>OGWT01002134.1_pt1 | contig 13844 bp, 10 predicted proteins | sample 1576101 | NCBI WGS metagenome assembly OGWT01 (sample SAMEA3541481, study PRJEB24748) | human gut metagenome | biome: human gut; feature: human-associated habitat; material: faeces | place: China | collected 2012 | reverse complement strand
GCGCCAGTGGCAATATGTGGCTTAGCTCATGAAAGGAGCGCAACAAGATGATGAATCAACATATAACAACATCTTAAAAAAAGGCCTGACATTACGCCAGGCCTTCTGCGTTAATTAATCATGCTTTTCCAGCAGGGTCCGGTAAATCAGACCACCGATAATGCCGCCGACAATTGGCACCACCCAGAAGAACCACAGTTGTTCTAATGCCCAGCCGCCCTGGAAGATAGCAACCGCGGTGCTGCGCGCCGGGTTAACAGAAGTGTTAGTCACCGGAATACTAATTAAGTGAATCAGGGTTAAGGCCAGACCAATAGCGATCGGCGCAAAACCTGCCGGCGCGAATTTGTCGGTTGCGCCGTGGATCACCAACAGGAAACCTGCACTCAATACCAGTTCAACTACCAGCGCGGAAAGCATGGAATAACCGCCTGGTGAATGCTCGCCATAACCGTTAGAAGCAAAACCGCTGGCTGCCGCGTCAAAACCCGTTTTACCACTGGCAATTAAATACAGCAGCGCCGCTGCAACAATACCGCCGACAACCTGGGCAATTACGTAGCCAACGACTTCTTTTGCCGGAAAACGTCCGCCAGCCCATAAACCAATAGTGACCGCCGGGTTAAAATGACCACCAGAAATATGACCAACAGCAAAGGCCATCGTCAGAACGGTCAGACCGAACGCCAACGCCACGCCGGCAAAACCAATGCCTAATTCCGGGAAGCCTGCGGCCAGTACAGCACTACCACAGCCACCAAAAACAAGCCAGAAAGTACCAAAACATTCAGCTGCTAATTTTCTGAACATATCCACCTCAATTAAAAATTGACCCTGTGAAAAATATGGTCGTTTTATAGGGTCGTCGTAAAAAAGTGACGACGGAAATAATGCGCGGCTATTTTAAAAACGAAGGCGAGTCATTCACCAGATAAATAAATCCAGTAAATTTGATTTAGGGCAACAGCGGGTTGCCCCATATAGTCATTTGTCTGATTGACAGTGTAGTGCAAGCAAAAGATTTAATCCTTTAGGCGTAATAAAAAATAATTTATCATGCTAATTATTTGATTTTGTTGTTTTTGCAGACTTATCAGCAAGAGGGAGTATAACGCGATTATTCGCTCATTTTTCAGACATTTGCCATGCTTAAATGTGATGTCATCACGTATTAGCAAGGCCTTTCCCGTTATACTGCCAGCGTAAAGGATAAGTCACATATTTCTGGAGGGGATATGATTCTTGAGCGCGTTGAAATTGTGGGTTTTCGCGGTATCAACCGTTTGTCGTTGATGCTGGAACAAAACAACGTCCTGATTGGGGAGAACGCGTGGGGTAAATCCAGCTTGCTGGACGCCTTAACCTTGCTGCTATCGCCAGAATCAGATCTCTACCATTTTGAGCGCGACGATTTCTGGTTCCCGCCGGGAGATATCAACGGTCGGGAACATCATCTGCATATTATTTTGACCTTCCGCGAATCGCTGCCAGGCCGACATCGGGTTCGCCGTTATCGGCCGCTGGAAGCGTGCTGGACGCCATGCACCGATGGCTATCACCGTATTTTTTATCGTCTGGAAGGGGAGAGTGCGGAAGACGGCAGCGTGATGACACTGCGCAGTTTTCTCGATAAAGACGGACATCCGATTGATGTTGAGGATATTAACGATCAGGCACGCCATCTGGTGCGTTTAATGCCGGTGCTGCGCTTGCGTGATGCCCGTTTTATGCGCCGTATTCGTAACGGCACGGTGCCAAATGTCCCCAATGTGGAAGTCACCGCGCGCCAGCTCGATTTCCTCGCCCGTGAGTTGTCCTCACATCCGCAAAATCTCTCTGATGGACAGATTCGTCAGGGACTTTCCGCAATGGTGCAGTTGCTTGAGCATTATTTCTCTGAGCAGGGGGCTGGACAGGCGCGATATCGTTTAATGCGGCGGCGGGCCAGCAATGAGCAACGAAGCTGGCGCTATCTGGACATCATCAACCGGATGATTGACCGACCTGGAGGGCGCTCGTATCGGGTTATTTTGCTCGGCCTGTTTGCTACTTTATTGCAGGCAAAAGGCACATTGCGACTGGATAAAGACGCCCGTCCATTGTTGCTGATCGAAGATCCAGAAACGCGTTTACACCCCATTATGCTTTCAGTTGCCTGGCATCTGTTGAATCTTTTGCCTTTACAACGTATTGCTACCACCAACTCTGGCGAGCTGCTTTCGTTAACTCCAGTGGAACATGTTTGCCGCCTGGTACGTGAGTCCTCGCGCGTTGCCGCCTGGCGTCTGGGGCCAAGTGGCTTGAGCACCGAAGACAGCCGCCGCATCTCTTTTCACATTCGTTTTAATCGTCCGTCATCGCTGTTTGCTCGCTGCTGGTTGCTGGTGGAAGGGGAAACGGAAACCTGGGTTATCAATGAACTGGCGCGTCAGTGCGGACATCATTTTGATGCCGAAGGGATCAAGGTCATTGAGTTTGCCCAGTCCGGGCTAAAGCCACTGGTTAAATTTGCCCGGCGAATGGGGATTGAATGGCATGTACTGGTCGATGGCGATGAAGCAGGGAAGAAATATGCCGCTACGGTACGCAGCCTGTTGAATAATGATCGGGAAGCCGAACGAGAACATTTAACGGCGTTACCGGCGCTGGATATGGAACATTTTATGTATCGCCAGGGATTTTCCGATGTGTTCCACCGCGTGGCGCAAATCCCGGAAAATGTACCGATGAATCTGCGCAAAATTATCTCGAAAGCGATCCATCGCTCTTCCAAACCCGATCTTGCCATTGAAGTGGCAATGGAGGCCGGACGTCGTGGTGTGGACTCCGTACCGACGCTGCTGAAAAAAATGTTCTCACGCGTGCTGTGGCTGGCGCGCGGTCGCGCGGATTAACCGCGAAACATCGTGGCCATTTGTGGCTGAATAGCGTCGAGCATCTCATAGCGCCGACGGTATTCAGCCCGTTTTTTACTGGCGATTTCGGCAATCTCTTTTCGTGCTATCTGTGCTGGAAGGCGGTAATGGCGTTCAGCATCACATACGCCGCCAACCGATTCCCAGAAAGCGTTGTAATCGGCATGGATCTTGCCTTCTTTATCGCGATAACGCAGGCTGCGGTAAATATGCGTTTCATTGCTGACGGCAATAATCTGCTCTACCTGCAAACGTTGGGCAAACAGACAGGCCGCTTCCATCACGAGGCGTTTGGGAAATAGCCCGTGGCAGGCTTTCGTCGCATTCTGGATTTCCTGATGTGGAATTTCCCATTTTGCGCCTTGCAGTCCACCAATAAACATCGTTCTTTTCCCCTGATATTCGCACAGGGTAAACGTGATTTCTGCCAGAGGAATATCTTCGCTGTTGCGGAACAGGATTGTGCTATCACCTTCTTTATCCATTGAGATCATCATGGTCAGCTCAAGCGTGAACTGCTCGCCGTTTTTGCCTTCCAGCTTCGCCAGTTGCAGCCCGGGGGTATTCAAATATAAGCTGAATTCTTCCGCCGACATACACCCGCGGAGTAACGCATAATGGTAACGTAACGCCTCCAGCAATTGCTTACGGCTAAGATTCGCCGCAAGGTAAGGGCGATGCAGACGTACAGGCAGTCGCGGCTGGCGCGTTAACAATACATTGAGATTAGGCCAGTGGGAAAGTTCGTTCATCCACTCAACGCTTAAACGCGGCATAATCAACGAGCGCAGCAAAAATTTCTGGCGAAAACTACGGCGATGCCAGAATTTACCCGGCCGACACTGTCCACGTGCCAGACTAAGAAAAAGTGACAGGCTGCTGAGAGATTCAGATGGCGTAAAGGTCCGTTCAGTTAGCTGCGACATATTCATGAAATCAATGGTTATACATGACGTCGATTTCACCATTGCGTATCTTAACCAAACATCAATAGTGTGATTACTAACGTAAATTTTAGGGTTTTGTTGATATTTCGTTGAAGTTAATGACCCGGATTGGCATATGGAGTATTCAGAATATTTATGAAAAAGCGGAAAACCGTGAAGAAGCGTTACGTTATTGCGCTGGTGATAGTCATCGCCGGACTGATTACGTTATGGAGAATTCTTAACGCACCCGTGCCGACTTACCAGACACTGATTGTGCGCCCCGGTGATTTACAGCAAAGCGTGCTGGCGACCGGAAAGCTGGACGCGCTGCGTAAGGTTGATGTGGGCGCGCAGGTCAGCGGTCAGTTGAAAACGCTGTCGGTGGCGATTGGCGATAAAGTAAAAAAAGACCAGCTTTTAGGGGTCATTGATCCTGAACAGGCTGAAAACCAGATCAAGGAGGTCGAAGCAACGCTGATGGAGCTACGCGCGCAGCGGCAGCAGGCGGAAGCGGAGCTGAAACTGGCGCGGGTGACGTATTCCCGTCAGCAACGTCTGGCACAAACGCAGGCGGTTTCACAGCAGGATCTCGACACCGCCGCGACGGAGGTGGCTGTGAAACAGGCGCAAATTGGCACCATTGACGCGCAAATCAAGCGCAATCAGGCTTCTCTCGATACGGCTAAAACCAATCTCGATTACACTCGCATCGTTGCCCCGATGGCCGGGGAAGTCACGCAAATCACCACTCTGCAAGGCCAGACGGTGATTGCCGCACAACAAGCACCGAACATTCTGACGCTGGCAGATATGAGCACCATGCTGGTAAAAGCGCAGGTTTCTGAAGCGGATGTAATCCACCTGAAGCCGGGGCAAAAAGCCTGGTTTACGGTACTTGGCGATCCACTGACGCGCTACGAGGGGCAAATCAAGGATGTACTACCGACGCCGGAAAAGGTTAACGACGCTATTTTCTATTACGCCCGTTTTGAAGTCCCCAACCCCAATGGTTTGCTGCGGCTGGATATGACTGCGCAAGTGCATATTCAGCTCACCGATGTGAAAAATGTGCTGACGATCCCTCTGTCGGCGTTAGGCGATCCGGTTGGCGATAATCGTTATAAAGTCAAATTGTTGCGTAATGGTGAAACACGCGAGCGTGAAGTGACGATTGGCGCACGTAACGATACCGATGTTGAGATTGTCAAAGGGCTGGAAGCGGGCGATGAAGTGGTGATTGGTGAGGCCAAACCAGGAGCTGCACAATGACGCCTTTGCTCGAATTAAAGGATATTCGTCGCAGCTATCCTGCCGGTGATGAGCAGGTTGAGGTGCTGAAGGGCATCACCCTCGATATTTATGCCGGTGAGATGGTAGCGATTGTTGGCGCTTCGGGTTCCGGTAAATCGACCCTGATGAATATTCTCGGCTGTCTGGATAAGGCCACCAGCGGCACCTATCGCGTCGCCGGTCAGGATGTTGCCACACTGGACGCCGATGCGCTGGCGCAACTGCGCCGCGAGCATTTCGGCTTTATTTTCCAGCGTTACCATTTGCTTTCGCATTTAACCGCCGAGCAGAACGTTGAAGTACCCGCCGTCTATGCCGGTCTTGAGCGGAAACAGCGGCTGCTTCGCGCCCAGGAGTTACTGCAACGACTGGGGCTGGAAGACCGTACAGAGTATTATCCGGCACAGCTTTCGGGTGGTCAGCAACAGCGCGTTAGCATCGCGCGGGCATTGATGAACGGCGGTCAGGTAATTCTTGCCGATGAACCGACCGGCGCACTGGACAGCCATTCAGGCGAAGAGGTGATGGCGATCCTGCATCAGCTGCGCGATCGCGGGCATACGGTGATTATCGTCACTCACGATCCGCAGGTCGCTGCTCAGGCCGAGCGGGTGATCGAAATTCGCGACGGCGAAATTGTGCGCAATCCTCCCGCCATTGAAAAAGTGAATGTTGCTGGACGGACGGAACCTGTTGTCAACACGGTGTCTGGCTGGCGGCAGTTTGTCAGCGGTTTTAACGAGGCGCTGACGATGGCGTGGCGGGCGTTGGCAGCGAATAAAATGCGTACTTTACTGACCATGCTGGGGATTATTATCGGTATTGCGTCGGTGGTTTCCATTGTCGTGGTAGGTGACGCCGCCAAACAAATGGTGCTGGCGGATATTCGTTCTATTGGTACGAATACTATTGATGTCTATCCCGGGAAAGATTTTGGCGATGACGATCCGCAATATCAGCAGGCGCTGAAGTACGATGACTTAATCGCCATCCAAAAACAACCGTGGGTCGCTTCAGCCACACCTGCCGTCTCGCAAAACCTGCGCCTGCGTTACAACAATGTTGATGTTGCTGCCAGTGCCAATGGCGTGAGCGGCGATTATTTTAATGTCTATGGCATGACCTTCAGTGAAGGAAACACCTTTAATCAGGAGCAGCTGAACGGTCGTGCGCAGGTCGTGGTTCTCGACAGTAATACTCGCCGCCAGCTTTTCCCCCATAAAGCAGATGTGGTTGGCGAGGTGATTCTGGTCGGCAATATGCCCGCCAGAGTCATTGGTGTGGCGGAAGAAAAACAGTCGATGTTTGGTAGCAGTAAAGTGCTGCGTGTCTGGCTACCTTACAGCACGATGTCCGGGCGAGTTATGGGCCAGTCGTGGCTTAACTCCATTACTGTCAGGGTGAAAGAAGGATTTGACAGCGCCGAGGCGGAACAGCAACTCACGCGTTTACTTTCACTGCGCCACGGTAAGAAGGATTTCTTTACCTGGAACATGGACGGCGTCTTGAAAACCGTTGAAAAGACCACACGTACTTTACAACTGTTTCTGACGCTGGTGGCGGTGATTTCGCTGGTGGTGGGCGGTATTGGTGTAATGAATATTATGCTGGTGTCAGTGACCGAGCGGACGCGGGAAATTGGCATTCGCATGGCTGTAGGTGCGCGAGCAAGCGATGTTTTGCAACAGTTCCTGATCGAAGCCGTACTGGTTTGCCTGGTCGGTGGCGCGTTGGGAATAACACTGTCACTGTTAATTGCTTTCACCTTGCAGCTTTTCTTACCCGGCTGGGAGATTGGTTTTTCACCGTTGGCACTGCTGCTGGCGTTTCTCTGCTCGACGGCCACCGGGATTTTATTTGGATGGTTACCCGCACGAAATGCGGCACGACTGGATCCAGTAGATGCTCTGGCACGAGAGTAATTTTTGAGATAAAAATGCCAGCCGATCGGGCTGGCATTTTGCCTTTAGGATGTACACAATGAGACAGAAGAGCTATGCGACTGCCGCTTCTACTTCGACGGGCACAATAACACTGGCGTGATTGCCTTTTGGCCCCTGGTGGACATCAAACTGAACGGATTGTCCAGCTTTTAGCGTTCTGTAACCATCCATCTGAATGGTGGAATAATGAGCGAAAATATCTTCGCCGCCGCCTTCAGGGCAGATGAAACCAAACCCTTTGGCATTGTTGAACCACTTAACAGTACCCTTTTCCATGCTTCGACATCCTTCGCAAATCTTATACAAGTAAGATGGAATAAACCGGGGTCAGAGAGGGGGCTGTTCAAAACCTCGCCAACTCTAGAAATACAATTTAGAGAATTAGGGCGAGCCGTCAAGCATTTGACAGGGGCCAGGGGGCAGGTATGAATCAAAAATTTGAAGCAGTTAACGCTATTGACAGGAATGTGACAGATGTCGCTGATGCCAACGATAGATGATAGTTATCTATCATGTGGAGTAGATTGGTCAGGCAAATAAGCTCTTGTCAGCGGCAGGGCGTTCTGCCGATAACCGTAACCGAAGATGATAACTGACAATGGGTAAAACGAACGACTGGCTGGACTTTGATCAACTGGCGGAAGAAAAAGTTCGCGACGCGCTAAAACCGCCATCTATGTATAAAGTGATATTAGTCAATGATGATTACACTCCGATGGAGTTTGTTATTGACGTGTTACAAAAATTCTTTTCTTATGATGTAGAACGTGCAACGCAATTGATGCTCGCTGTTCACTACCAGGGGAAGGCCATTTGCGGAGTCTTTACCGCCGAGGTTGCAGAAACCAAAGTGGCGATGGTGAACAAGTACGCGAGGGAGAATGAGCATCCATTGCTGTGTACGCTAGAAAAAGCCTGAATGCAGGCATAAAAATTGGGGGAGGTGCCTATGCTCAATCAAGAACTGGAACTCAGTTTAAATATGGCTTTCGCCAGAGCGCGCGAGCACCGTCATGAGTTTATGACCGTCGAGCACTTGTTACTGGCGCTGCTCAGTAACCCATCTGCCCGGGAGGCGCTGGAAGCGTGTTCTGTGGATTTGGTTGCGCTCCGTCAGGAACTGGAAGCCTTTATTGAACAAACCACACCCGTTCTGCCTGCCAGTGAAGAGGAGCGCGACACACAGCCGACGCTGAGTTTTCAGCGTGTACTGCAACGTGCGGTCTTCCATGTCCAGTCCTCCGGTCGCAATGAGGTTACCGGTGCAAACGTTCTGGTCGCTATCTTTAGCGAACAGGAGTCGCAGGCGGCATATCTGTTGCGTAAACATGAAGTCAGCCGTCTCGATGTGGTGAACTTTATCTCTCATGGCACGCGTAAAGACGAGCCGACACAGTCTTCTGATCCTGGCAGCCAGCCAAACAGCGAAGAACAAGCTGGTGGGGAGGAACGTATGGAGAATTTCACGACGAACCTGAATCAGCTTGCGCGCGTGGGCGGAATCGACCCACTGATTGGTCGTGAGAAGGAGCTGGAGCGTGCTATTCAGGTTCTCTGCCGTCGCCGTAAAAACAACCCGCTGCTAGTGGGGGAATCTGGTGTCGGTAAAACCGCGATTGCAGAAGGTCTTGCCTGGCGAATTGTTCAGGGCGATGTGCCGGAAGTGATGGCTGACTGTACAATTTACTCTCTCGATATCGGTTCTCTGTTAGCGGGCACAAAATATCGCGGCGACTTTGAAAAACGTTTTAAAGCGTTGCTCAAGCAGCTGGAGCAGGACACTAACAGCATCCTGTTTATTGATGAGATCCACACCATTATCGGTGCGGGTGCAGCGTCTGGTGGTCAGGTCGATGCGGCTAACCTAATCAAACCGTTGCTCTCCAGCGGTAAAATTCGCGTAATTGGTTCGACAACCTATCAGGAGTTCAGCAACATTTTCGAGAAAGACCGTGCTCTGGCGCGTCGCTTCCAGAAAATTGATATTACTGAACCGTCGATCGAAGAAACTGTTCAAATCATCAATGGCCTGAAACCGAAGTATGAAGCGCACCACGACGTGCGTTATACCGCAAAAGCGGTGCGTGCGGCGGTAGAGCTGGCGGTGAAATACATTAACGATCGTCATCTGCCGGATAAAGCGATTGATGTTATCGACGAAGCGGGCGCTCGCGCACGCCTGATGCCGGTAAGCAAACGCAAGAAAACCGTTAATGTGGCGGATATTGAGTCCGTGGTGGCCCGTATTGCACGCATTCCAGAGAAGAGTGTTTCTCAGAGTGACCGCGCTACCCTGAAAAACCTCGGCGATCGCCTGAAAATGCTGGTCTTCGGTCAGGATAAAGCCATTGAGGCGCTGACTGAAGCCATTAAGATGGCGCGTGCAGGTTTAGGTCACGAACATAAACCTGTCGGTTCGTTCCTGTTTGCCGGCCCTACCGGGGTCGGGAAAACAGAGGTGACGGTACAGCTTTCGAAAGCGTTGGGCATTGAGCTTCTGCGCTTTGATATGTCCGAGTATATGGAACGCCATACCGTCAGCCGTCTGATTGGTGCGCCTCCGGGATACGTTGGTTTTGATCAGGGCGGTTTGCTGACCGATGCGGTAATCAAGCATCCACATGCGGTGCTGCTGCTGGACGAAATCGAGAAAGCGCATCCGGACGTGTTCAATATTCTGTTGCAGGTGATGGACAACGGTACGCTGACCGATAACAACGGACGCAAAGCGGACTTCCGTAACGTGGTGCTGGTGATGACCACTAACGCCGGGGTACGGGAAACTGAGCGCAAATCCATTGGTCTTATCCACCAGGATAACAGCACCGATGCGATGGAAGAGATCAAGAAGATCTTTACACCGGAATTCCGTAACCGTCTCGACAACATTATCTGGTTCGATCATCTGTCAACTGACGTGATCCATCAGGTGGTGGATAAATTCATCGTCGAGTTGCAGGTTCAGCTGGATCAGAAAGGTGTTTCTCTGGAAGTGAGCCAGGAAGCGCGTAACTGGCTGGCCGAGAAAGGTTACGACCGGGCAATGGGCGCACGTCCGATGGCGCGTGTCATCCAGGACAACCTGAAAAAACCGCTTGCCAACGAACTGCTGTTTGGTTCGCTGGTGGACGGCGGTCAGGTCACCGTCGCGCTGGATAAAGAGAAAAATGAGCTGACTTACGGATTCCAGAGTGCACAAAAGCACAAGGCGGAAGCAGCGCATTAATCTGATTGTCAGGTAGGTTGGTGAAGTCCGTAATCTCGAAAGAGGTTACGGACTTTTTATTTATGGGGTGGAACGGTGAAAACCCTATTTTTGGAGGTGAAGGTAAGTTGTTGATAATTAGTGCTGCTGGAAAAGGTAAGGATAAAAAAGGGTGACAGCAGGAAAATGAGATGGTTTTGCTTTATTAACAACGGGCTAAACGTGTAGTATTTGAGTTCACTGCCGTACAGGCAGCTTAGAAATTCACTGGTAACATACTCCACCCGCCCACCATGTTCACTGCCGTACAGGCAGATAAAATGCGAAAAAAAAGCCCGTACTTTCGTACGAGCTCTTCTTTAAATATGGCGGTGAGGGGGACCGCCTGAAATAAATCTGACTTAATCCGGGGGTGTTATATAATTTCATTATAAACAATGCATTACACTTTTTGCTGTCCGATATTATCTAATGTATTCTTAGTGAAGCGAGAGACTAATGGCATACTGGATGGCATACTAGAGTAACAGGAATTAGCGTATGGCAGTATTGACGGATACTAAAGCAAGGCATATCAAACCTGATGACAAACCATTGCCCCATGGGGGAATTACAGGACTGACTCTTCATCCTTCTTCAGTAAAAGGGCGGGGTAAATGGGTTTTTCGTTATGTAAGTCCGGTGACACAAAAAAGGCGTAATGCTGGATTGGGAACTTATCCTGAGGTCAGTATTGCTGAAGCTGCACGTGCTGCCCGGATAATGCGAGAGCAACTTGCTGCAGGTGATGACCCACTGGAGATTAAAAAGGCTGAAGCTGAAAAAGTTGTTATCCCAACATTTGCCGATGCAGCCAGGCGTGTACATGCTGAATTGTCACCGGGATGGGAAAATCCAAAGCATGTCAGGCAGTGGTTATCGACGCTTGAAAATTACGCGTTTCCTCAACTGGGAGCAAAAACGCTGGATTCGATTACGGCTGCGGACGTGGCAGAAACACTGCGTCCAGTCTGGTTAACCTTGTCAGAAACGGCAAGCCGGGTTAAACAGCGCATTCATGTTGTTATGCAGTGGGGATGGGCGCACGGTTTTTGTGTGGCAAACCCTGTTGATGTGGTTGACCATTTGCTTCCTCAGCAGACAAGAGGACGTGATGAACACCAACCCGCAATGCCCTGGAGGCAGTTACCGCTTTTTGTGGCGACCAGTGTGTATACAGATGAACCTTATAATGTTACCCGGGCACTGTTATTAATGGTGATACTTACAGCAACCCGCTCGGGCGAAGCCAGGGGAATGCGCTGGGCTGAAATTGATTTTCATAAGCGGATATGGACTATACCCGCAGAAAGAATGAAAGCCAGGATACAGCATCGTGTTCCTTTATCCCGGCAGGCCATTCACATTCTGGAAAATATACGTGGTTTGCATGATGAACTAGTGTTTCCTTCTCCCAGAAAGCAGCAGATCCTTTCAGATATGGTGTTGACGAGTTTTCTGCGTAAAAAGAAAGCCATCAGTGATATACCGGGGCGAGTTGCCACGGCACATGGTTTTCGCTCAACATTCAGGGACTGGTGTAGTGAACAGGGGTATTCGCGGGATCTGGCGGAAAGGGCGCTCGCTCATACGCTGAAAAATAAGGTTGAGGCGGCATATCATCGTACTGATCTACTGGAGCAGCGTGTACCGATGATGCAGGCATGGGCGGATTATGTGATGTCTCAACTTGCTAAAAACACTAAGGAATTCGCTTAGCTTCATGGACTGGCATACTCAGAGTAGCCAAATGGTTACTGCTTTCTTTTTTGAAAAATAAATGCAATGCCAGTTCGTAATGAAAACCTGGCATTGCACTCAGATAACGATTATTCATTATTATAACGAATAATACACTTGTGATAATTTATTTTTTGTCCGATAGTATCTATAGTCTGTTTCGGTGATACTTCAGTATGTTTTGATGATCACAAATGAAAACTCCGGCATCGAATGCAGGAATATTTAGTTTTTTTGCCAGTTCGGATGGTGTAATCGTGTTTCCTATATAAACAACCAGGTTATCATCAATCCTTATTTTCCTTTGTTCCGCCAGTATGTCAAGTGCTTCATCCAGAACACATTTTTTCCTGAGAGCATATGGGGCATATTGTAAAATATAACTTTTCTGGAATATGTAACCTGCTGTTGTGATAATTCTTTTCTGAAGCCATTTATCAAGTTTCTCAGCCGGGGATATTTCCCGAAGGGATTCAAGTTTATATATAAGATGCTTGAAATAAAATTCAATGAGATAAATGGCGCTATTAGTACTTTCCAGCGTTATTACTGTCGAGTCTGGATCTTTCTCCAGTTCCAGAATTGCGGCTATCCTGACAACCTGCTCTCTTTTTCTGACAATAATGTCTTCAAAAGTACCCATATGAGGATTCTGTCTGACAGTATCCATATTTTCTTTGTGAAAGCGCTCCAGTGCGCGGGATGCTGCATTTGATAATGTCATGCAGATGCGCTCTTTACTTTTTGCACGTCTTTCTCTGGATGCTCTCAGAGAGTCTCTGATCTGACTGCCAAAACTTTTCTTACGAAAACAGCTTGCACATTGTTGCGTCACAACAGGAGTGGCAGTATGCGGTTCTGTCGTCATTATTTTAATTGCTCCGGGTTCGCAAAATAGCAACCGGGCCAGAAAGCCATTGCCCCGGATCTGATCGCCAGTGAGAGTAAAAAACTTATTAAATATTACCGGTTGAGTCAGTATAAGTATAGTGAGACGGACATCATTCAGCCGGAATCCGGGTCTGGATGCCCGTTCAACGTTGACTGGTTGCCCACTCCATAATGTGTTGTACAGTGCCGATTTGCGTTCGAAACGCTTATCCAGAATAGTACCTCCTTCATCAGACAGCAACAGAAGAGAGGGTGACTGGCTGAGTTTCAAAGCTATCCCTTCTGGTGTCGCGTCATTCACGATGAGAACCTGTTGTACGGGAGGTTCGGGTTTATTTGCTATACACTTTTCAAGTGCTGCTCGTGCAGCAGCAGCATTTTCCGGGGATCTTTCAATTTCCTTTTTATATCTCCGCTCCAGGATTTTTTTATCTGTTGTCCACATTTCCATCATTCGGTCATAGTTTTTTTTATCGTCGATATATGCCTGATGTAGTTCTTCTTCTGTTTCATGAACAGGAGCGATTAATTTTGCGCAGGCAGAGGTTTTTCCACTGCCTGATGCTGATGAAAGACACATAAATATCTGAAGACTTGTACGTTGCCCTCCGGAAAGTTCAACTTCATGCGTATCCTGGACCGAGGCAGCCTTGACCGTCAGCATAACAGACAGAAGTATTTCACGGCGTATTCCTGTTTCTTCATGCATTTCATCAAGTAATGCCTGGTACCTGTCAGGCAGTTTAGTTGTGTCAAGTTCAGGGAGTGATAGTTTTGTCGTCATCATTAAGTTCCTTTCGTTTGTTTTCAGGTTCAGACCAGGCTGGTGCCGTATGTATGAGTATTGTGCTTATTGAGGTCGCAGGAATCAGAGCCAGAGGAACTAAAGGCT
>OGWT01002129.1_pt1 | contig 13867 bp, 12 predicted proteins | sample 1576101 | NCBI WGS metagenome assembly OGWT01 (sample SAMEA3541481, study PRJEB24748) | human gut metagenome | biome: human gut; feature: human-associated habitat; material: faeces | place: China | collected 2012 | reverse complement strand
AGCGGACAAGCAGGAGTAATGGTAACCAACGTTAAGTTTTCAGAAATTAAAGGCATCCATAGTATAAAGCTAATCAATCAGTCGGTAACGGGCCTTTTTGAGCAGGAAATCGACCTGCTGAAATAAGGGGGATTGTTATGGGCTGGCGTGTGGTTGTTGTTACAAACCCCTCTAAGCTTGATTATTCCATGGGCTATTTGGCTGTGCGCGATGTCGAAAAAACAACGCGCGTCCACCTCGACGAGATTTCCGTTTTGATAGTCGAGAATACGGCAAGCTCCGTTACCGCGGCGCTGCTCAGCCAATTAACCGAACGAAAAATCAAGGTGATATTCTGCGACGAAAAACGAAATCCGTCCTCGGAGCTCGTCTCGTATTACGGCTGTCATGATTGCAGTCAGAAGCTGAAAACTCAGATATCCTGGGCAGACGATGCAAAAAAACTTGTGTGGACAAGTATAGTTGCCGAAAAAATCAAAAATCAGGCTTTGCTTTTAAAGCATTACGGTCTTGAGCAGTATAAGCTCCTTGAGGGGTACATAAATGAGCTTGAATTCAACGATGAAACAAACCGCGAAGGGCACGCCGCAAAGGTGTATTTCAACGCCCTTTTCGGAAAGAGTTTCAGCAGAAATGACGATGTTCCCGTAAACGCCGCGTTGAATTACGGCTACAGCTTGATTTTGTCATGCGTTAACCGTGAAATAGTTTGCAGCGGTTATTTGACTCAGCTCGGTATATTTCACGATAATATGTTTAATCCTTTTAATTTGGGCTGCGATTTAATGGAGCCGTTTCGCCCGATAGTCGATTTTTGCGTAAAATCCATGATGCCCAAGGAATTCGGCAAGGAGCAGAAGAGCACTCTGATAGGCTTACTGAATAAGGAATTCGTAGTGGACGGCAAGGCTAATACGCTTATGAATGTAATAAAGCTCTATGTAAAAAGCGTATTTGCCGCAATAGAGCAAAATGACGCTTCGCTTGTGAAGGTTGCGGAAGTGAAGTATGAGTTATAGATTTATGAGAGTAATTGTATTTTTTGATTTGCCGACAACTACCAAGAGCGAACGGCGCGAATATGCAAAATTTCGTAAATTCTTGATTAAAAGCGGATTTATGATGATGCAGGAATCGGTTTATTCAAAAATTGCGCTTAACCAAAATGTCGCAACGGGTATTTGCGACTCGGTAAAAAAGCAGAAACCGCCGTCGGGTCTTGTGCAAATGCTTACCGTTACCGAAAAGCAGTTCGCCAAAATGGAAATGATTGTCGGCAAAAGCCACAGCAGTGTTGTGGATTCGGACGAAAGGCTGTTGATATTATGAGGGCTAAGTTTTCGTATATTGATGATTGCATAAAAATAGGCGAGGGAATATTTCCGGTTCTCGTAATAGAAAACAAAAAGCTTTACAGAGGCGTGCTGTCGTCATTCTTAAATTCGTGCGAGGAAGATTATTTCGTCTTTTCCGAGGATTTTAAACCGTTTGAGTTTTCCAAGGACGGATGCTTTATATCCGAACCGATTTTTGTCGATATGAACAGCAGAAAGCTCCTCGGCAAGCTTGACGGCTATATGCAGCAGACCGCAAATGACGAGTTTGCCGAGGATACAACCGAGGTAAAGGCAGTGGTAGCAAGGCTTGCCGATAAGCTTAAAGCGTTTTGCGATTTCGATTGTGAATATTCCGATGAAACGGACACCTCTGCAATAATAAAGCTAATGGGCTTCAGGTTTTCGGCGGAGTCTTCTTCGCTCTTGGAATGCTTTGTAAATTATTTGAAATTATCGGCAAAGTATCTCAAGACGAAGGTTTTTGTTGCCGCCAATATTTGTCTTTACTTTTCGCCGGATGAAATATCAGAGCTGTTAAAGGCTTTAACTCTTGAGCATATCAATTTTTTAATGCTTGAGAATTCGGAGCCGCAAAGGCTCTGCGACGGCGAAAAACTGTATGTTGTCGACAATGACCTTTGCGTTATTGACGACGGAGATACTTAGATAGTATAATAAATGTACCTTATGTTATTACCCTGTGCATTGTAGTGGCGCAGTTTATTTGAGGTTTGAGAGTAGTGTAATTTTATAAGGTACTGAAACTATTGGGTTATTGTTCAACTCTCTGATTAGTTTGAGAGTAGTGTAATTTTATAAGGTACTGAAACGTTTTATCTTGTTTTAAGTAAATGGGATGAGTTTGAGAGTAGTGTAATTTTATAAGGTACTGAAACTTTAACGTGGTAGCCGAGGAATAAGCAAGGGTTTGAGAGTAGTGTAATTTTATAAGGTACTGAAACGGCGGCACGACTTCCGTCGTCGGAATATCAGTTTGAGAGTAGTGTAATTTTATAAGGTACTGAAACAAACCCACCAAGCAAGAGCAAGTATTTTTGGTTTGAGAGTAGTGTAATTTTATAAGGTACTGAAACTTCGCTATGCTGTACCGTCTCGAAATGAACGTTTGAGAGTAGTGTAATTTTATAAGGTACTGAAACATAAGAAAAATATTTCGAGGTGAAATTATGGTTTGAGAGTAGTGTAATTTTATAAGGTACTGAAACCGTATAGGTTCTTTCTTCACTAATTTGTCAGTTTGAGAGTAGTGTAATTTTATAAGGTACTGAAACTAATTATTTAAAAATTGCTTGTGAATATTCGTTTGAGAGTAGTGTAATTTTATAAGGTACTGAAACGCTTACCGTAGAAAAAACCGATTTAACACCGTTTGAGAGTAGTGTAATTTTATAAGGTACTGAAACAACATCTGATACATCAATACGCATTGAATGGTTTGAGAGTAGTGTAATTTTATAAGGTACTGAAACTTTGACCGTTAGTCAAATATATAACACTAATGGTTTGAGAGTAGTGTAATTTTATAAGGTACTGAAACAAAATTCTGTTATCAGGACAGTAAGATAGGTTTGAGAGTAGTGTAATTTCATAAGGTACTGAAACATTTGACTCATAAGGATAACCCAGAGAAGGGTTTGAGAGTAGTGTAATTTCATAAGGTACTGAAACAGGTCTCTAATTCTTTGTGCTGTTAGCATAGTTTGAGAGTAGTGTAATTTCATAAGGTACTGAAACGCGATATCCTTTATCCGTTTTGCTTATGTAGTTTGAGAGTAGTGTAATTTCATAAGGTACTGAAACGTCCCATTTGCTAAGCATAAGATGAAAAAGGTTTGAGAGTAGTGTAATTTCATAAGGTACTGAAACGTAAGTACAGCAGTTAGAATCGGCACAGCCGTTTGAGAGTAGTGTAATTTCATAAGGTACTGAAACAGATTTGGTTGATTTTAGTTCTGGTAGTAGGTTTGAGAGTAGTGTAATTTCATAAGGTACTGAAACTGTACTGCTGAATATCGGTAAGGCCGAGCAGTTTGAGAGTAGTGTAATTTCATAAGGTACTGAAACTAATTAAAGATAAACATATATTGGTCATCTGTTTGAGAGTAGTGTAATTTCATAAGGTACTGAAACTTTTGTTATCAAAAGAAATAGGCTTTAATGTTTGAGAGTAGTGTAATTTCATAAGGTACTGAAACCACATCATTTAACAAATACTAAACGCCAGCGTTTGAGAGTAGTGTAATTTCATAAGGTACTGAAACAACTCGTGCTGACTTTCAACATTTCGGGGGTTTGAGAGTAGTGTAATTTCATAAGGTACTGAAACCGTAAGTTGGCTCGGCAACATAGTTTTTATGTTTGAGAGTAGTGTAATTTCATAAGGTACTGAAACAATAAAACCGTCCGAGGTCATCCCCGAACGGTTTGAGAGTAGTGTAATTTCATAAGGTACTGAAACGGCTTTGCAAAATTCAAAAATAAAAGACTGTTTGAGAGTAGTGTAATTTCATAAGGTACTGAAACTTTGTTGCTGAAACAGGTCTAACAAGAAGAGTTTGAGAGTAGTGTAATTTCATAAGGTACTGAAACGCTGACGATTTTAATGTTTTGTTAGGTCGTGTTTGAGAGTAGTGTAATTTCATAAGGTACTGAAACAAAAGCGGCACAGATTGGAAGTATGACGGCGTTTGAGAGTAGTGTAATTTCATAAGGTACTGAAACAATGGTCTTTTGACATTTTTACTTGCGTATGTTTGAGAGTAGTATAATAACATACGGTACTTGCCGATTGTGAGATTGTGAATACAGATATGAAGAAGAAAGACATTGCAATGACTGGGAATTTTATAGTGATGGTATTGCTGATTCTCGGAGTGGCCGCATATTACATATTAAAATGGGCTTTTAAGCTGTTGTGCCTGATAACGGCGGTGATCGTAAAGGCTGTGGGGAATGCTGTCAAAAAGCACAGGAGAAAGAAAGCCAAAAAGGACATTACCGACGTTCCGTTTGTCGATACCGAATTAAATATCGAAGAGACTTCAACAGCTCCGGCGGAAGTGAGCAGGGAGAAATTAGGCTTATTTGATAAGAGAATTTATGACGGCCTGTTTCGCCCCTTGATACGAGAACGCGGAGAAGCATATTGCTCCGACGGCAAAATCAGAGACCTTAAAAAAACGGGGACTCATTATTCCTGCATTGTAAAAGGTACCGCCGACTATAATGTTGAGCTTTCATTCGGAGACAACGACAAAATAGTAAGTATGAGCTGCACATGCCCCTATTATACGGAGAGAAAGCAAAACTGTAAGCACATATATGCACTTTTGTATAAGGTGAAATGCGGCGAAAACAAGCAAAAAATTATTGCGGAGATAAACCGGCAGATAAAAGGCTGTAAAACAATGATTAAAAATGCGGAATGTTATTTAGAAAAAAATAAGCAGCATTTTCCGTCTTCGACTGTTAAGGAGTTTAAACGCTATTCAAGGCTGTATAGCCTAAATGTGCAAGATTACGAAAAAATCCGCTCTGGGAATTTATCAGAGGAAATACTGCTGCGCCGCCTGAACAGCTTAATTGCCGTTCCCTTTGAGCTAAGGCAGAAAATAAAGCGCACATTAAGCGAAGAAATTGTCGAATCCGATACGGTTGCTCCCGAAGCCTGCGAATTAAGCGAGAACAGAGACGGGCTTATGACCGGGATTGCGAGCCTTATGGTTTTTGATGAGCTGATGACGGATTGTTCCGATGAAAAAGATAACTCCTACGATGAAAAGCTTGAAGCGGAAATGAATTCTCATTGCTTGGAGGATTGGCAAAAGGATTTGGTCAGAAACGGCAGCTATGATGTCTGGAACTTTGATGAGGAGAAGCTGGAGGAGGACGATTACTATTTTGAGGATGACGATTACTATTCGGAGGATGACGAATAAAAGCCCTTGAGCAGAGCGTCATTCTCTCTCGGCATATATATTATGTTTCAGCCGTTATTGACTTAGCGGCGAAAGTGTGTTATATTACATACCGATAAAACAACGTATGGATTTTTCCGGTCTTAAAAAGATGTGTTTTCGCCATGCAATTATTCGATTTTTGAGTAATTGCGTGGCGTTTTTAATTGAGAAAATACGCTCGGATTCGAAAGGCAGATGTATTTGTATGAACGAAAAATTTATGAAAGAAAAGCCTGTTTTTCCGCTTATTATGTCTATGGCCACTCCCATGGTAATATCAATGCTCGTCAATTCGCTTTATAATATAGTGGACAGCTTTTTTGTCGCCAAAATAGGCGAGGACGCAATAACCGCTCTGTCGCTTGTCTATCCGGTGCAAAACCTTGTCAATGCGCTTGCAATAGGCTTCGGCGTGGGACTTAATGCCGTTATCGCATTTCACCTCGGCGCAGGTGAAAAAGAGGCAGCTGATACCGCCGCCACACACGGATTTTTGTTCTCAATACTCCACGGCATTATCGCCGCCGCAGTCAGCATTCCGATTATGCGCCCATTCCTTAAAATGTTCACGCAGTCCGAAAACGTAATTTCGCTCGGAGTGCGCTATTCAACAATAGTTTTTTCGTTTTCGATTGTAATTATGATAAGCCTTGCATACGAAAAAATCTTCCAAGCTGTCGGCAGAATGAATGCCTCCATGGCAGGACTTATGACGGGCTGTATTGTGAATATCATACTTGACCCGCTTTTGATATTCGGTATAGGCCCATTTCCGAAAATGGGAATTGACGGTGCCGCTCTCGCAACAGGCATAGGGCAGGTGAGTACCCTTTTACTGTATGTAGTTTTGTACGCCGTGAAAAAACCGAGCGTAACCATAAACCGCAAATATTTAAAGCGTAATAAGGTTATAGACCGTAAACTGTACTTTGTGGGTATCCCGGCGGCAATAAATCTTGCGCTGCCGTCATTGCTTGTGTCAAGCCTTAATGCAATGCTTGCTTCGTTTTCACAGATATATGTTGTTGTGCTCGGTGTCTACTATAAGCTTCAGACGTTCTTATACCTCCCCGCTAACGGTATAGTGCAGGGAATGCGACCGATAATCGGTTATAATTACGGTGCCGCCGAGCATAAAAGAGTAAAGAAAATTTACGATATAACTCTTGTGCTGACGGCAGGCATAATGCTATTCGGTACTGTGCTGTGCCTTGCGCTGCCGCATAAGCTGATAGGAATGTTCACCGATAATCCCGAAACGATAGACGCAGGCAAAAAGGCACTCAGAATAATCAGTGCCGGGTTTGTTGTTTCGTCAATTTCCGTAACGTCATCCGGAGCTCTTGAGGGACTCGGCAAGGGCGTTGAATCTCTCATAATATCACTTTGCAGGTACGCAGTAATAATAATCCCGACAGCTTTTGTATTAACACGGATATTCGGCGCTGACGGTGTTTGGAATGCCTTTTGGATAGCAGAAGCCGTGTCGGCCGTAATTTCAGCCGTTGTTTATAAAAAGGCGGTCGGTAATAAGCTGAATTCACGCAGAGCTGAAAACAACTTTTAATTTGTATATATTGTCTTAAAATAATTGACACCGCTCTCGTTGTGGCATATAATTTGCACATAATGATGTATGTAACGTTTTGGAAGTTTTCCAAAATTTTCATTACTGTGATTTATGCGATAACGTAAGGGGCGATAAAATGAATACGGTAAAATTTAAAACCGAGTGCGGAGATATCGTCGGGCTCGATAACGGCAGCTATGTTGAGTTTCGCGGCATAAAGTATGCCGACGCGGGCAGGTGGGAGTATCCGGTCGTTACCGATGGGTGGGACGGCGTGTATGATGCGACCGCTTTCGGCGATTGCTGCTACCAGCACCGCGGTTTTGAGGACGACGCAAAGGTTAACCCGTTTTATCACAGGGAATTCAGGCGCGGTATGAGCTTTACATACAGCGAGGATTGTCAATATCTCAATATCAGCGCGCCCAAAAATGCAAAAAAATGTCCCGTTTTGCTGTATATACACGGCGGTTCTTTTACGGGCGGCAGCTCAAACGAGGGGCATATCAGCGGTAAGGCATATGCCGAAAATGACATTGTTTTTGTCTCTGTGAATTACCGTCTCGGGCCGTACGGCTTTTGTTCTCACCCCGATGTCGCCGATGAAAACGGAGTATGCGGTAATTTCGGCCTTTTTGACCAAGCTGCGGCACTTAAATGGATAAAAAACAACATTTCTTCCTTCGGCGGAGATCCCGACAGAATAACCCTTTTGGGGCAGAGCGCAGGAGCCATGAGCGTAGACGTGCTTCTGTCAAGCCCGCTTACAAGGGATATGGTGTCGGGTGCCGTTATGTTGAGCGGAGCCGCGCTTCAACGAGTTTTGTCACGCCCGCTGTCGCCGCAAAAAATGAAAAAATTCTGGGACGAAATAATCAAAAATGCCGGCAAAACAAGCCTTTCCGAGCTTAGAGATACGGACGCGAAAACCCTTTACTATGCATGGCTTAAGGCGTGCCGCGACGAGGGAATTAAAAGCACACTCTCTTACACGCTTCCGTGTGAAGACGGAAAGCTTCTTACGAAAGATACGTTTAACATAAAAACAATAAGCGCAATGCCGAAAATACTCGGCGTTACAACGGCAGATATGATACCGATAGTTTTAAAGCTGCTTGTGAAAAAGTGGGTGCGAAACGATAAGGGCAGTAAATGCTTTGTCTATCTTTTTGCGCGCGATTTGCCGGGCGATAACTGCGGCGCATGGCATTCGAGTGACTTGCCGTATGTGTTTGCAACTCTCAAAAACGGTTGGCGGCCGTTTACCGATATCGACTATCTCATATCGGAGCAAATGGTGGCGGCAATCAGCGCTTTTGTAAAGTGCGGAGACCCGAATTGCAGGGAAATCCCGACCTGGAAGCCCGGAACGCACAAGGTGATGAATTTTTGCGAAAAGACGCGCCTTGCAGGCTGGAAGACCGCAACGCTTATAAAAAATACACTCTTCAATAAGGGGCCGGTGCTGTAATGAAGTTTTCATATGATTTTAAGCTGTCCGAGCGCAGCGGCAGCAGCAGAGTTTACGTTTGCGGCGATATTACGGCGCGAATCGACTTCTTGAGCGGCAGTATGATGCGCGTCGCCTTATTCCGTGACGATTGTAAAATGCTGCCCACCTTTACCGTAGACCCGCAAAACGAATTTCTTACAGAGGGTATGGATAAGCTGAGCCTTGACGGATTTTCGCTGTTTGCTCCGCAAGTAAATGAAACAGCCGATGGTGAGCGCTTCTCTTTGGGAAATGTCGAAGCAGAGCTTGATACGCACAACTTTGTACTGAGCTATAAAAAGGACGGCAAGCTTCTTTTTGCCGACAGAGCACCGCTTGCCTATAATTTTCAGAACGAATTCGGAAACGGTACATATCATTATTTAACGCGCGAAAAGGGCGAAAAAATATACGGCCTCGGCGATAAGGGCGGCAGCGTCAATAAGGCGGGGCGCACCTTTCGCATAGAGACGAGCGACAGTATGGGTTATGATGCGGAAACGTCGGACCCGCTTTATAAGCACGTGCCGTTTTATATGTGTGAAAATTCCGTCGGTTGCTACGGTATCTACTACGATACGTCCGACAGTGCCGTTATGGATTTCGGAAGGGAAATAAATAATTATTATCCCGCTTTCAAGTTCTTCAAAAGCGATGACGATTGTCTTGTTTATTATGTGTTCTTTGGCTCAAAGCTTGAAATTTTAAGGCAGTATTGCTCTCTTTGCGGAAAACAGACCCTGCCTCCGAAATGGAGCTTTGATTACTGTGCCAGCACCATGGCTTATACCGACGCGCCGAATTCCGAAGAACAGTTGTATGGATTTCTCGGAAAGCTTGATGCCTTAAATATGAGCTGCAGCGGATTTTATCTGTCCTCGGGCTATACCTCTATCGGCGACTTGCGGTGTGTTTTTAATTGGAATTACGATAAATTCCCGAACCCCGCAAAGTTTATTGAGCGTTTTAACAGTGAGAAAATTCACTTGATACCCAATATCAAGCCTGCCTTTTTGACGTCGCACCCGATGTACAACGAAATAGCCGAAAAAGGGCTTTTTGTAAAGAATGAAGACGGCACACCGTTTGTAACCGAGTTTTGGGATGGTATGGGCAGTTACATTGATTTTACTCTGCCCGAGGGCTTTAAGTTTTGGCACGACAATGTTGCGGCAAAGCTTCTAGACTACGGAATAGACGCCACTTGGAACGATAACAACGAATTTGATATAAAAGATACCGACGCTGTGGCAAACGGCTTTAAAGACGGTAGCGTAAAGGCGAGCAGAATAAGACCGATACTCACGTATCTTATGGTCGCCTCCTCGTACTCTGCGCAAACAGAAAAATATCCGGGCAAAAGACCGTTTTTATCGACACGAAGCGGCAGCAGTGCCGTAAGACGTCTCGCAACCACCTGGTCGGGTGACAATTTTACATCATTTCACGACCTGCGTTATTGCCATTACATAGGTATGACGCTGTCTTTGTCGGGATTTTTCTTCTACGGGCATGATCTCGGCGGTTTTTCGGGCGATATGCCGTCACGTGAGCTGCTTTTAAGATGGATGCAGCACGGCATTTTCGAGCCTAGATTTACAATACATTCGTGGAATTCGGACGGCTCCGCAACTATGCCGTGGAGCTATCCGGATGCCATTCCTGCCGCACGAAAAATAATGGCGGAAAGAAAAAAACTCATTCCGTATCTTTATAATTCCGCCTTTTTATCTGTCGAAAACGATGTGCCGATGACAGCTCCGCTGTTACTCTACTATGGTGACAAAGAGATAGACTGCGACAGCACATCGTTCCTCGTGGGCAGAGATATTCTTGCCGCGTGTATTCTCGATGAAGGAGTGAGCGAAACCGAGGTCTATCTCCCCAAAAACGAAATTTGGTATTTAAATGATAAAGTATACGACGGCGGTACGTCCGTAATACTGAATATTCCGTCGGATGGTGAGGTACCGTATTTTGTGCGAGGCGGAAGCGTTATAGCTACCGATGAGGGGGCGTACGGGTTCAAATCCTCGGAAAAATTAAGGCTTACCGTGTATCCGTTAAGGAGCGGCAGCTTTAAATCGGAATTCTTTACAGATGACGGCGAGAGCTTTGCGTATAAAACCGGCGATTGCGTTCACTTGCTGTTCACCGTGGATTGCGACAGCGAGTATGTCAGAGTCCGTATCGAGAATATCGGTGAAAAATCATTTACCCCGGATATTGTGCTTTGCGACGCCGACGACAGAATCCTGACGGTAGAATAATACATTGTAAATTACAAAAAAAGAGCCCCGGATATGCTTGCTTCGGCATATCCGGGGATTTTGTCATCAAGACCTGTTTTTACTTTGATTCGGCTTCTGCCTTTTCTCTTCTTTCGCGCAAAACATTGTGAAGCTCATCTAGCTGCTCCTTTGAAAGCTTATAGCCGAACGTCAATACAACGAATATAAGAGCAAGCAATATTGCAGGAACTATTGTTGCTATGTCATATAGCCTTGTCAGAACCTCGGGTGATTGAACGGCGAGCTTGCCGTCATAGCCTATGACTCCGAGAACGCCTGCCGCACCTGCACCGGCCACTGTTTGACCGAGCTTGCGTACAAACGAATAAAAGCTGTAAGATGTGCCCTCCTCTCGTCTGCCCGATATGTATTCGTGATAGTCCGTGACATCCGTAACAAGTGCCCAGATTTGCATAATGAGGAAGGTTTGACCGGCTCCGGAGAAGAACGAGAGAACGAGAAATACATACGGATTACTCACAGCCGGAGTGAATTTAATGACGAACATTGCTATGTTTACAATAAGAGCAAAGAGTATTCCTGCGGAGCATATCTCTTTTTTGCCGTATTTTCTTATAAGCTTGCCCATAAACGGCAAAAGCAGTACCATCGGCAAATATGTACATACGGTAACAAGTGCGTAAAGACACGGCTTTTCATAGAAATTCTTAAAGAGATAGTTGTAAACGGTCTGAGTATACATCTGGAAGCAGATAAGAAGCATTGATACTATGCAAAGCGCGATAAACGGCTTGTTTTTTAAAAGAGCGCGCATCGCTTTGCCGAGACTATAATCCTTTTGGTTCTGCGTCGGCGGTAAGGTTATTCTCTCTTTTGTCAATTTAAAGTGTAAGAAGAAAATTATTACAGTGAGAACCGAGAGAATGGCTACCGACAGCGAGAGCTTTGTGCCGTCGAGTACCTTTGCGGTTGTTCCGTTTTCATTTGTCACGGTAGTATAAACGATGAGCGGTAAAATAATAGAGGCGGGAAGACCGCCGATGCCTGCACCGATGCTTCGCCACATCGAAAGCGAAGACCGCTCTATTTCATCATCTGTTATTACCGAGGCGAGCGAGCCGTAGGGAATATTTACGCCGGTGTACATCATGCCGTAAAATATGTACGTGATATATGCGTAAATAAGATACCGGTTGTCGCTGAGACCCGGAATTTTAAAGAACATAAAGAAAGCACCTACCGCAAGCGGCAGAGATGCCCAAAGTATGTACGGCCTGAATCTTCCGTATTTAGTGGGCTTCCTTGAGTCGATAAAAGAACCCCACATAGGGTCGTTTACTGCGTCCCAAATTCTCGCAACTATCATCAGTACGGTTATGCGCGCCGCGGATATTCCGAGAACGTCCGTGTAAAACATATTCAAAAATGCGGAGACAAGTCCGAATGTCAGCAGTCCGCCCATATCGCCCATGGCGTAGCCTATTTTGTCTTTAAAGGTTATGCCGTGCATAGCTTCTTCTGATTTGCTCATACAATTCCTCCGTTTTTTGTGTTTATACACTTTGCATTTGCCATTTGTTTCCCGATACCTGATAGGATGACACCGGGCAGTGTAAAGCAAACTGCATTTACACACAGACCTTTTGCTTTCAGAACTTGAAAGAAATCCGCTATACAGCGCCTTTATAAGCCGTAGCAGCTTATCTTTCACGCCTATAAAAAGCAAAAATCTGTAAAGCATTATACTTTACATAGCTGCTGATAAGTTGATTTTGTTTGCGAAAAATCCGCAGCAGAGCATAAATGGCATAATGGAATTATAATACAAAAATGTGCGGCAGTCAATCGTAAAAACTAAGCAATATACCCAAATAGGTAACAAGCCAACATTATTGCCTTTTAAGTCCGGGTTTAAACGAAAAACACTTTTTAATCTAATCTTAATAATTTCGACTCTTGTTTGTAATTTTGCGGTGTTATATATTGTATTGCAGTTGATAAGAGAACAATAAGATTTGACAGGAGATATTATATATGGATATACAGTATAACGTTAAACCCACTGTTCCCGAAATCCGAAAAGAAAAAATCAAGAGCCGTCTTTTCGGACTTTTTATAACATTGTTTATAATGTCCGCTCTGTTTATAAAAATGTTTGTCTTTGTTCCCATGCTGAACGAGCATCCGACATTCGGCGACGACCGCAACGGTGTCGCTCGCGTTATAGCGGCTGACAATATTCCGCAGAATATTATGTCGTAAAGCCGTACTTTTGAAACTATTACTGTTGAGACCGCCGTGCCGAGTGCACGACGGTCGTTTTTTATACATTACATTATATGGCGTATGCTGCTTGTGTTGTGCAATCGCACTAAATTTGCGACATCAAAACCGTCGTTTTGTACTAATATACAAAAGTTGTAGGAAGTGACAAAAAATACAGCTCAACTATTGACAAAACGACAACGCGGCTGTAAGATGTGTACAAATAAAGAAAGCAATACTTGTGCAATAGATACAAAGCGAGGAGCTAAAATGGCAGAAATCATCAGATCAATGAATTTGGTAAGTGTGTTTAAACAGGAAAAAGGCGTAAAACGCTTTTTTATGATGATATTCAGCATACTGCTTATGGGCTTCGGTATTTCGCTTTTCTCTTATTCCGATATGGGCGTTGACCCGTTCACATCAATGAATATGGCGATAAGCGGTAAAATCGGTATCAGCTTCGGCTTTTATCAGATGTGTATCAACTGCGTTATCCTTATTGCAATTGCTTTTCTCGGCAGACATCTTATCGGCTTCGGTACAGTAGTTAATATGGTCGGCGTCGGTTATATTTGTGAGTTTTTTACATCGCTGTACGATGCGCATTTGCCTGTAGAAAAATCCCTTGCTTTACGCTTAGTCTTAATGCTCTTCGGCGTAATATTCCTCTCTCTTGCGGCTTCGATGTATTTCACTTCGAATCTCGGAGTTGCTCCCTATGACGCCACGGGCTTTATCCTTGATGACAGGACTAAGATTAAATATAAATGGTGCAGAGTCATAACAGACCTTATCTGCACGGCTGTCGGATTTGCTTTCGGCGGACCGGTCGGCATCGGCACTGTAGTTACCGCCTTTATGATGGGCCCGGTGGTTGCGTTCTTTAACAAGCATGTGTCGGAAAAACTGCTTGCCGCAAAAATGCCGAGACTTGTTGTTCGTGTCTATGATCTTCGCCGTTTCGGCGG
>OGWT01002125.1_pt1 | contig 13878 bp, 10 predicted proteins | sample 1576101 | NCBI WGS metagenome assembly OGWT01 (sample SAMEA3541481, study PRJEB24748) | human gut metagenome | biome: human gut; feature: human-associated habitat; material: faeces | place: China | collected 2012 | reverse complement strand
ATGGAGATTTCCACCCAATCTTGGATTCTAACAAGGAAATGATGTGGATTGGTGGTGGTGCCGGTATGGCTCCGTTGCGTGCACAAATCATGCACTTGACGAAGACACTGCACGTTACCGATCGTAAGATGTCTTACTTCTATGGTGCCCGTGCGTTGAACGAAGTATTCTATCTGGAGGACTTCCTGCAAATCGAAAAAGACTTCCCGAACTTCACATTCCATTTGGCACTTGACCGTCCGGATCCTGCTGCTGATGCTGCCGGTGTGAAGTATACTCCGGGATTCGTTCACAACGTAATCTATGAAACTTACCTGAAGAATCACGAAGCTCCTGAAGATATTGAATATTATATGTGTGGTCCTGGCCCGATGTCGAAAGCTGTTGAAAAGATGCTTGATGACCTTGGCGTTCCAGCCCAGAACTTGATGTTCGATAACTTCGGAGGATAATCTTCGAAAAATACCCTCCGGTTGGGAAACTACCGGAAAGGTTATATAAAAACAGGGCGGGAAATCTGAATGCTGATTATGCTTCTCAGATTTCCCGCCTTCTTTTGTGTCTTTTCGGGATGTATTTGGTGAATTTTATGTCAGTTTTGAAGATAGTTATCTGTTTTTGCATCTACTTATCTATTAATTTTGTACTTTTGACTACATAATAGTTCCCTAAATACATTTTGTTATGGAATATCATCGTATTTCTTTTATTCACGACGACACGGAGTATTCGTTTATCAAAGCTATGAATGCAGGTTTAACCGGATATGATCTGATGAAAGCCTGTCGGGTAGAAGTTACGATTTATATGAAGGAGAATAACCTGAAAGGTCGCTATATACTGACTGGAATGGCTAAAGTTTGACCGTCTTTTTGTCTTCATACTCTTACTCTTTTTGTATCTTTGCCACATGTTAGAGAAAAATGAGATTATACAATCGGTTCTTCGTAACTTGAGGATCGAGGAGTTGAACCCGATGCAGGAAGCATCGCTGGAACAAGCTACAGGAAAAAAAGACGTCATACTGTTGTCACCGACAGGATCAGGTAAGACTTTGGCTTATCTGCTGCCATTATTGCTCACTTTGAAAACGGATGACGGTAGTGTGCAGGTATTAATCTTAGTACCTTCACGCGAGCTGGCTTTACAGATAGACAGTGTATTTAAGGCAATGGGTACTTCTTGGAAAACTTGTTGTTGTTATGGTGGGCACCCTATTGCTGAAGAAAAAAAGAGTATTCTAGGCAATCATCCTGCTATTATTATTGGTACTCCGGGACGTATCACCGATCATTTGTCCAAGGGAAACTTCAATCCCGAAACGATCCATACACTGATTATTGATGAATTTGACAAATCACTGGAATTTGGCTTCCATGATGAAATGGCGGAGATTATCACACAACTTCCGGGATTGAAGAAACGTATGCTGCTTTCAGCTACCGATGCAGAAGAAATTCCTCAGTTTACAGGATTGAACCGCACAGTGAAACTGAATTTCCTGCCGGATGCTTCTGAAGAACAGGAATCCCGCCTGACATTAATGAAGGTGATTTCTCCCTCGAAAGACAAGATTGATACTTTATATAATTTGCTTTGTACACTGGGAAGCAGTTCAAGTATTGTTTTCTGTAATCATCGGGATGCGGTAGACCGGGTACATAAGCTTCTGGCTGAAAAGAAGTTATTTGCCGAACGTTTTCATGGTGGCATGGAGCAGCCGGACCGTGAACGTGCTTTGTATAAATTCCGTAACGGTAGTTGTCATGTGCTTATCTCTACGGACCTCGCTGCCCGTGGGCTGGATATACCGGAAATTGAGCATATCATTCATTACCACCTTCCTGTGAACGAAGAAGCCTTCACGCATCGTAACGGACGTACCGCGCGTTGGGATGCAACCGGAACTTCTTATCTGGTGCTTCACGCTGAGGAAAAACTTCCGACTTATATCCCGGATAATATAGAAACAGTGGCATTACCGGAAAATGCTCCTCGTCCTCCTAAATCTGTCTGGACTACTGTATATATAGGTAAAGGAAAGAAAGAAAAATTAAGCCGGATAGATATTGCCGGATTCTTATATAAAAAAGGAAATCTGACTCGTGAAGATGTCGGAGCGATTGATGTCAAAGAGCATTATGCTTTCGTAGCTATTCGCCGGGCTAAGGTGAAGCAACTCCTGAATCTGATTCAGGGGGAGAAAATCAAAGGAATGAAGACTATTATAGAAGAAGCGAAGTAAAGATCTTTTCTGTAAGATACCTTACTTGACATCTATGGATAACAAAATGGTGTATATATCCTGTATAAACCAATAAAAAGAAAGGAAAATCTGCTTTAAAACAGTATTTTTATAAGGAAAGATTTGTACGGCGGAAATAAATTCGTAAATTCGCAAGGTCAAAAGACAAAAGTAACGAAATTGTTAAACCAAAAACAAACTTCAAATGAAAAAGCATAATTTCAATGCAGGACCTTCCATTCTTCCGCGTGAGGTGATAGAGGATACAGCGAAGGCTATTTTAGATTTCAACGGCTCTGGTCTCTCTTTGATGGAAATCAGCCACCGTGCCAAAGACTTCCAACCTGTGGTTGACGAAGCAGAGGCATTATTCAAGGAATTACTCAATATCCCCGAAGGTTATTCGGTACTGTTCCTTGGTGGTGGTGCTAGTATGGAGTTCTGCATGGTACCTTTCAACTTCCTTGAAAAAAAGGCTGCTTATCTGAATACAGGTGTGTGGGCAAAGAAAGCGATGAAAGAAGCTAAGGGGTTTGGTGAAGTCGTAGAAGTTGCTTCTTCCGCTGAAGCTACATATACTTACATCCCGAAAGATTACACAATTCCTGCTGACGCAGATTATTTCCACATAACTACCAATAACACGATTTACGGTACAGAATTAAAAGAAGATCTCAACTCTCCGGTTCCGATGGTTGCCGATATGTCTTCTGATATTTTCTCTCGTCCGATCGACGTTTCCAAATATATCTGTATCTATGGTGGTGCGCAGAAAAATCTGGCTCCTGCCGGTGTTACATTCGTTATCGTGAAGAATGATGCGGTAGGTAAAGTTTCTCGTTACATCCCGTCAATGCTAAACTATCAGACTCATATCGATAACGGTTCTATGTTCAACACTCCTCCGGTAGTGCCTATCTATGCTGCACTGTTGAACCTGCGTTGGATTAAGGCACAGGGTGGTGTGAAAGAAATGGAACGTCGTGCTATCGAAAAGGCTGATATGCTGTACGCTGAAATCGACCGTAACAAACTGTTCGTAGGTACTGCTGCCAAAGAAGACCGTTCACGCATGAACATCTGTTTCGTGATGGCTCCCGAATACAAGGATCTGGAAGCTGACTTCATGAAGTTCGCTACAGAAAAAGGTATGGTAGGTATCAAAGGACATCGTTCAGTGGGTGGTTTCCGTGCATCTTGCTACAATGCTCTGCCGAAAGAAAGTGTACAAGCTTTGATCGACTGCATGCAGGAATTTGAAAAACTTCATTAATAATATAAATAGAGTCACCACAGATTGCACGGATTTACACTGAAATCTTATTGAATATAGTGTGTAGGCCGGTGAAGTCTGTGGTGAATCTTTTTTAAAAGATACAGATAAATTATGAAAGTACTTGTAGCTACTGAAAAACCGTTTGCCAAAGTTGCTGTAGACGGTATCCGTAAAGAAATCGAAGCAGCCGGATATGAGCTTGCTTTGCTGGAGAAATATACCGATAAAGCACAGTTGCTGGATGCAGTGAAAGATGCTAATGCTATCATTATCCGTAGTGATATTATTGATGCAGAGGTGCTGGATGCTGCTAAAGAACTGAAGATTGTAGTTCGTGCTGGTGCCGGATACGATAATGTAGACCTGGCTGCCGCTACCGCTCACAATGTTTGCGTGATGAATACTCCGGGACAGAACTCCAATGCTGTTGCCGAACTGGCTTTGGGCATGATGGTATACGCCGTTCGTAACTTCTATAACGGTACTTCCGGTACAGAATTGATGGGCAAGAAACTGGGTATCCATGCATACGGAAACGTTGGTCGTAACGTTGCCCGTGTAGCTAAAGGCTTCGGAATGGAAGTGTACGCCTACGACGCTTTCTGTCCGAAAGAAGTGATCGAGAAAGATGGCGTGAAGGCACTTGACTCTGCAGAAGAACTGTACAAGACTTGTCAGGTAGTGTCTCTTCATATCCCGGCAACTGCTGAAACGAAGAACTCTATCAACTACGCTTTGCTGAAAGAGATGCCAAAAGGCGCTATGCTGGTGAACACTGCCCGTAAGGAAGTGATCAACGAAGCCGAGCTGATCAAATTGATGGAAGACCGTGCCGACTTCAAGTATATGACAGATATCATGCCTGCTGCTAATGTGGAATTTGCTGAGAAGTTTGCAGGACGTTATTTCTCTACTCCGAAGAAGATGGGTGCACAGACTGCCGAAGCAAATATCAATGCCGGTATTGCTGCCGCTCAACAGATTGTTGGTTTCTTGAAAGACGGTTGCGAGAAGTTCAGAGTAAACAAATAATGAGATGAATAGTAAGACTGCTTATCGTTGTTCAGTCACTTATTTGATGATAGGTGCTGGTGTACATTAAGTAGTATATTCAGAAATATGTTATCAGATTTCGCCCTCGGCTTTTGCGAGGGCGTATCTGTTGTACTAATCTTAAAAACATACCATGACTTATGGCTATTATCAAACCTTTTAAGGGCGTTCGCCCTCCACAAGACCTGGTTGAACAGGTTGCTTCCCGTCCTTACGATGTATTAAACTCAGAAGAAGCGCGTACAGAAGCAGCTGGAAATGAAAAATCCCTTTATCATATCATTAAGCCCGAGATTGACTTTCCTGTTGGTACGGATGAACACGATGAACGTGTTTATGAGAAAGCTGCCGAAAACTTCCGGCTGTTTCAGGATAAAGGCTGGTTAGTGCAGGATGCAAAGGAAAACTATTACATCTATGCCCAGACCATGAACGGGAAAACTCAGTATGGACTGGTAGTAGGCGCTTATGTTCCTGACTATATGAACGGTATCATCAAGAAGCATGAGCTTACCCGTCGTGATAAGGAAGAAGACCGTATGAAGCACGTTCGTGTGAACAATGCGAATATCGAACCTGTATTCTTTGCCTATCCCGATAATGCGAAATTGGATACAATCATTCGGAAATACACTGCCGAAAAGCCTGTTTACGACTTTATCGCTCCGGGTGATGGCTTCGGACATACTTTCTGGATTGTTGACCAGGACGAAGATATCGCTGCAATTACTGCAGAATTTGCTAAAATGCCGGCATTATATATTGCCGACGGGCATCATCGTTCCGCTGCTGCTGCTCTGGTAGGTGCCGAGAAAGCAAAGCAAAACGCGAACCATCGTGGCGATGAAGAGTATAACTATTTCATGGCTGTATGTTTCCCTGCCAATCAATTGACTATCATCGACTATAACCGTGTAGTAAAAGACCTCAACGGGCTGACTCCCGAACAATTTCTTGCTGCATTGGATAAGAATTTTGTTGTAGAAGAAAAGGGTACAGATATCTATAAACCGTCCGGTTTGCACAATTTCTCCCTCTATCTTGGCGACAAGTGGTATAGTCTGACGGCAAAGGCAGGTACATACAATGACAATGATCCTATCGGCGTGCTTGACGTTACTATTTCTTCCAATCTGATTTTAGATGAGATTTTAGGAATCAAAGACCTCCGTTCGGATAAGCGTATTGACTTTGTAGGCGGTATCCGCGGTTTGGGAGAATTGAAGAAGCGTGTTGACAGTGGAGAAATGAAAGTAGCTCTGGCTCTTTATCCCGTATCCATGAAGCAATTGATGGATATTGCCGATACTGGCAACATTATGCCTCCCAAAACGACTTGGTTTGAACCGAAACTTCGTTCAGGATTGGTTATCCATAAGTTGGATTAAGACATATTCTATATAGAAAATAGAGCGGTCAATCTCTCACAATCAACAGGACATTTGTGAGAGATTGACCGCTTGTTTTTGTATAAATGACCGCCCGATTCCGTTAAAACGACCACCCGACTACCTCCAATTGACTGCTTGATTGCACCCCATCGACCGTTTGACTGCATGAAATGAAGCGCTCGTTTCAATGAGAAGCTTTAATATTTTCGAACAGCAGATGGAATTTCGTCAAGAAAGCCGTATCTTTGCGGCATGACTGCTGAAGATACTTATAAAACTATCGTCGAACCTTCCGAAGGTATTTATACAGAAAAGCGAAGCAAGTTTATTGCCATCGCCTTGCCTGTGCGTACCCTTGATGAGATAAAAGCGCATCTTGAAACGTATCAGAAGAAGTATTATGATGCACGGCACGTGTGCTATGCTTATATGTTAGGTGCAGCGCGAAAGGATTTTCGAGCCAATGATAACGGTGAACCTTCGGGAACGGCGGGAAAGCCCATTCTCGGGCAAATTAACTCTAATGAACTGACTGATATTCTGATTATTGTAGTCCGTTATTTCGGTGGAATCAAGTTAGGAACGAGCGGACTGATTGTAGCTTATAAAGCAGCTGCTGCCGAAGCAATATCTGCCGCTACCATTATAGAAAAAACGGTAGATGAAGAAGTGACCGTAATGTTTGAATATCCTTTTATGAACGATATCATGCGTATTGTAAAGGAGGAAGAACCGGAAATTCTCAGTCAATCGTACGATATGGATTGCAGCATGACGTTGTGTATTCGTCGTTCCATGATGCCCAAACTGCGTGCACGATTGGAGAAAGTGGAGACCGCAAGGATTCTTGATGAAGAGTAAAATAAAGAAAAATAAGAATATATGGCATTTGAAGCAACAAAAAGAGAATGGTGTGAACTGTATACTTTCTTCCGTCTGCTGACAGAAGGAAAAGTAACGTTGGGTACGGCTAAGGCAAAGAAAGGAGAAATCGACTGGCCTATTGCAATGATTCAACGGGAGGAACATGACGGAACACGCTGCTACTATATAGAAAAAGAGATGGTCCGCATCAAAGGAGAAAATAGTGAGAAATTCGTTCCCCGGGAAGATTTTGGGATTGTGGCAGATTTGATTTTGCAGGCTGTCAAGTCCTCTTCGGAGGATGAAGTCACTTCTCCGGATGGAGTGGAAGAGTTTTTGGATGAAGTCGCAATTTTCGATCTGGAAGCGAAGACGGAAGATCGTACCGATTTTTATATTGCCTTCTGGCATCCGGAGGCACCGTTGAGCGGGTTCAGCGTTCGTTCGCGATTGGGTGCTATGAATCCGCTGTTGGACGGAGGCCGTGCGGCTAACTTGAAACTGGAACAGAGCGGAGTCAAATTTGCAACACCTACGGTGAATAAGATTAATGCGTTGCCGGAAGCCCCTAATGAAGTAGCAGAACGAATGTTGCTGATTGAGCGCTTGGGTGGTGTACTCAAATACTCGGACGTGGCAGATCGGGTATTCCGTAGCAATCTTTTAATGATTGACTTACACTTTCCTCGTGTGCTGACAGAAATGGTGCGCATCATGCACTTGGACGACATCACCCGTATCAGTGAACTGACGGAAGTAATCAAACAGATGAACCCGTTGAAAATAAAAGATGAATTGGTAAACAAACATGGTTTCTATGAGTTTAAAGTGAAGCAATTCCTGATGGCATTAGCCTTGGGTATGCGTCCGGCAAAGATATATACTGGACAGGATTCGGCTGTTGAAGGTATCCTGTTGATGGATGGGAGTGGGGAAGTTCTTTGCTATCACAAGTCAGAGAAACCGGTTATGGAGGACTTCCTGTTCTTGAATACCCGTTTGGAGAAAGGTTCTCTGGATAAGGACAAATACGGCTTTTTGGAAAGAGAGAACGGTACGTATTACTTCAAACTGAATGCAAAGATCGGATTGGTAAAACGATAAATGCAAGTGGTGAACGAGTTGTAAGTATAGTAAATATAGTATATGAAAACGAATGAAGTTTTAGAAAATATCAAAGCACGTCGTAGTGTGCGGGCTTATACTGACCGGCAAGTTTCGGAAGAAGACTTGCAGGCTATTCTGGAAGCTGCCACTTTTGCACCCAGTGGGATGCATTTGGAGACATGGCATTTTACCGCTATTCAGAATGCAGATAAACTGGCAGAATTGAATGAACGGATTAAAGGCGCTTTTGCTAAAAGCGATGAACCGAAATTACAGGAGCGTGGTCATAGCAAGGCGTATTGCTGTTATTATCATGCCCCGACTTTGGTGATCGTGTCCAACGAACCCACTCAATGGTGGGCCGGCATGGATTGTGCCTGCGCGATTGAGAATATGTTTTTGGCTGCCCATTCTCTGGGAATCGGATCTTGCTGGATCAATCAGTTAGGTACGACTTGTGATGATCCCGAAGTACGTGAATTTATCACTGCATTGGGAGTACCGGTTAGTCATAAAGTATACGGCTGTGTTGCGTTAGGATATGGCGATCCGAAGATTCCAATGAAAGAGAAGAAGGTAAAAGCGGATACTGTAACTATTGTTAAGTAGAAATCATACTTTCAGGTTTACACTTGGACTTATCTTCTATGTTACGAGGCATAAGCCTTGGGGAAACCAATGTTTCTCCAAGGCTTCAGTTTGTTTGCCCCCTTGGCTTATAGAAATAAGCCCACACCTCAAGGAATGTGAGCCCCGGGTCACTCAAAGGTATCATAGCGAGTGGGTAGCAACTTACGGTCTCCCAATGTGTTGTCTACACGTGCTACATTTGCCCAGAATTTATTATCGCGTACACTCTCTATCGGATAAGCTGCCTTCTCACGTGTGTAGGAATGTTCCCAACGGTCATTCACAACCTCGTATTCCGGATGCGGCGCGTTAGCCAATACATTATCGTTCTTGTCCGCTTCGCCATTCTTCACTTCCTGAATCTCTTTCCAGATATTCAGCATGACAGCTACGAAGTTATCCAATTCCGCCAAACTCTCGCTTTCCGTAGGTTCAATCATCAATGTGCCGTGAACAGGGAATGAGAGGGTAGGGGCATGATAACCGTAGTCCATCAAACGCTTGGCGATGTCATTTTCGGAGATACCGGTCTCTTCGTACACTTTGCGGCATTCCAGAATCATCTCATGACCAACAAAACCATTTGCTCCACGATAGACAATGCCGTATGTATCTTTCAGACAGGCAGCCAGATAGTTGGCATTGAGAATGGCTATTTTAGTAGCCTGAGTCAAGCCTTCGGTACCCATCATCCGGATGTAGCCGTATGTGATAGGCAAGATACCCGCACTGCCGAACGGAGCTGCGGAAACCTGATTTTGCGTACTGCCGAAGATCGAATGTCCCGGTAAGAATGGAACCAGATGCTCAGCTACACAGATAGGACCTACACCCGGACCGCCGCCACCGTGCGGTGAAGCAAATGTCTTGTGCAAATTCAAGTGACAAACGTCTGCACCTATAAATCCCGGATTGGTCAATCCTACCTGTGCATTCATGTTGGCACCATCCATATATACTTGTGCGCCACAAGAGTGGATGATTTCACAGATTTCCTTTATTTCCGTCTCGAAGATACCATGCGTTGACGGATAGGTGATCATCAGTGCAGCCAGTGCTTCCTTGTTCTCTTCGGCTTTGGCACGCAGGTCGCCCATATCTACGTTTCCTTGCTCGTCGCAAGCGCAGGTGACGGTTTCAAATCCGGCTTGTATGGCAGATGCAGGATTCGTACCGTGTGCCGAAGCCGGAATCAATATTTTGTTGCGATGTCCCTGACCGATGCTTTCAAGATAGGCACGGATAACTCGCAGACCGGCATATTCTCCCGCAGCACCCGAGTTCGGTTGCAGGCTGACACCAGCAAATCCGGTAATAACCTTCAAGTCCTCACTCAAATTGCTGATCAATTCACGATATCCTTCCGCCTGATCTTCCGGCACCAACGGATGCATGCTCATAAATTCCGGACGGCTTAAAGGAAGCATTTCAGCGGCTGCGTTGAGCTTCATCGTGCACGATCCGAGGGAAATCATGGACTGGGCCAATGAAATATCCTTCCGGTCCAGACGCTTGATGTAGCGCATCATTTCCGTTTCCGTATGATAGTTGGAGAACACCTCGTGCGTGAGGAAAGGCGTGGTACGTTTCAGTGCTTTGTCAATATTGCTCTTTTCCGGCACGTCCTCTACCTTCTGATAATCCTTGCCGGCGGCAATGGCGAAGATGGAAAGCAGCACGTTCGTAGCTGCTATGTCCGTTGTCTCATCGATGCTAAAGCCTACGTCACCGTTTTCATAATAGCGCAGGTTCACTTCCTTGCTCAGTGCGATCGTGCGAATCTGCTGCGCCGAAACGTGTTCCGGCAACTCGAAACGCAGCGTATCGAAATATTGTGCATTGACTTGCGTATATCCGAATTTCTTTAATTGCTTGTCGAGGAAGACAGTGATGCTATGAATACGCGAAGCAATCGTTTTGATTCCTTCCTGTCCGTGATATACAGCGTAGAAACCTGCCATCGTAGCGAGTAATGCCTGAGCCGTACAAATATTGGAAGTGGCTTTTTCGCGTTTGATATGCTGTTCGCGTGTCTGCAAAGCCATTCGGTAGCAGAGCTTGCCGTATTTGTCTTTGGACCATCCGATGATGCGTCCCGGCATATTCCGCTTGTACTCGTCACGTGTGGCGAAGTAGCCTGCCGAAGGCCCGCCGTAAAACATCGGTGTACCCAGTCGCTGTGTTGTACCGAATACGATATCCGCTCCCCATTCTCCCGGAGGAGTCAGCAGGGCAAGACTCAGAATATCGGCGGCAACGGCAACTTTGCAGTCTGCTTCATGTGCCTTCTTTGTGAAGTCGGCATAGTCTTCCACATTACCGCTGGAGTTAGGATATTGCAGGATGCAGGCGAAGATTTCCGGTGAGGGTTCAAACTCTTTGTATTTGCCTACCCGCAATTCGATGCCTTGTGGAATGGCACGTGTGGTCATTACTGCCAAGGTCTGCGGGAAGATGTTTTCGTCCACAAAGACTACGTTGGCACCTGCTTTTTGCTGGGTACGCGAACGCAGAGCATACATCATGGTTACGGCTTCGGCGGCGGCAGTCGCTTCATCCAGCAGTGAGCAGTTGGCGAGCGGCATAGCGGTGAGGTCACAGACGGCAGTCTGGAAATTCATCAACGCTTCCAGTCTTCCTTGCGACACTTCTGTCTGATAAGGCGTGTAAGAAGTATACCATACGGGATTTTCGAATACATTCCGTTGGATAACGGCAGGAGTAATCGTATTATACCACCCCAATCCGATGTATGTCGTATACAGTTTGTTTTTACTTGCCAGGTCGGCAATGTGTTTTCCAAATTCGTATTCCGTCAACGGCTTGGCCAGTGCCAGCGGTTCCTTCAGTCGGATGTTGGCAGGGATGGTTTTGTTGATCAGTTCATCCAGTGAGTCTACGCCTATTTTGCGGAGCATCACAGCTGTGTCTTCTTCATTGATGCCGATGTGACGGCTAGCTAACAAATCTGTTTTCATAATTTATGGGGGATGTTTTTAAGTAATAGATAATAAGTAATAAGTAATATCCATGCGGATAAATATACTGGCAGCTACGATTATTACCTGTTACTTATTACCTATTACTTGTATTCTTTTTTTTATCTGAAAAATGGATTCTCTGCCTTCTCCATTCCGATGGTCGTTGGCGCACCGTGTCCGGGGTATACGACTGTCTCGTTGGGAAGTACGAATAAACGGCTGCAAATATGATCGATCAGTTCGTCGAAGTTGCCACCCGACAGATCGGCACGACCGATGCTGCCTTGAAACAATACGTCGCCGGAGAACATGCAGTTTTCTTCCTTGCAATAATACACCAGGCTACCGGGCGAATGTCCGGGGACATGGATTGCTTCCAGTTTGGTGTGTCCGAAAGTGATGATATCTCCGTCATGCAGATATTTCCCCAACGGAACCGGTTCTTCCTGCAATTGGAAGCCGAACATACGGCTCTGTTTCGGAGCTTCATCGATCCAGAACTCATCCGCCTTATTGGCTTCTGCCGACAGACCGAACTCTTTCAGCATAAACGGATTGCCGAAGATGTGATCCAGATGTAAGTGAGTATTCAGCAGATGTTTCACTGTTAACTCATTGGTGAGGATGAACTTCTTTAGTGCTTGTTTTTCCTCTTCGTAGAAGCAGCCCGGATCGATGACAACCGCCTCTTTTGTGTCATCCCATAAAACGTAGCAATTTACGGGAAACATATTAAACTCAAATCTCTTTATTTTCATGGTTTTGATAACTCCTGATTCCTATATTTGTGAATATACTACCTTCTTTGTTTCAAAGAACTCTTCCTCGAAGTTTTCGCTCAGGCTGTGGATGACTGTTTTATGCTTGAACGGCATCGTTTCATGCTCCAGTTCGCCTCCTTTGAGACAGATCAGTCCGTTGGGCATAGCATTCTGCTGCTTGGGGGAAATGTTCTTTTTGATGATCTTGATCAGATCCGCCAAAGGCATTACGGCACGGCTCACGACGAAGTCGAACAGTTGTTTTTCCTCTTCGGCACGGGCATGACGGAAAGTGACGTTTTTCAGTCCGATGGCATTGGCCACTTCTGTCGCCACACGTACTTTCTTGCCGATGCTGTCTACCAGATGAAACTTGGTTTCGGGGAACAGGATGGCGAGCGGAATGCCGGGAAATCCTCCTCCTGTACCCAGATCCATGACCTTGGTTCCAGGACGGAATTGAATCACTTTGGCGATGCCTAATGAATGGAGAACATGATGCTCGTACAGATTTTCGATGTCTTTGCGGGAGATAACGTTGATTTTCGCATTCCAGTCGATGTAGAGGTCGTATAGAGCGGCAAACTGTTTACGCTGCTCTTCCGTCAGATCCGGAAAATATTTCAGTATGATTTCCACTTTAAGTATTTTGAATGGTGAATTTTGATTTATAAGTGAAATGAATATCCTTCTGCATCACACGGGGCAATAACAACAGGATATTCATTGGTGTTCAATCTTTTAATAGCTGTTTAATCTTTCAGGTCTCCAAGAATTGGGTTGCTGCCCAGCAGATGTTCCATCATAGAGTATGGAATGGTAACTTTGACAGGTCCCATCGAGTACGGTGTGATGTCGTATATATTATAGTAGAAGGTGATACCTTCTTTACTCAGATAAAAGTTCTCTGTCGGGGCGATGTCTCCGGTCGAAGCATACCCCATGTCTTCCAGCGCTTCGTGAGTAGTTACTTTGTTGTCAGCCATCAGCTGGTTCCAGATCAGATCCGTCAGGGCTTCCTGGAAGTCGCCTACAAAAATATCATCGAGGCGGAGCGGACGCATCAGAGTGAGATCCATGTTCAGGAAAGTCGACATATACATACCGTGTGCGCCTCCGGTATATTCGTTGTAGTCAACGCGATATACTAGCAGGTCTTTCTCATAAAGTTGCACGTGGCTTTCGATGCTCTTGTAATAGGAGTACCATGCGCCTACCACTGCATCGCTTTCTTTATTCTTTTCGTCTTCGGCGTACATCGGCTCTTGGTCGTGGCGATACTCGTCAATGTAATTCTTGGCGTATTGCTTCACTACCGCTTCTGGCTTTTCGCCGATATATTTGTCTCCGAAGCAGACGGAGATGAAGTAAGCGTTCAGACTGTCTTTCAGCATCTCGTCCGACGACTTGACGGGATAGGCGAAGTTGATGATAATATTGCACGCGGGTTTGGCGGTGTCATTAAAGAGGTGTGCCGTCTCGTTAACCTGTATACTATCGAATTGTAATGCTCCCGTGTTTTTGTTCATCTTGTCATGACAAGAAAACAAAAAGCCGCTTACCGAAAGTA
>OGWT01002121.1_pt1 | contig 13894 bp, 10 predicted proteins | sample 1576101 | NCBI WGS metagenome assembly OGWT01 (sample SAMEA3541481, study PRJEB24748) | human gut metagenome | biome: human gut; feature: human-associated habitat; material: faeces | place: China | collected 2012 | reverse complement strand
AAGCCAATTCTTTAGGATCTTTGCAAGCTGTTACACGGATTTCTTTACCGTTAACGATCAATTTGCTGTTTTCAACATCTGCTTCGATAGTTCCGTTGAACTGACCGTGCATAGTATCATATTTCAACATGTAAGCCAAGTAATCTACTGGGCACAAGTCGTTAATACCTACGATCTGGATATCGTTTCTGTTCTGAGCTGCGCGGAATACGAAACGGCCGATACGACCGAAACCGTTAATACCTACTTTAATCATTTTGTTTAAATTTTAAAGGTTTTATAATACAATTTTAAAACACTCGCTTTTTCAAAATCAATCACTGGAAATTTCAGAATCATATCATCCGTTCTTTCCCGATTGCGTTGCAAAAATAAGAATTTCTTTTTGAACTTAGGCACGAAAAGTATTAAAATTAAGAAAAAATCAAGACGTTTTTTCAGCAAATTTCCTTGATGCCTCAGTAAGAAAGGATGTTTTATAGCATTTTGCAATCCATAGTTTACACGTTGATTGAATTTCATCCAGCAAAACCTTCTACACAATGCCTCCCCAAAAACATACGTTACAAAGTTTTTGATACATTTATTTCTTTTTAGGAAAAGACAAAAGCCCTCTCTACATGTTCTCTAACCAGACTTTTTTCTACACCTTATTTATATTATGCCAAGAAGAAATTATCCCTCTACATACTCCATATCCTCATTTCCGTAATATTTTGTAGCAAAAATGCCTGCCTCTGGATATTTCAACTAAAAGTCCTCGATATCCCTAAAAATTTTGTACAAAGGTTTTCTACTTTCGTACAAAAAATAAAAAAATATCGAGATGTTTTTCATAAAACATGCCCAGGTTTTTTGCAAAGCACTTGTAGTATTTATAAAAAAATATGAGTATCTTTGCACGCATAGAAAATCTTACAGATAGAATAAATATATGCAGGAAAAAATTATTATTCTCGACTTTGGCTCACAAACCACGCAGCTTATCGGCCGCCGTGTACGCGAGCTGAACATGTATTGCGAGATTGTTCCCTACAACAAGTTTCCACACAATGACCCGTCGGTTATCGGAGTTATCCTGTCAGGAAGCCCATTCTCTGTTTATGATGAAAAGGCTTTCAAGGTTGATCTGACCGATATCCGAGGCAAATATCCTATTTTAGGTATTTGCTATGGTGCACAGTTTATGGCTTATACCAACGGTGGAAAGGTAGAACCTGCCAATACTCGTGAGTATGGCCGTGCACACTTGGCAACGTTCGATCATGAGAATCCCTTGTTGAAAGGTATCCGTGAACACTCTCAGGTATGGATGAGTCACGGAGATACAATCACAGCTATCCCTGAAAATTTCGAAATCATCGCTTCTACCGACAAAGTTGCTGTAGCAGCTTATCAGGCTAAAGGAGAAAAACTTTGGGGTGTGCAATTCCATCCGGAAGTATTCCACAGCGAAGATGGTACTCAACTGCTGAAAAACTTCGTGGTTGACATCTGCGGCGGAAAGCAAGACTGGAGTGCTGCATCATTTATCGAAACAACCGTAGCCGAATTGAAACAGCAATTGGGCAACGATAAGGTTGTACTCGGTCTGAGTGGCGGTGTCGACTCATCAGTAGCAGCCGTATTGCTGAACAAAGCGATCGGTAAAAACCTGACCTGTATTTTTGTAGACCATGGTATGTTGCGTAAGAATGAGTTCAAGAATGTTCTTCATGATTACGAATGTCTGGGTCTGAACGTTATCGGTGTAGATGCAAGCGAAAAATTCTTCAGTGAACTGGCAGGCGTAACCGAACCGGAACGCAAGCGCAAGATTATTGGCAAGGGCTTTATCGATGTGTTCGATGAAGAAGCTCACAAGATAAAAGATGTAAAATGGCTGGCTCAGGGAACTATCTATCCTGACTGCATCGAATCTCTATCAATTACAGGTACTGTAATCAAGAGTCACCACAACGTAGGTGGTTTGCCAGAAAAAATGAACCTGAAACTATGCGAACCTCTTCGCCTGCTGTTCAAAGACGAAGTTCGTCGTGTAGGTCGTGAATTAGGCATGCCAGAGCATCTTATCACTCGCCATCCGTTCCCGGGGCCGGGACTTGCCGTACGTATCCTCGGTGATATTACACGTGAAAAAGTACGTATCCTGCAAGACGCCGATGATATCTTTATCCAAGGTTTGCGCGATTGGAAAGTAAAAGATGCAAACGGTAATGAAACAGCTCTTTACCATCAAGTATGGCAAGCTGGTGTTATCCTGCTTCCAGTACAAAGCGTTGGTGTAATGGGTGATGAACGTACTTACGAACGTGCCGTTGCATTGCGCGCTGTCACAAGTACTGATGCTATGACTGCCGACTGGGCTCACCTGCCTTACGAATTTATGGCAAAAGTGTCAAATGACATCATCAACAAGGTAAAAGGCGTAAACCGCGTTTGCTACGATATTTCTTCAAAACCACCCGCCACAATCGAGTGGGAATAAAAGAATAATATCCCAGTCCAAGCACAGATTACACGAGTTACTTTCAGGTAAAAACATCTGATAAATTCGTGAAATCTGTGCTTTATTTTTCACCTCATTTTAGTATCCAGAAACAAAAGAAACATCATGTACACAAAATATATGGCATATCTTCTGTCGGGACTACTCTTGAGTACCCAGACAAGTCCCTGTATGGCAATAACAGATGAGCCAAAAGCATCGACAAACATACAAAAGAGTCAATGGAAAGGAAAAAGAGTCGCCTTCCTGGGTGATTCCATCACCGATAAAAAGCATGTAGGAACCACCAAAAATTATTGGCAATATCTGGCAGAAATGCTGGGGATCGAACCGCTGGTTTATGGCATCAATGGCAATCAATGGAACGGTGTATTGAAACAAGCACAGAGGCTGAAAGCAGAAATCGGAAATGAAGTAGATGCCATTATCATCTTTGCCGGGACAAACGATTATAATGCCGGAGTTCCCTTAGGAGAATGGTATACGTTCAGCTACGAAGAAACAACTGTAAAAGGTGGAGGAAAAGAAGTACGCAAGAGAAGAAATACCGATCTGAACAGCAATACATTCCGTGGTAGAATCAATGAAGCCCTCAGTTACCTGAAACAAAACTTTCCCGACAAACAAATTATTTTAATGACTCCAATACACCGGGCTCAAGCACGTTTCAGCAATGAAAACATTCAGCCAGAGGAAGCCTTTCCCAATAAACTAGGATTATACGTAGACGAGTATGTAAACGTCATAAAGGAAGCCGGAAACGTATGGGCTGTTCCAGTAATAGATTTAAACAGCATCAGCGGATTATATCCAATGTTTGACACCCATGCCCAATATTTCCACGATGAAGTGACTGACCGCCTTCACCCTAATGCAAAAGGACACTACCGTATGGCAAAAGCTATCATGTATCAACTACTGGCCTACCCTGCCGATTTTGAATAAAGGAACATACAGCTTATAATACAGACGGGCTCATGCAAACCGCTTTCTTTGTAAAGCATACTGCATGAGCCCGTAATATTTTTCAACAGAAGAATGATCAGAAAGGCAAATCATCTTTCTCATCCGATGCAGCAAAGTCAACCGGAGCAGCCGGTGCAGCATTCATCGGAGGGAAAGGAGCATCCATAGGCGGCATCTGCTGAGCAGCAGAAACGCGTTCTACCTTCCAGGCACGGATACTATTAAACCAACGTCCCTGCCATTCACGAGCATCTATATCAAAAAAGACATTCAATTCTTCACCTACCTGAATATTAAACTGCTGTATCTTGTCTGCCCCAAACACATCAAAGCACATCCGACGAGGATACTGGTCGTGAGTTTCGATGACATATTCCTGTACCTTCCATTCATTACCACTCTTAGAAACACCACCTCTGGGTTCAAGAACTGCTATAACTTTTCCTGCTAATTCCATATTTTAAGTTTTTAAATCGGTCACGAAATTACGCTTTTCCGAAGAAGAAAACTAATTTTTACCCTCTTTTTTGCAATGCATCTACAATCTTTTCGTAACTTTGGCAAGATTAACAGCACACTGCAAAGTGCTTTATTATCCGGACAAAAACATTCGTCCGAAAGACATATTTTGATATAATTTAGAAAATAATTAATATACGAAAGACCATGAAATTTATTGTTTCGAGTACAGCCTTATTCAGCCACTTACAGGCTATCAGTCGTGTTATCAACTCAAAAAACTCATTACCGATATTAGATTGTTTTCTTCTGGAATTACAAGACGGAACACTGTCAATGACTGCTTCCGACAATGAAACCACATTGTCTACTTCCATCGAAGTGAACGAGTTCGATGGCGACGGCCGTCTTGCCGTTTCATCAAAAACGCTACTGGAAGCTCTGAAAGAAATTCCTGAACAACCATTGAGTTTCCAAATTAACCCAAGCAATTTGGAAATCACTGTACAATACCAAAACGGTAAATATAGTTTAATGGGACAGAATGCAGACGAATATCCGCAAACACAGGAACTGGGCAGTAATGCCGTACAAGTCAACATTCCTGCTGATGTCCTCATGGGTGGAGTAAACCGCAGCATCTTTGCAACAGCCGACGACGAATTGCGTCCGGTAATGAACGGTATCTATTTTGATATAACTCCGGAAGACATTACTTTGGTAGCTTCTGACGGTCATAAACTAGTTCGCTGCAAAACATTTGCTGCACATAGTGATGAAAAAGCTGCATTCATTTTGCCTAAGAAGCCTGCAAACCTACTTAAGAACCTGTTGCCGAAAGAGCAAGGTGATGTACAAATCGGTTTCGACGACCGCAATGCTTCATTCACTTTAGAAAATTACCGCATGGTCTGCCGTCTGATCGAAGGACGTTACCCTAATTACAATTCGGTAATTCCTCAAAACAATCCACATAAAGCAACCATCGACCGTGCTGCATTTATCAGCGCATTACGTCGTGTTTCTGTATTTTCTTCTCAGGCCAGCAGTCTTATCAAACTGAGTCTGTCTGAAAATCAGATGAAAATCTCAGCACAAGACATCGACTTCTCTACCTCTGCAGAGGAAACAATCATCTGCCAGTATGAAGGCAATGCTATGAGTATCGGATTCAAGTCATCATTCCTGATTGACATCCTGAACAATCTTTCTGCACAAAATGTAGTTATCGAACTGGCAGATCCGTCACGTGCAGGAGTCATCGTACCGGAAGAACAGGAAGAAAATGAAGATATCCTGATGCTGCTGATGCCGATGATGCTGAACGACTGATAAAAAACTAACTTCAGAGCTATTTAAAGCTTAAACAAAAATATTGTATATGAAACTGAATTTAAAGAACCCGTTGGTTTTCTTCGATCTGGAAACGACGGGAACGAACATAAATACAGACCGTATAGTCGAAATTTGCTACCTGAAAGTATATCCTAACGGAAACGAGGAAAGCAAAACAATGCGTGTCAATCCGGAGATGCATATACCGGAAGCTTCTACTGCCATCCACGGTATTCACGACGAAGATGTTGCCGACTGTCCGACATTTAAGGAAATAGCTAAAGACATTGCTCGCGACCTGGAAGGAGCAGACATTGCCGGATTTAACTCCAACCGTTTCGACGTACCGGTGCTTGTCGAAGAATTTTTACGCGCAGGTATAGACATTGACCTTACCAAACGTAAATTTATTGATGTACAGGTTATTTATCACAAGTTGGAACAGCGCACTTTATCAGCTGCATATAAATTTTATTGCGGAAAGAATCTGGAAGATGCCCATACCGCTGAAGCAGACACACGTGCAACTTATGAGGTGCTGAAGGCCCAGCTTGATCATTATCCGGACGTATTGGAAAATGATATCAAATTCCTGTCCGAATATTCTACTTATAGCAAGAATGTAGATTTTGCAGGACGTATTGTATTTGATGACAACGGTGTAGAAGTGTTCAATTTCGGTAAATACAAAGGAATCTCTGTAGCAGAGGTATTACAGCGTGATCCGGGATACTACGGCTGGATATTAAACGGAGACTTTACACTGAATACAAAGAATGTATTGACAAAAATCAGATTGCGCGAAAGCGGATTGGTGAAATAAGTATAATGAAAGGGAAAAAAATAGTATTAGGTATTACAGGCAGTATTGCAGCCTACAAAGCTGCGGTACTGACACGCTTGTTGATAAAGAAAGGCGCAGAAGTACAAATCGTCATCACCCCGGCCGGAAAAGAATTTATTACTCCTATTACACTATCGGCACTGACTAGCAAACCTGTTATCAGTGAATTCTTTTCACAACGCGACGGAACATGGCACAGTCACGTCGACTTAGGACTGTGGGCTGACGCAATGGTCATAGCTCCTGCCACAGCTTCCACCATTGGTAAGATGGCACATGGTATTGCAGACAATATGCTGGTCACAACTTACCTCTCGATGAAAGCTCCGGTATTCGTTGCTCCGGCAATGGACCTGGATATGTTTGCGCATCCCTCTACTCAACATAATCTGGATATCCTCCGTTCATACGGAAACCATATCATCGAGCCAGCTTCGGGCGAACTGGCCAGCCATCTGGTTGGTAAAGGAAGAATGGAAGAACCTGAAAAAATAGTGGAAGCACTAGAAAACTTTTTTGCCAAACAAGAAGATTTGAAGGGCAAAAAAGTAATGATAACAGCCGGCCCTACTTACGAAAAAATAGATCCGGTACGTTTCATCGGCAACTACTCTTCCGGAAAGATGGGTTATGCACTAGCAGAAGTTTGTGCTGAACGTGGTGCGGAAGTGACACTAATCAGTGGTCCTGTAAACCTGAATGTATCTCATCCTAACATTCACCGCATAGATGTAGAAAGTGCAGAGCAAATGTATCAAGCAGCCAAAGAAGCATATGCTCAGGCAGATGCAGGTATCCTCTGTGCTGCCGTTGCCGACTTTACTCCGGAACAAACTGCCGATCATAAAATAAAGCGTGAGAAAGACGATCTGGTATTACGTCTGAAGCCAACTCAGGATATAGCTGCTGCACTTGGAAAAGAGAAAAAGCCACATCAGCTCCTGGTCGGATTCGCATTAGAAACTAATGACGAGATTCTGCACGCCCAAGATAAACTCGTACGGAAAAATTTTGACTTCATCGTACTCAATTCCTTGAACGATAAAGGTGCCGGCTTCCGTTGCGATACCAATAAAATTACTATCATCGAACGACAAGGAGAAACTCCTTATCCACTAAAAGGGAAAAAGGAAGTAGCTGAAGATATTATTGACAAACTTGCCTCTATACTTCACTAAGCTCACCGAAAGGAATACATATGTTACAGTCCATTTACATACAGAACTATGCATTAATCGACAAGCTGGATATCAATTTCACATCCGGCTTTTCGGTTATTACAGGTGAAACAGGAGCCGGAAAATCTATCATTCTGGGAGCTATCGGATTATTATTGGGACAGCGTGCTGATGTAAAAGCGATTAAAAATGGAGCATCAAAATGCATTGTCGAAGCCCATTTTCATATTTCAAATTATGGAATGGAATCTTTTTTTGCTGAAAACGATATCGAATATGATCCAGAAGAATGTATTCTCCGCCGGGAGGTTTCAATAAATGGTAAAAGCCGCGCCTTTATCAATGATACTCCGGCTTCGCTGGCACAAATGAAACTTTTGGGCGAAAAATTGATTGATGTGCATAGCCAGCATCAGAACCTGCTCCTTAACAAGGAAGGATTTCAGTTGAACATTCTCGATATTTTGGCACAAGATGACAAACAGCTCGCTCAATATCAGCAAGTATATACCGACTATAAACAAGTATGTCGGGAGCTGGATGATTTTATCGCACAAGCTGAAAAAAGTCGCCAAGACGAAGATTATATTCGTTTCCAACTGGAACAGCTGGAGGAAGCTAACCTACAAGAAGGCGAACAAACAGAATTGGAACAAGAAGCAGATACGTTAAGTCATGCGGAAGAGATAAAAGCCGGACTATATAAAGCCGAACAGCTGATTGACGGAGATGAAGGCGGTGCACTTTCACATACCAAAGAGTGTATGCAAACCCTGCAAGCCATATCGCGTGTATATGCTCCTGCTTCCGACTGGGCTGAAAGACTGAACAGTTGCTATATTGAACTGAAAGACATTGCACACGATTTATCTGGAGCTGAAGAAGAAATAGAATTTAACCCTTCACGACTGGAATATGTAAACGAGCGGCTGAATCTGATATATAGCCTTCAGCAAAAACACCGGGTAGAATCAACAGAAGCACTTATCGAGCTAACAGCACACTATCGACAGCAACTGGATGCTATTACTTCATTCGACGATCGCATTGCCGAATTAAATCAACATAAGGAGAAGCTGTATAACGCTGTCTTGCAACAAGCCTCCCAACTAACAGCACTTCGCACTGCTTCTGCACGACATATAGAAGAGCATATGAAGTCCCTACTCGTCCCGTTGGGTATGCCCAATGTACGTTTTGCAGTAGAGCTTACTCCACGCAAAGAACCAGATGCCAACGGAATGGACAGCGTGACGTTCCTTTTCTCAGCCAACAAAAACGGAACCTTACAAAATGTAGCTTCCATCGCTTCCGGTGGCGAAATTGCCCGTGTAATGCTTTCACTAAAAGCTATGATTGCCGGAGCCGTAAAACTGCCGACCATCATTTTCGATGAAATCGATACGGGCGTTTCCGGCTCTATTGCCGAAAAGATGGCACTCATCATGCAAGATATGGGACGTCAGAACCGTCAGGTTATCAGCATTACCCATCTTCCGCAAATTGCAGCACGAGGCATTGCGCATTATAAGGTATACAAAGAAGATACAGAAACAGGAACAAACAGCTACATTCGTCTGCTGAACAATGACGAACGTATAAAAGAAATAGCCAATATGTTAAGTGGTAGTACGCTGACTGAGGCCGCACTGAACAATGCACGTGCACTGTTGGAAGGAAATTCAAATCTTTAAACGAAATTAGAAAACAGCATATGATTGAAAAAAATGAAATGATATTCGGCGTAAGAGCCGTTATAGAAGCCATACAGGCAGGCAAGGAAATCGATAAGGTACTGGTAAAAAAAGATATCCAAAGCGACTTATCGAAAGAGCTTTTTGCTGTATTAAAGGAAACATTCATCCCTGTACAACGTGTACCGGTAGAGCGTATCAACCGTATTACAAAGAAAAACCATCAGGGAGTAGTTGCCTTCATCTCTCCTATTACCTACCAGCGTACGGAAGACATTGTACCTTTCCTGTTTGAACAAGGAAAAAATCCGTTGCTGATCATGCTGGACGGACTGACTGATGTACGCAACTTCGGAGCCATTGCACGTACTTGTGAATGTGCCGGAGTGGATGCTATTATTATCCCTTCAAAAAATAGTGTCAGCGTAAATGCCGATGCAATCAAGACTTCAGCAGGAGCATTGCATACCATTCCCGTATGCCGCGAAAACAACCTTACTAACACTATCAAGTTCTTAAAAGATAGTGGATTCAAAATTGTAGCAGCAACCGAAAAAGGTGACTACGACTATACCAAAGCAACTTATACCGATCCAACTTGTATCATTATGGGTGCAGAAGACACCGGTGTTCCTTACGAGCATCTTGCTTTATGCGACGAATGGATAAAAATACCTCTGTTTGGCTCCATCGAGTCACTCAACGTATCTGTAGCTGCAGGAATCCTGATTTACGAAGCTGTCAAGCAACGTGGATTCACAAATGAAGAATAAAACGTAAATGCTAAAGACACATGAAAAAGACAATACTCATATTAGCTTGTGGAATGTCTTTCCTTACAGGATTTTCACAAGAACTCCCCAAATGGGCAAATAAGGCCAAAAAGGCTGTATTCTCGGTTATTACCTACAACAAGGATAATCAAATTCTGAATACAGGAAACGGATTCTATATAGATGAACAAGGAACAGCAGTTTCCGACTACAGTCTGTTTAAAGGAGCCGACCATGCAGTCATTGTTACCGCCGATGGTAAAGAACTACCTGTAAAATATATTATGGGTGCAAACGACATTTACGATGTTGTTAAGTTCAAAACGGAATTCGACAAAAAGGCAGCAGCTTTACAACCAGCATTACAAGCTGCTACACCAGGAGAAACAGTTTACCTGCTTCCCTACTCAACACAGAAATCTGCCAACGGACAGAATGGAACGATTGCCAAGATTGACACGATAGGGAATAACTCTTTCTACTATACGTTGAATATGCAAACGACAGATAAAACTGTAAGCTGTCCGATAATGAACGGAAATGGCGAAGTACTGGGACTTATTCAAAAAAATTCTGATCCGGAAAGTAAAGAAAGCTATGCTATTGGAGTAACTTATGCTTCATCACTATCTATCAGTGCACTATCGGTAAATGATTTTACGCTGAACTCTATCGGTATAAAGAAAGGGCTTCCTGAAGATGAATCACAAGCATTGGTTTATCTCTACATGGCAGCATCTACACTCGATCGTGACAGTTACCTAGGATTGTTAAACGATTTCATCAGCCAATATCCAGAGAATCAGGAAGGGTATCTGCGCCGTGCTACCTGTTACATAAATTTCGGTGATGACAGTCACAATGCACTTGCCGAAGAAGATCTGAAGAAGATGCTCGACATTGCCAAACAAAAAGATGATGCCCATTATAATATTGCCAAACTGATTTACAGTTACCAGTTGAATAAAGGAGACAAGCCTACATATGCAGACTGGACTTTCGAACGGGCACTTAATGAAATTAATACAGCTATCCAGATAACCCAACAGCCCATCTATTATCAGGTACAGGGAGATATTTATTTTGCCATGCAGAAATACGCTGAAGCTTTTACAGCTTATGATACGGTAAACAAAAGCTCACTTGCATCGGCAGCTACATTCTATTCAAGTGCAAAAGCAAAAGACTTGATGGAAGGTGTAGACAAAAAAGAAGTCGTTGCACTAATGGATAGTGCTGTAGCACGCTTTAATAAACCATACGGAAAAGATGCAGCTCCATACCTGTATGAACGTGCGGGAGCCAAAACAGCTGTTAAAGATTTCCGGGGAGCCGTAGCAGATTACAACGATTTTTATGATGCCATGATGGGACAAGTTTCTGCCGAATTTTATCTGATCCGCACGCAGGCAGAAATGCAATGCCGCATGTTCCAACAAGCTATAAATGATATTAATAAAGCTATCGAACTGGATCCTCAAAATGTAAATTACTGGGTAGAAAAAGGAGGAGTATGTTTACGTGTCAACCAAACAGCAGAAGCAGTTCAAGCTCTCGAAAAAGCAATCTCTATTGATTCGCAAAACGCTCCAGCCTACCGTATGTTAGGTTATATTCAGGTTCAGCAGAAACAGACAGAAAAAGGTATTGCTAATCTGAAAAAGGCTAAAGAACTGGGCGATGAAGTAGCCATTGGATTGCTCGAAAAATATAGCAAATAAAAAAAGCAACTAAAGGGAATTCATCAGTGAGTTTCACTGGATATAGAAAGAGCCATAGTAAACCTGTTTTTAGGAATACTATGGCTCTTCCGTTATTCATAAAAAGAAATAATAATCAATGATGTTTGGTAAACTACAAACGATCTAACTCATTAAAGTCTTGCTTATGAGTTCTACTCTTTTCTTTTCCAAATCTATAAGATATATTCAGCTTTATTTGTCTTGACTCACCCTTTCCCCAATTCCAAAGATGAAAACCTTCAAATGAACTATAATTATCCCAATTGTTAGTCCAAAACAAATCTGTCAATGATAAATTCACAGCTAACCGTTTATTCATAAACGCCCTGCCAAGTGCTATATCAATGTATCCACTTGAATCCATTTTTTCATTTGAGGCTCCAAGTCTTTTAGTTGCATACGACCCATTCATTTCCAATCGGAGTTCCCAAGGAAGACGAAATGTATTCATCATGGTAAAAATTCCAGCTATAGCATCTTTTTTAAATTTCCGGTACGTATCAAAAGCAATATCTTTATAAACGTAATAACCAACTAAGTTCAAATTCATCTCCCACCCCTGAACCGGAGTTAAGCCCTGATTAAAGGTTATCGAGAACTGTTGTTGCTTACCAATATTTCTAGGAGTCATAATTACTTTGTTAATAGACAGAGTATCAGTAATCTGTGCCTTATAATCTTTCATATAGGTATAAGCAGCGGTTACAGAAGTATACTTATTACTATAGGTTGCACTGATCCGATAAGTTTTCTGAGGCATAAGGAAAGGATTTCCTTTCCAATACGAAAGTTCATCCAGTAAGTACTCAAACGGATTCAAATCCTGATAAGCAGGTCGGTCTATCCTACTCCCATAACTGATAGAAAGAGCCTGTTCGTCTGCTATCTGATAATTCATACTCACAGAAGGAAATATATTGAAATAATTTCTTCTGTTATTCTTATCACCCACTCCATCTACAGTAAACAAATCTCCCTCAGACCAAGTTTTTTCACCTCTTAACCCGACTTCCAAATTTATCCTACTATTCAACGGATATACATAGAGTAAATATGCAGCAAGTATTTGTTCTTTGTAAGTAAAGTCATTGGATTGCGTAACATCTATTATCTCTTTATTATCTTTTATCTCAAAAAATTTATAACCATTGTCTGCATTAACGTTAGAATATTTAATACCAAATTTTAAATCACCTTTTCCAATTTTATGTTGCTGGGCATATGCTAAAGCATAAATATGAATATTCCTACTGTTTACCGATTTATAAAGAAAATCGTTCAAAACCATCCCATCTGGCGATCGGTATGTATTAGGCTGTAAGTTACCAGAGCCACCATCAAACCATGCATAATTTGCATCAACTGTATATTTTACACCTTCTTTAGGAGTTGATACGTAATAGAGATTTGCTCCATAACGATTCCCTTTTTGCATATAATATTCGTTTCTAGCATAAAGAATCTGTTCAAGTTTATTTTGTTCCAAGTTTCTGATCTCTGTTGTTGTAATAGTCAGCCCAGGCCCAAACAAGGCATTTGCCGTAAGCTCTCCACCAACGAGATTTTGTTTATTGAATTTATATTCAAAATTTAAACTTCCGGCAATAGTCTTCCGCTTGTCTGTATCAATAGTCGGACTATAGAATTCTTTCCCCGCCTGAATACGACGCATCCCATAATCCAAGTTATAATATCCAAACTGATGATGATAATTACTTACTAGACTAAACTTACCATGTGTATAACCAAATGTTAGCTCAGTATTCTGACGAATATTATCCCAATAAGATACACCATTATTTATCGAAAAGGAATAACCTTCGGAATGCTGTTGCTGTGTATTAATATTAATTATTCCTCCAGATCCTTCGGCATCATATTGAGCTGAAGGATTATTGATAATCTCTATTGAAGTTACGGCAGACGATGACATGGATTTCAGTATGGAAACCAGTTCTTCCTGTTTCATGTAAGTAGGCTTTCCATTAAAAATTATCAATACGCCATTTCTCCCACCTATACTGATATTATCGTTACCATCTACCAATATGCCTGGTGTCTTTTTTAACACATCTAAAGCAGAACTACCAGCTAAAGTAGAACTATTTTTTGGAAAAAATACTGTATTACCATTTACAATTCGTACAGACGGAGTCTGTTTTTCACCTATCACAAGTATATCGTCAAGAAGTATACTTGCAGATTGGAGTTTAATATGAAAAGTAGTATCCTGGTCAAGCTCAAAAGAAGAGGTCAAAAAGGGAATATAACCTAAACAACTGACATATAACTGAATATTTCCTTTTGCAGCGAGTTTGAAAATACCTTTATCAGACGTAATACCTTGACTTAGAGAAGTACTTGTTTGAGAATTTATTACGCTGACAACGGCAG
>OGWT01002118.1_pt1 | contig 13907 bp, 9 predicted proteins | sample 1576101 | NCBI WGS metagenome assembly OGWT01 (sample SAMEA3541481, study PRJEB24748) | human gut metagenome | biome: human gut; feature: human-associated habitat; material: faeces | place: China | collected 2012 | reverse complement strand
TACAGAAAAACCGGGTAAGAAAACCATCTATCTGCTGGCTGATAACTTCTTCCGTTTCTGGTATCGGTTTGTGCCAATCAATATGAGTGCCATTGACTCTGGCAGAATTGCAAAGACCTATCCACACGCTGTAAAGCAGTATCTTCCTGATTACATGGGTCTAATTTATGAGAAGATGTGTCAGGATTACCTGCTCTATTATTCGGATAGCCTTCCTATTGAGCTGAGTGAAATCGGCCAGTGGTGGGGGACAGACCCGAAGAAGAAAAAGCAGATACAGATTGATATCGTCGGAACTCCTGTTGAGGGCAAAGACTATATCATCGGTTCATGCAAATACCGTAATGAGAAAATCGGTGTGGATGAACTCGATTTGATTCGGGATTATGCCTCAGTTTTTGGAAAGGGCAACAACTATCACTACTATATCTTCTCGAAAGGCGGATTCACAGATGGACTTCTTCAGGCACAAGAGCGAGGTGAAGTTCGGCTGATAACGCTGGAAGACCTTTACAAGTAAAAATTCTAATCAACCCTGCTGGTGAAAGCTGGCAGCGTCCCAAATCCGAATCGATTCCTCGTCCCGGAGTTAAATCGAGCACTTCGGCTACCTTATCACATTCGCTGGAGATGAATGAGATGCAATCGTCCATAGACGGGCGTGGAGTCTCCGAATAATCCGCATTGACGGATAGTGTAGAAGTAATCACAGGTACAGGTCCGAAACGTTTCACCAGCTCGAAATGGAAAAACGCTCTTAAAAAACGGGCCTCATATTTCCATGTTTTCAAGTCATTCAGACGGTTCTGATATTCATTCTGATTATCCGGATCGAGTCTGTATTTATCCAGATTCACTCTGTCTACATTTTCTATAAATTCATTCGCTATGCGAATTCCTGCGTAATACTTATTCCACAAATCATCCGGATTGGACCTTGAATTCCAGGCTCCGGTGTTGAAGTGCTGGATGTTGCAGGAGGCATTAGCATGTTCGGCATCATCGGTAGCGGCATCCAACATAGCTTCGGAACCGATACGGTTGAAACCATCAGGCAGATACCGATAAGCATTGACTAGAAATTTGCTTGTACGTTCATAGGAAGTAAAGGTCATCTCGTTGTCGATAAACGAATCATACTCTCTGTCCAGATAATCACTGCATCCGGACAATATGCTGATAGCAGCAAGAGCATTCAATATGATAGATAAACCTATTGGGTATTTCATAATTATTATATTTTTGTTCTTACCTATTAAAAATCAATTTTTATTCCCAGGTTGTAGGAACGTGTCAACGGATATGTAATCAAAGAACTGCTTTCCGGGTCGGCCAATCCGTCAAGATGACTCACGGTGAAAAGATTGCTCGCATTAGCATACACATACAATCTGGACAATTTTATCGCTCTTGCTATTGACTGGGGGAAGGTATATCCAATCCGGATATTCTTCATTCTGAAGTAGTTTCCGTTTCTTTTCCAATATGTAGATATCCGGTAATTGTTTTCAAATGTCCGGGTAGACAAACGGGGATAAGAAGCATTGGGATTCTCCGGTGTCCAGCTGTCGAGAGCCAGTTTTGAAGCAGAGCCATTGTCGGTAAAGGAATAAGCCAACGGCCCGCTCAAATAGATGTCTCTATTGGCAACGCCATGAAATAAAGCCTCAACGTCTATCCCTTTCCATTCAAAGCCTATTTTCAAAGCATAATTCCACTCCGGAATATTAGAATATCCCACAGGATAGGAGTCATTGGAATCGACTACTCCATCACCATTTTTATCGATATATTTTATATCACCGGGGTTTACTTCTCCAAACTGCGGTACCGGTAAATGTGACTTCAGACTTCCATTCGAATCGAAATCACTCTCCTGATACAGTCCGTCAGCAACAAGTACAAAAGGAGTATTCACGGAACGTCCTTTACGATATTGATAATCGTAGAGTTTCACTTCTTCCGCCATATCGACAATTTCATTCTTTGCATACCACGCCGATGTTTCAACGTAATAGTTGAAGTTATTTTTAAGACTGCTTTCGTACCTGATCGTACCCTCGAAACCTTGATTCTTTACTTTACCTACATTCATATAAGGCAATATGTCGCCATAAGAGGCTCCAACAAATCCGGGAATAGTGGAATACGGCTGTGACAGGATATCATATCTTTCTTTATGGAAATAATCGAATTCTACCGACAGCCCTTTCAGTAAAACTGCATCCAATCCGATATTGAATACACGTTCCTTCTCCCAACTAATATCGGGATTGGCAATCATATCTGCCCGAAACCCGCCTGTTGATGACGACCCTGTACCTAAAAAATAGGAGCCGTTACTGCTATAAGTCTGGTCGAACAGATAACGTCCGTTCTCATTCTGATTGTTTCCAACCAGTCCGATAGATGCTCTTAGTTTCAAATATTCAACCCAGTTGATATTTTTCATGAAGTTTTCTTTCGACAGTATCCATCCGGCGGAGAAAGCGGGAAAGAATCCATATCTTTTTCCAGGAGCATAATCATCACAACCTGTATATGAAGCTGCAAATTCTCCTATGTATTTTTGATTATAAGAGTAAGTTACCCGCCCTGCATAATTCAAGTATTTAATGTCATCACGACTTCCATATTTCTGATATAAATCAGACAGGAAAAAGATGCTGGCAGTGAGTTGATGTTGCTTGAAAACGCGATCATAATCCAACTGTGCCTTAAAGTTCAGACGGCTCCAGTCAGTACGGAATCCTTCATCGGATTCCAAAGGAGAATCAGCGCCGTAGGGTGTATATAGCACCTCTCCCCCTGCTCCTTTGGAAAGAGAATAACGGGCATAATTCTGATTCTTTATAGATGAATCCGCCATATAGTTGTTGTAGGCAATACCGGCACTGACACTTAATCCCTTTGTCAGTTTCTCCAGGTCGTATTTAGGCATAAAAATCAGTTGGAAAGTCCGGCTGTTTTCTTTATAAAGCCCTCTGCTGACGATATTACCGACCGGGTTGGTAAAAGCGGCATTTCCTCCATACGATCCGTCGGGGTTGTACACCGGAAATGCATTCGGAGCTGTTCTCCATATCGCTCCCAAAAGTCCGTTGGCAGAACTGCTGCCTCCGGGAATAGAGCGATTACCTACACTCCCGCTAAAATTGAGTCCGGTAGACAGGTGTTTGCTTATCTGGATATTCAAATTAGACCTGAAATTAAAGCTCGCATAATAGGCATTCGAGTTTTCCCGGCGTTTTTTATCGGTGTCTTTGTAGAAACCGATGTTCTGCAAAAGATTCATCATTACATAGTATTGCACCACATCTCCTCCTCCTTTAAAACTTAAATCAGCCATACTCAAAGGAGCTGTATTATTCAAAATGGCCTTTTTCCAGTTTACATTGGGGTAAAAGTAAGGATCGGTGTTGTTCTGATAGGCATTCAATTCCTCTGGAGTGTATAAACGAGGCAATCCGTCATTCACACGCGCCTGATTGTATAAGGTGGTATAATCATACGCATTGATAGGATCGGGAACGCCCAACGGTTGTTGTATTCCCGTTTGTAAACGGATACTGACTTGCGGAGCGGAAACGCATCCTTTCTTGGTTGTCACCAATAAAACACCATTTGCACCACGCATACCATATAAAGCCAGAGCCGAAGCGTCTTTCAATAATGTTACAGACTCGATTTCCGCAGTGGACAGACTTTCAATCGGGGCTTCGAAACCGTCGACATATACCAGCATTTTTTGTCCGCTTGCATAGGAAGTACGTCCCCGGAGGTAGAGATTCGCGATAGAGAAATCATAGCCGGGCTCTCCGCTTTGTTGCAACAATGTTAGTCCGGGAAGCTGTCCTTGCAGACTATTTCCCAAGCTTGCGGAAGTAGTTTTCATCAAATCTTCCCCACGTATGGAAGAAATGGCACTTGTTCGCCTCCATTCCGGTTGTTGCCCATTGGCGACTTCTACAAGTGCAGAGTCGGCTATGTGTTGAGCAAACAAAACGGGAGCATAAAAAGTGAGAATAGTAGTCAAAAGTATAGCATAACGCTTCCCTTTGTATATACTGTTTATTATTGTCATACCTTTTATTTTTAGTTAATTGAACATATTTACCATCCCGGATTCTGAAGCATATACCCTTTATCTATTTCGGTCTGCTTGATAGGATGTAAATAAGAACGGTCACTCCATAATCTGTTTTCAAAGACATAAGGTTTGTAATGTACTTTACCCGGTGCTCCTGTAACAGCGGAGAGCTGCAATCCATACATGGCACCTTTCATAACACCTTCATCATCGGCTATCAGCCAACGTCGTATATCCCAGAAACGATGATCTTCATAAGCCAGTTCCACGGCTCGTTCTCTTCGCAGTTTCTCCCTGAACTGCTCTTTATTCAAAGTGGAAGGAAAGCCCGGCATTCCGGAGCGTTCACGAACTTTCAGGACTGCATCGAATGCTTCTTTCGGGGGAGTTTCATAATATTCATTCAAAGCTTCTGCATAATTCAGATAGAGTTCGGCTACCCGGAAGACAATCCAGTCCATATTAGTGGAGTTGCGCGGAGCCGTTGCTCTTAGTACGCGAGGTACCCATTTGCGAACCAGGTGTTTCGTTTTATCATTGGCTACATTGTGAGCTCCACCGGGCAGAAAATTAAGAATTCCAATCTCTGTATTCCAGTTAGCTCCATGTGCTGCAATGGTTTGCGCAAAACGAGGGTCCAGTTCGTCGTACTTTTCAAGCAGATCATCGCCACCATCCATATTCCATGTTTGTTGGTTCCCGTCTTTTTTCTCATAGAAACGCACGAAATTGAAGGTTGTAAAAAGACCGCCGTCGCTCCAACTACTTCCCGCCCATGCCGGTATATTGCTTGTTATGGGATGACTGCTTGTTGTGAAATTCCGGTATTTCTTGTTGGCCAGAATTATTTCTTTGTTATCGGGAGCAGTCCACACATGTTCGTAATTTGTTTCAGGTGTTCCCTCATCGTACAAGTCATAATAGCCAGAAGATTCAACAGCGGTAATGGCTGCCTTGGCTGCTTTAGCAGCTTCATTCCAGCGTTCTTTACTATAGTTTCCATATCCTATCAGGTCATTATTTCCACTTAAAGGAAGGTACGGATCGTCGGTATTGAACAAAGGACTCGCCGCATACAGGAGTACTCTGGATTTGAGAGCTAAGGCGGCTATCCTGTTTGCCCGTCCCACCAATATCGAATTCGTATAATAGTCCGGTAATATGGAGGCAGCCCGGTCACAATCGACAAGAATGGAGTCTACACAATCGGAAAATGTATTACGGGGTAGTTTACCATCTTCCGACGGATTTATTCTACGGTATATTATAGGCAGTCCACCATATCTATATACTCCTTCCCAGAAGACCAAAGCCCGCATAAAATAGGCTTCGCCTCTGGAACGTTTCTTAAAATCAACGTCTCCCGGATCATCGGGCACTTCGTCAATACGTTCAAGCACGATATTGCATTTTCGTAATGTCTGCCAACGGGTGTTGTGACGGGGGTCTTCATCCCAGTCTATGCTGCTGTTGTTATGATTGTCCACGTTCCACGAGGCATTGCCCTTCCCCCAGTTTGCACCTTGTTCGGCTTCATCACACGCTCCTGCCAGGGTTGAGGTTGCACACAGTTTACGGTCGATCCCGCTACTTCCCATCGAGAACCCCAGCGGCATACCTTCTGCATAGATGCCTGTTATGTATTGTTCTGTCAAAGTCCTGTCGGCAAAGACACCGTCTTCATCCAAATCGACAGAGGGCGGAGCTTCCAGATAGTCACTACACGAAAACATCAATACAGACGACAGAAGTATTGCACATATATATGTTATTCTTTTCATGATTATCAAAAATTTATATTAAGACCAATATTATATACTTTCTGCAACGGATATGTATTGATTTCAACATTTCCACTTCTCGAAGGTGCTTCCGGGTCCAGATCTACCACATCTGTCCACGTGAATAAATTGGAACCGTTGAAATATAATCTTACACTATTCAGGTTAAGCCGTTTGACAAAACCTCCGGTAAATGTATATCCTACTTCGAGGTTTTTCAATCGCAAATAACTGGCATCCCGTATCCAAAGAGTAGAAGGACGATAGTTGTGATCGGTTTCTCCGTTGGGATTCAGAGACAAACGGGGAAAGGTGATCTTTTCTCCTGCCTCATACCGTTCCTGTGTCCAACGTTCTTTTATCAGAGATTTCGCACTCTCTTCTCCTTTCGCGAAAGGCCACATCGACCGTCCGAAATATTTAATGGATACATTGTCGGCTCCCTGAAATAAGATGGAGAAATCAAATCCTTTATATTGCGCTCCGAATGAGAAACCGTAAATAATCTCCGGTACGGGGGTGTATCCTATCGGGACCATGTCGTAATCATCAATCACTCCATCCTGGTTGACGTCTATATACTTGACGTCTCCCGGTTGCAACTGATTCCCGCTCCATGAACTTTTAGGACGGTCTAATGCATTGATTTCTTCCCACGAGTTATAGTATCCGTCAAAAATCAGTCCGAAAAACTGATTCTTTCTTCTTCCGGTAGTCATCTGATAATCATATCTCTTCTGCACTTCATCCATGTAGATGATTTCATTCCTCGCAAATGAATAATTGAAGCGTGCCCAATAATGGAAATCTTGTATATGATGTCTAAAATTAAGGTCCATTTCCCAACCGCGATTTTCCATTTCTCCAAAATTATATGCAGGAAGATTAGCACCTATAATCATGGGGGATGTTGATCTGTTGGCTAATATGTTATTCCGTTTTTCTTTGAATATATCAAATGAAGCAGTCAGACAATTATTGAACAGATTAATATCTACACCGACATTCATCTTTTTCGCCTTTTCCCAAGTCAAATCAGGATTACCGATTTTATTTTCAACAATCATCAGTGAAGTATACGGATTGGAAGCCAAACCGAAATTATACTTGTTCACACCCGAATCGCTCGCTGCTCCATAAGAAGACGGCAGATACAAAAATCGATCACCACCTATCTGATCGTTTCCTACCTCTCCGTAGGACCCTCTCACCTTTAGATATTTAACGATATTGTTTTTCGGAAAAAACTTTTCTTCACTGATGACCCAACCTAATGAAACAGCAGGAAAAAATCCGAACCGTTTGCCTTTGGCAAAATTCTCGGTTCCGTTGTATCCCATATTGAATTCTGCCAAATAACGGGAGGCATATTCATAGGTCAATCGTCCTACCAATCCCTGATAAGCATTAGGTACATAATATTGAAGGGAGGGGGAATAATATTTACTCTGATTATACAGAATAAGTGCTGTCGTTTTATGAAGCCCGAAAGTTCTATTATAATCAATTCCAAACTCCATATATACTTTCCGGTTCTTATCCCATCCGGTACTTACAGACCAGATACTCTCTTCTGATTGGGGGATCAGATAGATGTAATCCGGATCTTCCGCATCACGGCGCGCAAGATAATAAGGAAAGGTTTTCGAATATTTCTTACGGCTGTAATAATAGCTATCATACGCGATACTCCCGTGTACGGACAAACCTTTGGTCAGCAAAGATGATAAATCATAATTCAGACGTAATGTTGTATTGATGTTATTTCTATTATCTTTCTGATAACCGTTGCTTAATAAGGTTTGCCAGGGATTGACGCTTCCCAATCCATCCTGTATGCGGACAATTTTATTGTCCACCAATCCCGGAGAGCTCAAGGGATTGGCAAAAGAAATAGCTTGCCAGATTCCACTGTTACCGGAGCCCGGAGTAATCACTCTGCCTATCTGGGCGGCCATTTGAACAGTTGCCGAAAAGTCCCGCGTTATCTGAAAATCGAAATTAGTTCTGAAGTTATAACGGGTGTTACGGGGATTTACATCATGATCCGAATCTATCTTGGTATGTTTATAGATACCGGTCTGATCGAAATAACTTCCCGATATAAAGTATTTCACACGTTCTGTACCACCCGAAAGGTTGATGTTATGTTGAGTGCGGGTAGAAAACTTTCTAAGAAAATCGTCTATCCAGTTAGTGTTCGGATGCAAAATCGGATCAAAGCCATTTCTGTACAATTCAATATCTTTATCCGTGAATTTCGGTTGGTAGGTAGAACCCGAAACCCGGGAGTCATTTTCTAAAGCTTCATTGTATAAAGTTGCATAATCCGCACTATTCAGATAACTGGGGAGCTGGGTAGATTGCTGCAAAGCAAAATTACCCGAATAGCTCAACCGGGGACGCCCTCTTTCCCCTTTACGGGTAGTAATTAATACTACGCCGTTAGCTCCCTTTACTCCATAGATCGCTGTTGCCGAAGCATCTTTAAGTATATTCAATGATTCAACTTCATTCGGATCTATGCCGTCAAAATTAGTTCGTTCGATGCCATCGATCATTATTAAAGGAGCCGTGTTGTCTGTAAATGTACTGACACCTCTGATTAACAGACTGGAAGCGTCTTCGCCGGGAGCACCACTTCTTTGAAAAGCAATCAATCCCGGCATTCGTCCTACCAGCATGTTACTAATATTGGATTGTTGTGTCTGTACCAGTTCTTTCCTCGAAATAGAAGCGATAGATGCTGTCACACTTTCTTTCTTCTGCTTTCCGTAGCCGACAACAACGACTTCCTCCAGACTTTGCTCGGCTTCTTCTATTTCAATAGAAAGCACTTTATTGTCTTTTACAGGTACTGTCGTCGTGACATAACCGATATAACTGATTTCCAAAACTGCATTCGGATTTACAGATAAGGCAAAGCGCCCATTTATATCGGAAATTATGCCGTTAAATGTACCGACTTCCTTGATATTGGCACCGATAATCGGTTCTCCTTTTGTATCGGTAATAGTACCGGTTATTCTCCGAGGCTCCTGTGGCTGTGAAGAAAGATTCTTTTTCACTGCCGTTTTTCTCTTTACAACAATCTGTTTTCCATTTATTTCATATACCAGATTTGTCTTTTCAAACAAGGCTGACAATTTTTCTGTGATTGTCTTCTTCCTGGATAGATCTACACTGACAACTTGATTTAAACTAGGCCGGATATCTTTCGAATAGATGAAAACGTAGCCTGTTTCTTTCTCTATATCTTTAAAATATTCCAGTAGAGTCCCTTTCTTTATATCATAGAGTTCGCTCGTTCCATTTCCATTAGCGAGAGTTACATTCGCTATAAATAGAAAAATAACAAAAAATTTCACAAACAGATATGATTTACAAAGAAAATATGCCCTATTTGCATGATTGTAATAGGAATTTTCCATATTTTTGCGTATCAATTTTTAGGTTTTTCATAAGTAATTGAAAAATTTAAATCTCACGGGTTCGGAAGAGTTGCCTCTCTTCCGAACTTCTTTTTTACAAAGGCTTCATTTCTGTGGTTTATTCATAGGCATTAAATTTTTAGGGTTATTACTCGATTTTTATACTTCCCGCTTCAATTGTACACTGGACATCGTACAGCAACGAGAAGGTTTTCATGACTTGTTCTATATCATCAAATAAGATAAGTTTTCCCATTGTACACTTTTGCGCAACTTCCGGCGTACATGTGATAGATACATTATAGTAGCGACTTAGCCGTTGGATAATATCTTTCATTGTCTCACCCCGGAACTGAAGTACGCCATCTTTCCATGAAATATAATCGTAAGCATTAACTTCGTCGATGCCGGATATCCCATCACTCAACTTAAAACGCTGATTAGGCAAAAGGACAAAATCTTCATTGGAGTTTGCTTTTACATTTACTTTTCCTTCTACCAACACCACGGATTGCAATGCATCATCAGCATAGGCAGACACATTAAACTTTGTTCCCAATACATTAACTGTCAGTTGGGGGGTCTCTACATAAAAAGGCCGGGAAGTATCTTTGGCAACTTCTATATAAATCTCTCCTTCTACTTTTATCCTGCGTTCGCCCGGACCAAAAGAGGAAGGGAAACGTAATTTACTTCCGGAATTAATCCATACTTTCGATCCATCTGCCAATACAATGGATGAATGGCTACCATAAGGAACTATCAGTGTATTTTGTTTTCCGGGTTGAGCCGCTCCCTCTTTGATTATCTCTGTTTCCTTACCATCGGATTGAATAGTAATATTGCTATCATAAGTAATGACGGCATTATTCTCTATCTGAATCGCTTCCGCATCATCTCTTATCAGCATTACTTTCTGATACAGAGTATCTGCTTTCACATTGACAAGCAGATCATCAGCAGTTCCGGACGTCTGAAAAGAATGAATCAACCAGAAAGAAACAATACCTAATATTAGTACACAGGCGGCAGCATAACGGGTAAATAAGATAAAACGATGTCTCTTATCACGACGCTCCATGCTTGTCTCTATACGTGCCCACAATCTTTCTGATTCTTCGGGTAAGCGCTGAACCGGATTCAGCCGGGCAGATAACATGATTTTGCGGGCCTCCTGTAGGGATGCTTGATCTTCGGGATGCTCTTTTTGATAATTAACCCACCATTCTTCCGATTCCTGGGTAGGAGCCAGACACCACAATATGAAGTCTTCATTTTGTAGCCATTGTTTTGTCGATTCGGGTATTCGATCTGAATGCATACTCGTTCTTTTTACGGTTTCACTTTAAAAACACGCAAAGAACAAAAATACCCCCACGAAAATTAAAGAAAATAACCGAAAAGGAAAAAATAAATAATTTGAGGCTGAATTTTACGCATTTGTTCGATAGCCCGATACACTAATTTCTGTGCTGCTTTAGGTTGTATTCCCATCAATTTCCCGATTTCCTCATAGCTAAGTCCTTGGGTATAACGAAGATATACAGCCTCCCGTTGCCGGTCTGTAAGGCTATCCAGCATCTTTTTCAGCTGTTTTTGCATAGCGGCTCTTTCTTTTTCTTCATCTATGAGTTCAAAGCCGTTCACTTCAATAAGGAAACTATAGTTATCAGAACCTTCTTCCAGAAATTCGGTATTCATTTCTTTTTTCTTAATGGTCCGAATCCGGTTCTTCAAACAGTTCAACAGATAGAACTTCATATTCTGACTTTCCCAAAGTTTGTGCTCACGCTCATATAAATGCAAAAAAACATCGTGAATGGCATCTTCTAAAAGTTCTTTACTAATGCCAAAAGCAATGCCGTATGAAAACAAATCGTTCTCATACGTCTCATATAACCACTTATATAAGGATTGCTTATTCTTCACACTATCTTCACAAAAAGTTAGAATCCTATCTTCTAAAGAATATTGAAATGGTAATTATCACCAGCCTGTCTCATCCCATCCGGCAGCGGAGTACCATTGTATCGACTGACGATAAAAAGGATTTATCTCCTCTTCATACGACTGACGAAATATATAAGTAGAAAGTCCTGCAGAGCCATTCATCGAGAAACTACCGCCATAACTGGAGTAATTATTAGGAGTAGTCTTCCAATAAACCACAGCAGCATCATAAGCAGCTTTCCAAGCCTCATATTCGCTAGTCTCACTACCTAAAGAACGTATTAATCCATCAAAATCATAATAATACTTACTGGACCGACAATCATAACAGAGTATGCCCGATGTGGCTATCGCTTGTCTGCCCTTAATATATTTCGGAATAATCTCACTACTGCTTTTAGCCAGTTGTTCCAACATGGAAGTGTTCACTACAGAAACAGAGACTCCTGCCGTCCAGGGATCACCTAAGCCCCAATTATATGGCAATTTGCCAGTATAAAGATTTTCATCTGCATAAAATTCAAAATATGCCTTTGCTATGTCCGTAGCCGATGCATTATTGGCAAACATAGCCGGAACTACTTTCTGATATGGAGCACCCGGTGCGGGTATCTCTGTCGGAGAGCCTATTATGTAATCCGCATGTTCCTTCAATTCATTGACCACCTCAACAGATTGCATAAAGCATGCATCGAAAAGAAGAAAACTCAAATGAGGCGCATTACGCAGAACATCTTTTAACTCGGAAATATCCATGTAATTTGAACCACCATCCTGTCCCCACCAACGGGTTTTATTCTGCGATTTTGCCAACCATCCTTCTCCATGAGACCACAAAACCAACCCATAACTCTGTGCCGGATATTCAGAAAATGCCGTGTTGATAACCTCCTTCATCTTAGAGACATCTACAGAGTTTCGTCCTTCATACGTAGCGATTACCTCCTGTACGACATTCTTCTTTTTATCCTTCTTCAATCGAATTAGTTTAGGACTTGATCCGGTATCAATGTATACGAGTAGGTTATAAGAGTTATCATCTACAGACTGCATTCCCTCTGTCATTTCCGCCAAATCCTCTGTAGCAAAGCTGCGAAGAGAATTGTCACCTGCTATATAAACAAGAACTGTACGCATCTGGACTCCTCTTTCATCATCGTCATTATGACAAGCGATTACCAGCATAGCCAAACACACAAACAAGGAGAATATTTTTATCTTTTTCATTAGATTTCAAGTTTATTACGAGGCAAAGATAAAAAAATAAGAGATGCAAAGCTGCATCTCTTATTATATTAACAATTTAACTATTGCTTATTATTCTTCCGGTTTCGTAAAGTGGAATTTATCAGAATCAATCCGCGACACCGTCATTCTATTATTTTTCTTGTATTTATTCAGAATCTTCGTTGCTTCTTTTTCTAATTTCTTCTTGTTTTCCGAGAAGTAAATCATACATGTACTATTCTGTTGCAACTGGTTATCCTCCAGATAATTCTTCAACTGATAACTATACAACTCACGGTGAGACAAGAAGCCTTCCTTGCTAACCTTCGCACTATCTAATATCTGAATGTCCGTGAAATAGACTACTGTATCCGTAAATGAGGCAGAAATTCCAAAAGCATAAACCGGTTTAGAGTGGTCTTTTTTCAAGGAAAAAGCAGAGCACATGGTAAACACAAGTGCAATTGCAAATAGTATTTTTACGTATTTCATATCATATAATTTTTAACCTTGCAAAGGTAACAAAAAAGAGGAGATTACCTCTATTTATCTCAAATAAATAGCATTTCTTAGTCATAGACCCATAGCAGGACTGGTTTCTTTTCCGCTTTGAGCAACCCGTCAACTTTCCTCATCACTTCATCGGATATTACAGGACACCCTTGACTGATTCCTAACGGAAGATGCAAAGGATACACCTCTGTTTCCGGCAACGGAGTATAAGAATGCAACACGATATACCGCTTGAAAGCATTATCATTCGTCGCTTCCAATCCATGTAATTTATAATGAATATTGATTCCCCACTTGCTATACGACCGGATACCCACCTTGTATTTCCCCAAAGAAGAGCAATAACTACCTTCCACATTGCTGAATACAGGCTTGGACACAGTGCTATTTTTCCCATATCCATGAGCACAGAGACTGGCATACTTCACGGAATCTCCTTTGAAATCCCATACAAAGAAACGCCTTTTACCAGAATGAATACTGAAATCTACCAGAAAGCAATAATTCGTATTATATCCGTTCTTATCACAATAAGCCTTTCCTGCCTGTGCTTTTTCCCGCAAACGCTGCTCTACTTTAACAGGCACCGAATCAGAAGAGGATGCCGCACATTTTGCATACGCCACCATCCCTGCTCCCAAAACAATAAGAACCAATGATATTAAAACTGACTTTTTCATAAAACTCGCATAGTATAAGATTGAATTATAGAATGGGGCTTATGTAAAAAGTCGCATAAGTACATTCTTCTATATGAAAAGTGCGACTTATGCGACTCAAATTCTTTTTTCTTTCAGAAACTGATATTCCTTACTTATCCCAAGTAAGATTTGAGCAATTTACTACGATTACTTTGTCTAAGTCTTCTAATTGCTTTTTCTTTAATCTGACGAACGCGCTCACGTGTGAGGCCAA
>OGWT01002117.1_pt1 | contig 13908 bp, 10 predicted proteins | sample 1576101 | NCBI WGS metagenome assembly OGWT01 (sample SAMEA3541481, study PRJEB24748) | human gut metagenome | biome: human gut; feature: human-associated habitat; material: faeces | place: China | collected 2012 | reverse complement strand
AAAAATGGAAAGAGCAAAAAAGAACGGAAGGTTCAGTGCAAAGGCGACCAGTGCGAACCCCGCTCCCGTAACCAACTGCGTCAGTACGACGAAGAATTTCTTCGTCTTGAACATCTCGAGAAAAGGACTCCAAAGAAACTTCAACGTCCAGGGAAGCATTATCAGTGAGGTCCACAAAGCTATTTGGGCATCACCCACTCCCAGCCCCTTGAACATAAGTACGGAAACCATGTTCAGCACCACAAAGGGAAGTCCCATGGCGAAATAAACGGTTGGAATCCAAGATATCGGATTATGATAATTCCGGCTCATATATGTTTCGTTGCTATCGGTACTTTCTATTTCCGTAACTCATTATCCGGCATCAGCGGCTCCGCTCCCATAGTCAGCTCCAGCGTACCGCCGTTTACGATGTCTTGATGGTTGAAGAAAGGAGCGGCAAGTTCTTCCCCGTTCAGGATAATCTTCCGGACATACTTATTATCACGACTGTTATTATGGGCTATAATGGTAAAGGTGTTGCCATTCTGCAAACGGATGGCGGCCTCATCAAACAGCGGACGCCCGATGGAATACACCGGTTTTCCGGGGCAAACCTGGTAGAATCCCATAGCATTAAGCACGTACCATGCCGACATCTGTCCGCAGTCTTCATTGCCGGAAAGGCCATTGGGCTCGTTGAAGTAAAGCGTATGCAGCACACTGTCCACCAACGCCTGTGTCTTGTACGGCTGTCCCACATAGTTATAAAGGTGAGCAATATGGTGGCTCGGCTCGTTACCGTGTGCATACTGTCCTATCAGTCCGGAAATATCTACCGATACCGACTCGCCCTCCAAGGAAGAATCTGCCACGAACAGAGAATCGAGCTTACCGATGAATGCGTCACGGCCACCCATGAGTTCCACCAGACCATCTACATCGTGCGGCACGAACCAAGTCCATTGCCAGGCAGTGCCTTCACAGTAATCATCGTTGCGGTGAGTGGAAGCACGAGGATTGAAAGGCGTACGCCAATTGCCCTCGCTGTCGAGCCCGCGCATGAAACGGGTAGACGGATCGAAATATACCTTATAGCCCTCTGCAAAAGCCGCGTACTTAGTCCGGTTCGGTTCATCGCCCATTGCTTCAGCCAACTGTGAGATGCACCAGTCGTCATAAGCATATTCCAACGCCTTGGCTACCGATTCATTGTCTTTGTCACAGGGAACATAGCCTATTTTATTCTTCCAGTATTTGGCCTGCGGCATCAAATGCGGCAATACACGGGGGTGAGTAATAATGCCCGTCGTATCGTATTCCGCCGTGCGGAGACAGGCACGGTAGGCTTCCTTCACATCAAAATTACGATATCCTTTGGCGTAAGAGTCGGCAATCAGAGAAGCTGCATGGTAGCCAATCATCGTTCCCGTATAGTTGCCGGCAAGCTCCCACATCGGGAATACACCGCCTTCTTTCTCTTTCTGGATCAAAGAGCGGATAAAGGCTTCATTCAGTTCAGGATCTATAATTGTCATCAAAGGATGATAAGCACGGAAAGTATCCCACAAGGAGAATATCGTGTACACAGGTTCGTCCACACTGCCCTGATGCGGCTTCAAATCCATGCCGAAATAACGTCCGTCGGCATCCGTAAAAAGATTGGGCTGCAAACCGGTGTGATAAAGGGCTGTATAAAACATCGTGCGCTGGTCGGCATTCTGCGTACGGATATCTATTTTGGACAGATAGTCATTCCATGCTTGACGTGCTGCACTCCGCACTCCGTCAAAATCCCATCCGGGTATTTCGGCCTCCACATTCTTACGCGCTCCGTCCATATCGACAGCCGAAACACCCACTTTCACCAATACCTCTTCATTCTGTGCCGTAGGGAACTGCAACAGAACTTTAGCGGTGGGCAAAAGCGGACCGCCTTCTTCCAATGCCACAGAATCCGTCACCAATGTATAGGTAAACGGCTTGGAGAACTTGGCATAGAAGTTGATATACTGGTCGAATGCCCAATATACCGTTTTTTTATGTCCGCGGATTTCGGTATCACTGATTACTTCTATTTTCATTTCCTCATTTGTCTGACGCTCGATACTGTAATCAAAGTCCAGAATGAAACCGGCATCTTCAGCTTCCGGAAAGGTATAACGGTGAATGGCAGCACGCTTTGTCGCAGTAAGTTCCGCCTTTACGTTATAGCGTTCCAGCAAGACGGAATAATATCCGGGTTGCGCCACTTCATTATCGTGCGAGAAAGCCGAACAGTACGCCATTTGCTGACTCTTCGATCCCATCGGATGATACTCCTGTTTCCCTACAGTAGGCATCAGCAGTACATCACCGTAGTCCGCACATCCTGTTCCGCTGACATGGGTATGCGAGAAACCGTTGATGGTAGTATCCTCGTAATAGTATCCGGAACAAGCGTCCCATTCGTAGATACGTGTATCGGGACTGGGTTGAATCATCCCGTTCGGAACAACCGCACCCGGATATGTATGTCCATGTCCGCCTGTCCCGATAAAGGGATTTACATAAGAGGCATAGTCCTGCTCTGCCTGCGTACAGCTAAAGACAGTACCCAGCAACAGGAGTCCGCCCAGCAATATGGAATTAGATTTCAAGTTTGTTTTCATATTCTTTGGTATTACATTAGGATTATCAAATCGGCATAAAGCTGACAGCCTGTCCCCCACCTTTTGCCATGACAATGGTCAGGGTATCATCGGACGTCACCTGTTTCTCTATGATTTCGTAAGATTCCGGATTGGTCTCCCAATCGGCATCTTTTCCGTCGGCATAGATAACGGCTGCATAAGTTTTTCCTTTTTCCAGAAAATCCAGTTTCACATCTATGCTGCGCGCCTCTTCATCGGTTGCCGCCCCCAGAAAATATTTATCTTTTGCCTTACGTACTATTGCCACGTATTCACCCGGTTCGCCGGCAAGCGCCTCCGACCAGTCACAGTCTGCATCAAAATCACGGAAGAAACGGAAAGCGGGATGGCCTTCATAGTTTTCAATCATGTCGGCAGCCATCTGCAAAGGAGAGTAAAGTATCACCCAATTGGCTATCTGCTTGGCAAGCGTGGTATTGATACGGCAATCCTTACTGTCTTTCATATTCCACTTTTTCCGGTCGGGATTGTTTTTGGCACGCTTGTACAGCACATCAAAGATACCCGGCGTATAATCCATCGGACCACCCAGCAAACGGGTAAACGGCAACATCACATGATGTTCCGGCGGATTACCTTCGCTCCAGGCATTCCACTCCATGCCGCGGGCGCCTTCGCGGGTCATCATGTTGGGATAGGTACGACGTATACCGGTATCCTTTATCGGCTCATGCACATCGAGGGTAGTACGATACTTGGCAGCCGTTTTCACGACATTACGGTAATGCCGCACATTGAACTGTCCGTGGTGGTTGTGACCGTTGGGAAGACCACCGGCATACCCGGTCTTTACGCTATGGATACCCAAATCGGCATACCATTCATAAGCCTTATCCAACTGATTTTCGTAATTACAGATATTTCCTCCCGTTTCATGATGACCGATAATCTCAACACCCTTCTTCCGGGCATAGGCTGCTATTTCCTTTATATCGAAATCGGCATACGGTTTGGTATAATCGAAGTTCTGCGTTCCGCCCCAGTTCTCCCAACCTTCATTCCAGCCTTCGAACATAACGGCTTCGATGTTGTTGGCTGCGGCAAAATCAATATAACGTTTTGCATTTTCGGTAGTGGCGCCGTGGCGGTCGTTTATCACCCAGCTCTCCACACCCAGATGCATACCCCACCATATACCTACATACTTCATCGGGCGAATCCAGTCGGTAGACTCCAAAACGCAGGGTTCGTTCAAGTTCAGGATAAGTGCTGAATTTATCAGTCCCACAGCTTTCGAAGCTATCTGTACAGTACGCCAGGGCGTATTGAAACTGCCGCCTTCTATCTTAGCCTTAATGCCGTCGGGCCATGGAGCCAACTCGGATTTGAATCCGCAGCCGCCAGTATTTTGAAAAGTCATTTCAGGAAAGTCCGTCAATGCGGCTTCGTGAATACTGGCGTAAGTCTTACCTACCTTAAAGGTCATCGGAGTGTTTGCGTTATCAGTCTTGCTGAGCGGCTGTGTACGATATAACAGCTCATATGTTTCGTAGTTGGCAGGAATAGACCAGGAAATTCCATCCTGCGCCATATTGAAAGAGGTAAGTTCGTCCGTAACAAAGATGCTGTCTACTCCGGCAACTTCATACTCGTACCGGAAACCGACTCCGTCGTCAAATACCCGAAAGCGAAGGGTCAGTTTCGTATCCGCCTCATCAGACAGACAAACCGCCATTTCATTATAATGGTTACGGATACTCTTATTCTCTCCCCAAGGTTGTGTCCATGTCTCGTCCGCAGCGGAAAACTCCGTACCGACAACTTTCATACCCTCCGAAAGATTCACACCCTTTCCGGCAAGGAATCCCAAAGCAGAAGGGGCTACAAAAGCCGTATCATCCACATCTATCCGATACGTCATGCGGTTGTGGTCATCCAATGCAAACTGAAGGCGGATATGACCATCAGGCGAAACGACTTCTGTCGGTTTGGGAGTACATCCGCATATTACAAGCAGCAGACTGACAATCCATAATATTGTTTTCATGTTTTTCCGGTAATCTTTTATTGTGTAATGGTACAAAAAACATGCAGCTACCTACGCTTTTCCTTAGAAAACGAATACGGATAATCTTCCGCACGGACACCTCGCTGCAGGTTGGGCTTATCGCCCATTTCGAATTTCAGCGTACCGCCTTTCAGCAAGTCTCCGTGGCGCAGATAGTTTTTGGTATATTCATTTCCGTCGACCTGAAGAGACTGTATATAGACATTCTGCGCACTGTTGTTTCCGGCATCGATCGTCAGCGAGTTTCCGTTTTCAAAATGCAGAACGGCTTTCTTGAACAAGGGAGCGCCCAATACATATTCGTCCGTACCCGGACAAACCGGATAGAAGCCTAATGCGGAGAATACATACCATGCCGAAGTCTGCCCGTTGTCTTCATCCCCGCAATAACCGTCCGGACCGGGTGTGTACATGCGGTTCATCACCTGACGCAGCCAATATTGCGCTTTCCAGGGTTGTCCGATGTAGTTATAGAGATAAATCATGTGCTGTATAGGCTGGTTACCATGTGCGTAATTGCCCATATTCATTACAGTCATTTCACGTATTTCATGGATGACTTGTCCGTAGTAGCTATCATCGAATACAGGCGGAACAATAAATACGGAATCGAGCATATTGGCAAATACCTTTTCGCCCCCCATCAAATCGACCAATCCTTGCGGGTCGTGGAATACCGACCAGGAGTAGTGCCAACTGTTTCCTTCGGTAAAGGCATCCCCCCACTTCAACGGTGAGAACGGTGTCTGGAACTTACCGTCTTTATTACGCCCGCGCATCAACAGACTTTCCTTATCAAAAATATTACGGTAGTTCATGGCACGCTTTGCAAACAACTCCTGCTCCTTTTTCGGACGGTTCAAAGCTTTGGCAAGCTTATAGATGCACCAGTCGTCATAAGCATATTCCAGCGTACGGGCGGCATTCTCGTTAATCTTCACATCATAAGGAACATATCCCAACTTGTTGTAATATTCATAGCCCAAACGTCCGGTAGATGATATTTCCGGATGTACATGCTCCGTTCCGTAAAGCAGCCCTTCATACATAGTCTTTACATCTTCTACCTTAACACCCTTCAAATAGGCATCGACCAAAACGGAAGCCGAATTATTGCCGATCATGCAGCCACGGTGTCCCGGACTCGCCCATTCGGGAAAGAAACCACTTTCCTTGTAAGTATTGACCAGTCCTTCCTGAATTTCCCTGTTTACCGACGGATACATCAGATTAAGGAAAGGAAACAGACAACGGAATGTATCCCAGAAACCCGTATCGGTGTACATATAGCCGGGAAGCACTTCCCCATTATAGGGGCTGTAGTGAATGGGAGCACCCTGCTTGTCCAACTCGTAAAAAGCACGGGGGAAAAGCAGCGAGCGGTACAGGCAGGAATAGAAAGTGCGGTATTGGTCGAGGTTTCCGCCCTCCACTTCAATCTTGCCCAACACATTGTTCCAAGCATCACGTCCTTTCTGCACCAGCGTGTCAAAACTGTCCGTACCCAATTCGAGCAAGTTCCGCTCAGCCTGTTCGTAGCTGACAAAAGAAGAAGCAACACGTGCATGCACAATCTCGCCTTTCTTCGTCTTAAATCCGATAATCGCACCTGCATGGGCAGCTTGCTGCTCTTTCTGCGATTCCTGAATTACACTGTCTTTAACAGAAGCGGTATATGTAAAAGGTTTGTCGAACTCTACAATAAAGTAGTTTCTGAAATTCTGCGGTACACCGCCGCTGTTACGGGTGGAATATCCGATGATCCGGTTCTTTTCCGGTACAATCCTGATATAGGAACCGCGGTCGAAAGCATCTACCACCACATAGGAATGTTCATTTTCCGGAAATGTGAAACGGAACAGCACGGCACGTTCGGTAGGAGTAAACTCCGTCACCACATCGTGCTCCGCCAGATATACCTTATAATAATGCGGCAACGCAACCTCACCTTTATGCGAGAACCAGCTTGCACGTTTGTCCTCATCGAAAACAGGTTGCCCGGTAACAGGCATAATGGAGAATTGCCCGTAATCGTTTATCCATGGACTGGGCTGGTGCGTCTGCTTGAAGCCTCGGATTTTATTGGCCGTATAGACATATTGCCAGCCATCCCCCATTTTTCCGGTTTGCGGTGTCCAAAAATTCATTCCCCACGGACGCGCAATGGCGGGATAGGTGTTTCCGGTAGAAAGCTCGAATGTGGATTGAGTACCCACCAAAGGATTTACATACTGTACCCAATCCTTAGCCTTTATGCTCGTAAAACAGCATAAAAAGGCAAATGCCAATAAAAGTTTTTTCATAATATTTGAATTTCAGATTATCAATAAACAAAACAAGCCTGTTCTATTTGGATTTGGAAGAAGATATAAAAACGTTTTCGCCTATTACCTTGTATTTGATACCGATGGAATTCTTTATCAAATCCAATGTGGCAGCTACGTTTTCTTTCTTCTTCAACGGTCCGGAATATGTTCTTTCAATGTCCACATCCGGTGCTATAATGATTTTCACGTTATAGGCTCTCTCCAAAATCTTGCAAAGCGTGCGTATGTCCGTCTGATTTAAATCGAATGCCGTATCATGCCAGCCCTCTATACCCGGTTCTGCAGGTTTCACCGTCAGTCGTCGGGTCATTCCGTCCAATTCGGCCTGTTGCCCCGGCGAAAGCACTATCATGCCTTCACCATGATTGCCCTTTACTTCTACCTCACCTTTCAATAAGGTGGCTACCGCCCTTTGTCCGTTTTCCCCGGACTTCAAATTAAAGGTTGTTCCCAATACCCTCACTTGCATGGCATGGCTTTGTACGATAAAAGGCTTGGCTGTATTTCTCTTCACATCAAAGAAACCTTCTCCGTTCAGATACACATGTCTCTTGCCACCTTCAAAATTACGGGGATATTGCAAAATCGTGTTTTTATTCAACCATACTTTGGTTCCATCCGGAAGCATCAGCTCCTTTATGGTTTCATTGGCCGTAACAGTGACCAAAGATTCGGAACTACGGCTACCCGCCTGATAGAACCAGTAGCCCATACCTCCTATAAAAAAAGCACCGACTGCGATAGCTGCATATTGCATCCACCGGTGAAACAGTGTACGCTTCAACTTACGCTCCCGCTCCTCTCCGAGCCTTTGCGACAATTGTTTTTCAGCCTTCGCAAGGAGTGCTTCCTCAGAAGCCGCATCGGATTTTCCCAAATGGTACAGTTCCTCTAATGTAAATAATTCATGAGCATTCTCTTCCGACTCCTCCAACCAGACATTCAACGAGCGAAGTTCCTCTTCCGAACATTCACCCGCTAAAAACTTTACTATTATTTTTTCATCCAATTTGCCCATTTTCCTGTTCATGTTACAATATTAGAACAACCTTATCTCCAAAAACACTTACTAATCCAACCGATAATTAAAGAAAAAATGTCTATTTGTACATCGGAGTGGCAACCTTTCGGTTACCATCCGGTACGTTCATACTGCTTTCCGCTCCACCTTTCATACACCAAATCGGCATAACGCTGCGGGGTACATTCCTCAATGCTTGGAGCCACAGCATCCGAAGGGATATAAGGCTCCACAGCCTGGTCGGTAGCATAGGTAGAATACTCATCATCAAAGTCTATGCCGTCAAATCCATAAATATCGATATACGCTTTCAAATCCTTTGCAAAGGCGCGGGCGGCATCTTTCGAAAGACTACGCATACCGGCAGCAGTGTGGTCTCCCAAGATAGAGAGATGAACTCTTATGCCTTTTGCCTGTAACGGGCGTACAGTCTGCTCGATATTATCAAGTACAAATCTGGTTTGCTCGTTACACGAAACATAAGGAACATCATCCGCGCTCAAACGGATATTGGCTGCAAATACACTGGCTATGTCAAAGAAAGGAGACTTATCGCTCTTCATCGTGTACTCACCCGCATTCAACATACTTTCACGATTGACTTCCACATAACATAAATTCTTTACCTTGCGTCCCGCATTGACTTCCGGCATGGCTGCAAGCGGTTTTACCAAATAAATAAAGGCCTTGTTGTCCGTATGTTTTTCCGTTCCCGCAGTAGCTACTGCCGATACAGCCACAGCATAGGTAGCCCCTTCCATTCCACCCGGCAGTATATCCAGTGCAAGTGTGGCAGACTTACTTTTACCGGCTTCAACAACCACGTTGCCATTGTTTTCCAGCAACAGTTTGTCTGCTGGATACATCGTATACCCCGTACCATTCAACTGGTTATAAGCATCCAATATCCTGGAATCCAGTTTGAAAGTAACGGCAACCTCCTGTTCTGCCGGTTCACTCAATTCAAAAAACAAATGTCCCGTAGCTTTTTATCTCCTCTGAGCGCAATGGGAGTCAACATTTTTGCACCGGCGGCAGACTTCACTTCCCCGAAAATCGCTCCGGGATTTTCCGTAGTCTGTTTTCTGCCATTACCCGCTTCGGAACAACCGGAATTCAATATCATTGAGACAGCATTAAAACACCTGCCGATATAAGCGTTTCTATTTTCATATATCTCATATACTATCATTCATTTAGATTAAAAACAAAAACTAACCTAAGAGAGATATCCGCAATCATACTTAGGTTAGTTTTCCATATAGGAAAACGGCAATGCACCGTTTTCTTAAATAGAACAACCACACCTATGGAAAACACTTACGCGAGCAAACACTTTTTTTCAACAAAAAAATATTTATCTTACAATCAAAACCTTACAGCTATTTGTTCCGGATATAACCTTCCAGCCGGCTACGCAAAAATTTCAATGCCTTATACATATGAGCCTCCACCGTACGGAGCGATACATCCATCGCTTCGGCAATATCCTTATTCTTCATATTGTGCAAGTAGCTGAGCTTAAATACCAGCTTGCATTTTTCCGGCAATTCATCGATGGCGCTGACGATATGCTTCCTTAATTCCCGGTCTTCTATCCGTTTCAGCACATCGTTGTCATCCGGCTGGTAAAACAGGGCACGCTTATTGTACACTTCCTGCATGGCTGCCTCATAGCTGTTCTTGATGTCGCGATGTTTCAACACATTCAGTGCACGGGTATAAACCGCCCGGTACAGAAAAGCCTGTATCTGCTCGCCCACTGTCACACTGTCTCTTCTGTGCCAGAGCTCCACAAACACTTCCTGCACCACATCCTCGGCATCTTCCTCCCCTACCATGCGCGTTGCATAAAACAGCAGATTCGCATAGTATTTCCGGAACAGTTGCCTGTACACTATGTCAAACTCATCTTCCATATATTATTTCAAGGTAAGCTCAATACCATGCTTTTCCGGGTTCACTTCCCATTTCGAACTCCAGAATACTGCCGTTCATTATCTGCTCATGCGTAATATAACTTTTGTCATAAGGCTTTCCGTCGAGCTTCACCGACCGGATATACCTATTCTTCCCGCTCACCCCATGAGCAAGAACCGTAAAGGTTTTGCCATTGGACAACCGCATCCTTACCTCCGGATACAGCGGCGTACCTATTTCATACTCACCGCCGACCGGATTTACAGGATAGAATCCCATGGCGCTGAATACATACCAGGCAGACATTTGCCCGCAATCCTCATTACCGCACAAGCCGGCGGGCGTATTCTTATACAACTCACGCATCACCTCCGACGCATACTTCTGGGTTTTCCAGGGTTGCCCCACTTTGTTGAACAGATAAATAACATGATGGCTCGGTTCATTGCCATGCGCATACTGCCCTATCATACCGGTACTGAAAATAGGAAGCTCCTCATCATCGGCAGGGCGGTACGTGAACATACTGTCAAGCTTCTGCGCAAAGCGCTCCTTCCCGCCGGTCAGGGCTATCAGTCCGTCAATATCCTGCTGCACCGACCAGAAATACTGCCAACCGTTGCTTTCGCAAATATGTGGTGTATAATCATCCGGCGAGAAACCGTCTGCAAAAGCTCCCCTGTCATCACGCGGCTGCATGAAAGATGTCTGCGGATTATATACATTCTTATAATTCTGCGAACGTTTGTAGAATTCATCCGCTACCTGCCGCTCACCCAGCTTCTCGGCCATGCGTGCTATACAGTAATCATCGTAAGCATACTCCAGGGTTTTGGAGAGCGACCAGTTCTCTGCATTATAGCTATCCGTCACGTTGTAAGGCACATATCCATGCTTCTTATAAAGGCCGATGCCCCGATAATCATCCATATTGGCTGTGGCCACGCAAGCCTCCAAAGCCTTCTTAGCATCAAAATCCCCTATGCCTTTCAGACAGGCATCCACAATGACCGGTACGGAGTGATAGCCTATCATCATATCCGTTTCGCTGCCATAAAAATTCCATACCGGCAGGCGGCCGTTCTGCTCATAAAAGGCAAGGAAGGATTTTACCATGTCGTTCACACGCGCCGGCTCTATATAAGTATAAAGCGGATGAGAGGCACGGTACGTATCCCATAAGGAGAAAGTGCTGTAATTTGTCCACCCGTCGGCTTTATGTATCTGTTTGTCGGGCCCGTAATAAGAACCGTCCACATCGGCATAGATGGTAGGAGCCAGCATCGAGTGGTAAAGAGCCGTGTAAAACTTCACCTTTTCATCGTGATTGTCGCACTCGATTTCTATCCGTGACAAATGCCCGTTCCAGTTTTTGCGTGCGGCAGCAAGGTATTTATCGAAATCATCATCAGGTACTTCCGCCGCCAGATTACGCGCTGCCCCTTCCATGCTTACCCCCGAAATGGCCGTACTCACAAGGAGCTGCTCTCCCTTTGCCGTCTTAAAGTCAAAACGTGCCATGACCGAAGTCCCGATTCTTTTTCCATCTTTCAGGACTGCTGCCGAATCCAGCTGCATCGTCTCAAAGGGGCGGGAAAAGCGTGTACGGAAAAAGATGCGCTGACCGCGCGCCCATCCGTCAGAAAAACGATAGCCCTGAATAGTAACGGAATCTACTTTCTCTATATAGGAATCTTCCGTAAAGTCCCAATTCATGGCTTTCCTCAAATTCAAGATAACGGCGGCATCAGCCTCGGGAAAGGTATAGCGCTGAATGCCGCAACGCTCGGTTGCAGTAAGCTCTACGTTGATACCGTAATCTTTCAGGAGCACGCGATAGTAACCTGCGCTTGCCGCCTCATCGGCATGCGAGAACCGGGAGTGGATGCCCAACGGTTCTTCCGCCTCTTTATAAGGAAGGGTTACCGGCATGAAGGAAATGTCATACAAATCGCCCGCCCCCGTACCTGAGAGATGGGTGTGACTGAAACCGGCAATCGTACTGTCGGGATAAAAATATCCCGAAATGCGGTCCCAACCGGGAAGCCCGTTGTCGGGACTGAGTTGCACCATGCCGAAGGGAACCTGTGCGCCGGGATACGTATTTCCGGTAAAATCAGTACCGATAAACGGATTTACATAGTCTGCATAACATTCGCCTGCGGCTTTCAGAGCGTCCCGCTGCATACAAGAGGATAGCAACAGGACAGGTAAGACTGTACAAATGGATCTCAATATTTTCATAATATGATACGGTTAACATATTCAAACTGCTTATTAAAACAACCCAACATGAAATAACACTTATTTCCATAAGTATGTCTGAATACAAATATAATAAAAAATGTGTATGTTTTCACACTTTTTGCATATTTTTTCGTCCGTATCCCCAAAACGGATAAAGAGAGTTTTCTACAAGATAAAGTATTCGGAACTCATGTTTTTTATTTATGTTTGCGTAAAAAAACAAATGAACTATACAACTTACCTCTTTGACTTCGATTATACGCTTGCCGATTCTTCACGCGGCATCGTCACCTGTTTCCGCAACGTGCTGAACCGCCACGGCTATACCCGCCCGACCGACAACGACATCAAACGCACCATCGGCAAGACGCTGGAAGAATCTTTTTCCATTCTTTCCGGTGTAACCGATACCCGCCAGTTGGCTGAATTCAAAAAAGAATATATAAAAGAGGCAGATACGCACATGACCGTCAACACCGTGCTTTTCCTTGAAACCAAATCGGTACTGGCAGCCTTGAAAGATTCAGGCGCCCGCATCGGAATTATATCCACCAAATTCCGTTACCGCATCAAGGAGCTGCTGGACCAGCATTTTCCCGAAGACTTTCTTGACATCATCATCGGCGGAGAAGATGTGCAAACGCCCAAGCCGTCGCCGGAAGGTCTGTTGCTTGCCATCAGGCAACTCCATGCCACCAAGGCCGAAACACTATACATCGGCGACAGTACGGTAGATGCAGAAACCGCACAAAAGGCCGGAGTGGATTTTGCAGGCATCACGCACGGCATGACCACCGCCGAAGAACTGAAGAAATACCCGCACAAGAAAATAATGAGCAGCCTGGAAGAATTGTTAGAACGGGAACCACTGCCCGCCGCTGCACCTCCCAAGAACATCAGTGTACGCCGCATCGCGCTTCTGCTGCTCCTCTTAGCCGCATTCGCCGCTCTCTTTTGCTTTCTCCTCCTTATATAATGCTTAAGGAAATACCTTGCCACAATTAAATCGTTCCGCTATGGGGAAAGTTTTGTTCCGCCATGGTGGAACAAAACTTCCTCCACGGTGGAACAGAATGTTCCCCACGGTGGAACGAATAAGCCTTCGCATCTCCACCGCTTAACGTCACTCCCGGAACATCCCGGCTTATGGAGAAGCATTTGTTTAAGCACGAAATATTAATTGTCTAAAAAAAGAGAAAGAAAGATTTGTCCGTTCCAAATAAAAGAGGTAATTTTGTGCCCGATTATTCCGCACCGGGTTTAATTAAGTGTATTCTAAGTGATTAGAGGCCACCCGACGGAGCTAACTTATACATTATATATAAGAAATGTACGCAATTGTAGAAATCAACGGTCAGCAATTCAAAGCAGAAGCTGGCAAAAAGCTGTTTGTACACCACATCCAGAATGCAGAAAACGGTACAACAGTAGAATTTGACAAAGTTCTTTTGGTAGACAAAGACGGCAACATCACTGTAGGTGCTCCTACTGTAGAAGGCGCAAAGGTAGTTTGCGAAGTTGTTTCCGGTTTGGTAAAAGGCGACAAGGTTCTTGTTTTCCACAAGAAAAGAAGAAAAGGCTATCGCAAACTGAACGGTCACCGTCAGCAATTCACAGAGTTAACAATTAAGGAAGTAGTAGCTTAATCAAATTAAAACAGTAAGAAGAAATGGCACATAAAAAAGGTGTCGGTAGTTCTAAGAACGGCCGCGA
>OGWT01002107.1_pt1 | contig 13946 bp, 13 predicted proteins | sample 1576101 | NCBI WGS metagenome assembly OGWT01 (sample SAMEA3541481, study PRJEB24748) | human gut metagenome | biome: human gut; feature: human-associated habitat; material: faeces | place: China | collected 2012 | reverse complement strand
TGGGTTGTTAAGGTATACCTTGAACATAGCCCATATCATCTCCATCTTGTGCAGTGCCGAAGCCAGCGCTTCGGTGAATCGGTTGTCATTCTTGTTCATGGGTAAAACCTCCATTCTGTATTTTTCCTGCAATCAGCATACTGGCCGCCAGGGTAACGGCCGCCGCTGCAGTTTTACTAAGCCAAACTCCCCAAGGGAGGAGTGGAAGCACGCTGAAAGCTACTGCCAATACGAGCAGCTCCCACATCATCCGCTTCCGATTTCGATCGAGTTCTGCTGGCGTCATGGCAATGTGGGGGTCATTGCAAGGACCTGCCAGGCCAATCACAAGACAGGCGATCATTCCCACCAGTGAATGCCCCACCACCGGCCATCCGGCTGTAATCTGCGGGTATAAGAACAGACCGCACAGAACGATCAGCGAAGAATTTATCAGGCACCGTATAGCCGAGCCCGCATGGTGACCGCCGACGCGGTGCCGCAGGCTGGTAAAGACAACAAAGAACAGAACGGTGGAATATACATCCGAGACCAGGAGACCGATCAAAAACAAAATCGGATAAAAGACTGCCGCCAGCAACCGGCGTTGTAATCCGTACACAGCCCACTCGTAGTCCTGCGCCGGGATCAGTTTTTTGGCCACAAAAAAGGATGCTATTTTCTGAGCCGGATGGAGCATAACCGCTTCACCTCTTTGGCTTAAAAATAGCATCCTGTTTGCGAGTTGGCAAGGAATATGTCCCGAAACGTTCAAAATATGTCCCGAAATGACATGCGTAGAAAAATCAAAGGGATTTTTGTGTAATTTAATCGTGCTCCGGCGCAGGCGAAATAGTCTGATGAAACAGTACCGTGGAGAACTGGAACCAGCCGTCCTGGCACAGAATGGCCGGACAGGCGCCATGATCTGCCAAAATGGAGACGATGTTTTGCAGTCCATATCCATGCGCAAGTGGATCGGCCTTGGTCGTTACAGGCAACCCATTTTCCATTACGGGCGCTTTGTCAATGGTATTCATCACGGAAAGAATGGTTTTCTCCTCCGAACACTGAATCTTGACGCGAATCAATCGTGTTCCCTTCTGCGTCTTGCACGCCTCGATTGCGTTATCCAGCAGGTTGGAAAGTACCACTACCGTCTCTTTGTTGGAAAGCGGGAACTCGGCAAGATCGTTGATGGCAAAATCCACTTGAATCCCCAGTTCACAGGCCTGCGCATACTTTTGGTTCAAAATGGCGTCCACCACCGGGTTGTTGGAATGGACAGCCAACGCATCCAATTGACCTGTCTCGGAGATTTCCGCCAGGTACTGCCTGGCGGCCGCCAAATTTTCCTCCTGCAGCAAACCGCCGAGAACCGAGAGATGGTGTTTGAAATCGTGGGTCTGCTTACGTTGGGCGGTTTGGGCCTCCAGCAAAACCTGCGTTTTTTCCAATTGAGTTTCGAACTGGTGTTGGAGTGCCACGTTTTGCTTTCGCTCCTCGGCTTCCTGCTCAATGTGGTGCAGCAGGCCCATCAAAACAGCGTTGGCGGCCACCAATCCCAGTGCGTTTACGATGGCCCAGTGACTGACGCTGTGGTCTTTGGCCGTTACCTGGAAAAGAAATGTTATGGTTCCTAGTGACACCAGCGGAAAAACCAGCATAGCCAAAAAGCCGGATACTGAAATTTTCTCAATTTTTGTCCATGACTGCGCAAATCGCCAAATGGCAAAAGAAACCACAAAGATAACAATATAAGAGAACAATGCACAAATCATATAAAGCTGCGGGTCAGCAAATATCTGCTCTCGCGGCATCCCCACCCAGTTGCAGAACAGAAAGATGGCTGCCGTATCCAGGGCCAGCATAATGACATAGCTGAAAACTGCACACAAGCATTGCGTCAGAATCTTGCCCTCATAGCAAGCATGGCAAAAGACGGTGAACACCATGACTAGCAGAATCGCCTTGATCGGGAATTCCCTGATAACGGGCACCACGGTGATGAGATAGCCTGCGGCCAATGTTCCCAGGAATGCCAACACCAACTGCCGCTTTGCGCAGGTCCGTCGGAACAACGCGGTACACAACAGCAGGCAGGAAATATGTCCAATCAAATCCACGGTCAGTAAGGATATTTGTTCGATCATAAAGCGCCCACCCATAAGTTGTATGTCTGCATAATTTCGTTGCTGTTCTGTTTGCTGACCGGGAGGTCCGTGCCATCGGTCAAAGTCAGATGGGTTCGGTTGAGAAAGCAGATATGCCGCATGTTGACCAGGATCGTCCGGTACGTTCGCAAAAAGCCCTGAGTGCCGAGCCGTGCTTCCACATCACCGAGCGATTCATTGCAATCATACGAAGCTCGGTTGTTGTTTTGAAGGTGGTACGTTACCTTGCGCTTCTGTCCCTCGACATAGAGAATGTCCTCAAACTTGACCATCACATTGCCTGCGTCGGTGACAATGGCATACCGCAGGTGTTTTTCCCGCACCTTCTTGACGGCCTCGCTCATCACCCGGTCAAAAGCCTGCTCCAGGTGGTTTTTGAGCAGATACCGAATCGCGTCCACCTCATAACCGAACGGAGCATACTCCACATACTCCGAGACAAAGATCAGCACGATTTGTGGATTGGTAGCTCGCAGCTGCGAGGCGACTTCAATGCCGTTCGTGCTATGCAGATCGACGTCCAATAACGCGATGTCATACGGTGAGGTGATGCTTTTCAGCAGCTTTTCGCCCGATTGATAAAGATCGAGTCTGTATTTGACATTAATCTTTTTCAAGTAACCCCTTGTCAATGTCTCAATTTTTTGAAGCCACAACTGGCTGTCATCACATATGGCAATTCTGAGCATACGATGATTTCCCCCTGGCTGGAATGCCAAACAGCACCGCAAACAGCGCTGCCGCGCTGTGCCGGACAAGCGAGGTGCTGTTTTTCCATTTTACCTTGTGTCAGCTCGGTTTGTAAAGTCGTTTGTGCGGTATTATGAGTTAGTATTATGGGTCATTCTGAGAATTCTGCAAAAGGAGCTGCCTGGCCCGATGAATGCGGGTTTTGACGGCCGCGGCGCTGCTATTTGTTATGTGCGCAATCTCCTTGATGGAATACCCCTGCACACGCAAAATCAAGGCGGTGCGGTAAACGGGTGGCATCTCATCGAGGCTTTTCAACGTTGTTTCCAACCGCATTTTGGTTAATACGACATCCGCAGCATCTTCATGTAGGGATGCTGGTTCCACATCCACCGCGTCATAAGATAACGCACTTCGGCGATCCCACTTGCGCATGAAGTCGATGGTGCGATTCCGTGTGACCATGCGCAGGTAATAGGCGAGCTGTTTGGCGTTGTCCGTGCGGATGGAATCGATCTTCTCGATCAGCTCGAGGCAGGTCTCGTGCAGCGCATCCTCGGCAAGTTTATCATCATGGGTGATGGCGCGCGCCACCTGGTACATCATCCCGTAGTAGGTGGTGTAAATTTCGGTGAATTTATCCTTCTGCTCCTCAGTGTCGAGAATGGCGACATAAAAGGCAAGCATATCCACATCCTCCATACAAGAGATATAAATGCGTATACTATATATTCGTACGTATGCTTTGGGGATGTGGTTTCATATTTCGACAAAAAATACAGCCAGAAAGGTTTGGCAGGCCATCCCGGCTGTATTTTAGAGGTTCCCGTGTTTGGATTGTGGAAGGTTTAAGGGAGCGGGCGGACGCTGGGGTCAGCAGCGCTTTTCAAAGTCGGTTGAAACGGTTTCGGTTACACCGTTTCGGGTGACTTTGGCGGTGGTGTTTAGTTTGTACGTTGTCCCGGATTTAATGGCATAATAACCGACAAACTCATGGCGAGGACCGTTGTAAGTCTCACTGACCTGAGATACCTGCGTATAGTTTCCGAAAAAGCCCTTTTCATATAGTGTAAGCGTACATTCTATTTTTGTTGTACCCTCCAAAGCAATAATAGCACTTGTATAGCTTCCATCATACGCCGACATACTAGGGCTGATGGATGCTACATTCCGCCAACGGGGCTCCGCAGCAAGAGTCGTTGTGCTGACAATACCAAGCAGAAGAGTTATAGCAAGCAGACTGCGCAAAAACTTTTTCATGATATGTACACCTCTTTTGTATGGAAACCTCATACCTTCTATTCGTATGAAAATGAAAAAGGTTACACCCATAAATAACATTTTTGAAATTTATCTTGCTGTCATCCATTTGATGAACTATCCAACTTTATCCCTTCAGCGACACTGATTATCTCGGATAAGTCACAACTGGAACTCACTTGATAGGTTAAGCCATCATTCTGCCATACTAATACATTACTCCCGTCTATAGTGGAACCCCAAACAGCGTCGATTCCATCAAAAGAAATCTGATAATAATGGGTATATTCGTCATCAACAAAAGTTGATTGTTTATCTTGTATGGGCAATATCCGTACTGTTAACCATTCGCCGTTTTCTGATTGATACTCATTCCAAAAACTGGTGTTTGATGTTCTATTAGAAGGCGTCTCTGTAAACCCTTCCGGCAAATAGGTCAATTCAACATTTTGGAGCAGAATCACTGCATTTGGATCATCTTCCTTGGAATAGAGGATCTCCACAAACTGATCCCGCCAATTCAGCACGGTGGATACCACCGCCTCCTGCACAGCCTGCACAGGCATCAGTATGCAAGCAAACGCCGTCACGACCGTCGTGGCCACCACGAACAGCCGCTTTGTAGCGCGCCAGGCACCTTTACGTTCCTGTTTCCGTTTGGCCTGCTTGAGCAGCCTGTCCATCTTCTTCTGAAATTCTTCCGAAGGATGGAAGGCCGCGTTCATCTCTTCCAGACTCGGCATGGCGGATAGCTCCCGATCTTCAGCCTCAGCCACTACAAGTGCAATCAAGGCATCTGGCGAGATACGGATTTCACGGTTTTCCTGCTGATTCATCTTGTGCCTCCATTTCTTTCAGAATCATCTGCCTTGCCCGGTGAAGCCGTACTTTTGCATTCTGCGGCGTGATTTCCAAAATTTCGGCAATTTCCTGGATGGAGTATCCCATCATGCGCAAATCCAAAGGGTCTCTGTACTTGTCATCCATCTGTTTCACAAAAGCAACCAGCTCCTAAAAAGCGATTGCGTTCAGCGCAACGTCCTCGGGGCCATTCTCGGTTGTGGGATGATTCGCAAGCTCATCATCGCTCGTTGGCTTCATCTTGTTCAGTTTGCGCACGGCGTCCACCGCTTTGCTGTGTGTTAACAGTACAAGAAAACGAGTAAAATACTCTTTACTGCTTTGGGGATGCTTCAGATTTTTAGAGAATAACAGAACAAGTTGTGGATAGTGCCGTAGTCTCTCCTTCAGCATGAGTAATGCCTGATAGAAAGCTTCATCAAAATCCTGGCAGATATAAGAATACTTTTCTTTCTCGAATTTACCGAAGTCAAGAAGCAATAATTTTGTTGGATGAATCTTATTGAGAACCATACTGAATTTCTCATTATCGAAATTCATCACTATGTATTTATTATATTTTCCGACAGATTCGCGGATAATGGTATTGAAAAGCCGTTCATTATATTGATGAAACAGCAAGTCTACTTTGTAATTAATAGGCAGATGTTTGACGAAACTATTGTAAAGGGCTTCTTTAAAAGGAGTGTACTGGTCGAGCAGGAGCAGGACGTTGGTCACCTGACTGGTTACATAATATCCTTTTCCCGGAGTGGAATCGATCAGTCCCCGTTCGCGCAAATCAAGAAAAGCCTTGAAAACGGTATCGCGTGATACTCCATATTCTGCACTTAACTGATTGATGGAAGGCAAAGAATCTCCTTCACGAAATTTTTTCATGGAAATCGCCTGGCTTAATGTATCCGCTAATTGCGTAACCTTGCTGGACTGTTGACCGAATGTTTTCTTTTTATCAGTTCGTCTCATACTGTTATAAGATAAATGACTGTGCTGAGCTATGCTGTTGCAAAGAAAGGAAATTTATTCAGAAGTAGAGAACTATTTTAATATGTTCTATAGCAGGAAATAAAAAAATCCCCTTCGGCGAACCGAAGAGGATTTATAGCTTTTTCCACATTTCTTGTTAGGAACCTGCCGAAATTTATTCAGCAGCAGCTTCTGTTGCAGCAGCTTCTTCAGCCGGAGCTTCAGTTGCTTCTTCTGCAGGTGCTTCAGCAGCAGCTTTTTCAGCAGCTTCAGCAGCTTTCTTTTCAGCGAGTGCTTTTGCTTTCACTTCGTTGATCTTCTTTTCTGCTTCCAGACGTGCTTTTGCTTCAGCTTTCTTAGCTTCGTCTTGTTTAGCCTTCAAAGTAGCCAAACCTGACTGTTTGTTGTTTTTCCAAGCTTCGAATTTAGCTTCAGCTTCTGCTTCTCCGAATGCGCCTTTTGCTACACCGCCCAGAAGATGTTTCTTCATGTAAACTCCTTCACGAGAAAGAATGTTACGTACAGTGTCACTTGGTTGTGCACCTTTCAGTACCCATGCCAATGCAGCGTCGAAATTCAAATCTACTGTAGCAGGATTGGTGTTAGGGTTGTAAGTACCAATCTTCTCAATAAATTTACCATCACGTGGTGCTCTGCTGTCTGCAATTACAATTGAATAGAACGCGTAACTTTTACGTCCGTGTCTCTGCAATCTGATTCTAGTTGCCATTTTAAATAATTGTTTTTAATGATTGATTTGAATTATGCTATTATCTCGTAATAGCGGGCACAAAGATACGGCTTTTCTTTTGATTGACAAACATTTCGCATCTTTTTTACGAATACCGTTTCGGATAGCGGAACAAAATTGCTAGCAGGGCGCATGCTCCCATTGTAAACGGATAGTAGAGATTTCCGATGATACTGATGGGGGAGATACTGGCAAGTCCCGCTGCAATCAGCATCTGCGCTCCGTATGGAATAATCCCTTGTATCAGGCAGGAGAAAGTATCGAGGATACTGGCTGTTTTTCTTCGGTCGAGATGGAATTTCACGGCAATATCTTTGGCAATCGGTCCTGTTGTTATAATGGCAATCGTGTTGTTGGCTGTACATAAGTTGGTGATACTTACCAGGGCGGCAATGCTTAGTTCGGCTCCTCTTTTACCATTGACGTGGCGGGTGAGTTTCCGGATAATGAAATCGATACCACCGTTATAACGGATGGTTTCGAGCATCCCTCCGGCCAATAGAGTGATAATAATCAGTTCTCCCATTCCTGTAATTCCCGTTCCCATGGCACCAAACCAGTCGAAAATTCCAAAGCTGCCGGTCGCGATGCCAATGATGCCACTTGTCAATATACCTATTATGAGTACGAGCATCACGTTCATTCCGGCAATGGCTGTTCCTAATACTATTATATAAGGTATAACTTTGATCCATTCAATGGTCTGTGTTTGGGCGGGAGCTGTAATGGATAGTCCCTGAAATATGTAAATTCCCAACACAATGATGGCTGCCGGTACGACAATCATAGAATTTACACGGAATTTATCGCGCATTACACATTCCTGGGTTTTTGTCGAAGCGATGGTGGTGTCGGAGATAAAAGATAAGTTGTCTCCGAAAAAAGAACCGCCTACTACGACGGCTACCATAAAGGGGAGAGCTATTTCAGTTTTTTCTGCTAGTCCTACGGCAACGGGAGTAAGGGCGACGATAGTTCCTACGCTGGTTCCGATGGATAAAGAGATGAAACAGGCGGCAATGAAGATGCCTGCCAGTAACAGGTTATCCGGCAGAATATGCAGTGTCAGATTGACAGTGGCATCGATTGCTCCCATTTGTTTCGCACTATGAGCAAAGGCTCCGGCAAGAATGAATATCCATATCATCAGGAGGATATTTTTATTGGCAGCTCCCACGGAGAACTGATAGATGCGTTGGTCTAGTTTCAATCCTTTGGTAATAGCAATGGCGTAGCAGGAAGAAACAAGGAAAGCCACCGTGATAGGCACTTTATAAAAGTCGTTGACAAGAATGGAAGTTACCAGGTAAAGGCATAAGAATACGAGCAACGGACTTAATGCCCACCAACTTCCGGTGCGGTTTTTATGTATTTTTTCTTCAGTCATAAATGGAATATGTAGATATTCGTTTTTTGCTTTCGGTTCTCTGTCTCTTAAAGTAAAATAATACGCTTTTGCATGATTTCCGTCAGTTGTGCTTTCAACAGGCGGGCATTGATAGGTTTAGGCATATAGCCGTCAAAACCGCTTTCCATCACCCGTTGTTCATCCGAAGCATAGGCAAAAGCCGTAATGGCGATAATAGGTACCTTGGCAGAATATTTGCGTATTTCTTTAGTTGCCTCGTAACCGTCCATGACCGGCATATTGATGTCCATCAATATAATCTGCGGATTATATTGCTTGAACATTTCCACCGCCTCTTGTCCATCCCAGGCATGAATTAATTGATACTCTCCCTTTAGTATGGATGCGAACAGTTTGTAGTTACTTTCATTATCCTCGGCAATCAGAATGGTAAACTTGTTTTTTTCTATACTTATCGGCTGAATTTCCTCTTTTTTTATGCTTTCTTCTACGGCTATTGCGGCTTTATATGGCAGCGTGAACCAGAATGTTGAACCTTTGCCCTCTTCCGAGTCTACTCCGATGGTACCTCCCATGTGTTCTACCAGAGTCTGGCAGATAGAAAGTCCCAGGCCGGTGCCTTGTTCGAAACTATTTAATTTGACGAAGCGTCCGAAAATACTCTTTTGCTTGTCCTTGGGAATGCCACAGCCAGTATCGCTGACATAAAAATAGATCTCTTTGCCACGGAGTTCATAGCCAAAACGAATGTATCCTTCAGTGGTGAATTTGATGGCATTACTTATCAGGTTGATAAGCAATTGTGACAGCCTGTTCTTCTCTGTATGGATAAAGCAATTTTCCTCTGCCGGATGGCAGGTTAGCTGTACTTTTTCAGATTTTATTTTTAATTGTAATGAGCTCGTTAACTCGTTCAGCATTTTGTTCAAGTCTATGTTGGAATATTGAAATTCCAATGTTCCGGCTTCAATCTTTGATAAATCAAGAATGTCACTGATTAATTGCAATAACAAGGTATTATTGTTTTCAATGATGCTCACATATTCCTGCTTTTCCTCTTCCTCGTCTGTTGAAGCCAATATGCCGGAGAAACCGACAATAGCGTTGAGGGGAGTACGGATTTCATGGCTCATATTGGCGAGGAAGGCAGACTTCAGACGATTGGATTCTTCTGCCCGGTCTCTGGCTGTGGTCAATTCCATTTCCATCTTTTTCCGTGTGGTGATGACTAGTGAAGAACCGACCAGGGTGAGCGGCTTGCCGTTTTCGTCACGGGTCTCTACAGCGGCTTGAGCTTCCACCCATTCGATTCTGTGAATGTTATTCTGTACATTGATAACCCGGTATTCTTCCCTGACTTTATCCGATCGCCCTTCTATCAGGTCATCATAGGCTTTTTCTACCCGTTTACGGTCTTCTTTGAATATCTTTGAGAAATATTGGGAATCGGGCACTGCCAATTGTTCTTCATTCACGTCTTTATCGTTTGTGCTAAGCTCAATAGGCCTATTGATGTCGCAAAGTATGGTTTTGCTTCGCAAATCCCATTTCCAGGGCACGATATTGGCTACGTCCAGTGCCATTGCCAGTTTATTGTTGGTAGCACTTAGTTTTTGTTGTGCTTTGTGTAGTTCGGTGCTGTCCAGGCAGAAAATATCGACAATATTGTTGTGGTGAGTTCCTTTTAGTACTACATCATAGAAGGTGTCTATCTGTTTGAAATAATAGGGGAAAGTGATAGCCTTGTTTTCCGCAAGTGACATTTTGGTGAAATGCAGGAACTCCGGCATGGATTCAGGGAATATTTCACTGGCTTTCTTGCCTACTACATCTTCTTTACGGAAGAAACTTTTCTCGAAATGAGCGTTGACATTCCGGTATACAAGTTCTATCGGAGTGCCTTCTTCATTCATGATTAACTCTTCTTGCATATACAATATAGGCATATTGTTAATCAGGTTTTTGTAAGAAGTCATTGTGTCAATCTCTTTCTGTTGTATTTTCTTGAGCTTATTCAGATGACTGATGCGGTATTGGAAGAATAGGGCAAGCAGTATGAAGCAGACTATGGTTCCTAAAATAAAGTATCCGTACTGTTCCCAAAACGTAGGCGGCTTGTTAAAGAAAATAGTGCCCGGGGGACATAAGTATGGCGACATTCCTTTACGTAGCAAAACATTGTAGTTGATAGTCGGAGCGGCATCTGAAGGCTCGTAAAAAGGTATCTCGGATGCTTGTTTGCCATTCAATATTGATTGGATCGTTTGTATGATTTTCTGGCTGTATGCATGTTGATCGTAGATGTATCCGCCAATTATTCCTCCTGCGTTGTCCTTGATTGTCATCATCCCAAGGCTGAACAGAGGTGCGGAAGTCGTTGAGACTAACAGGTGTGAATTTGTAACTAGCGAGGTGTTGCCGGCAAAGGTGTGTTTGTAAAACCATGAAGAGAAAAGTATTCCTGTTGTTTTAGGATCAACGGTGTAAAGGGTGTCCAGCAAATGATTGGTTTGCATCTTCCGGGGCGATATGAATTGATAATTGATGTCGGGATGGCTCTTTTTCAATTCTTGTTTGATAACCATATTGTAAGTCTGGTTGTTTTGCCGTTCATCACCGATAAATATGAAATTTTTAATATCGGGAGTCATTCGGCAAATCAGGTCTATATTTTCTTTAATATAGAAATTGGAATGTAGGAAAGTGAGATTGTAAGGCTGCGCCATATCTGCAATCGGGGTTCTTGCAGTCAACTCAACAGGCTTCTTTTGGAGATAAAATTCCTTCGGGCCGATGTAATCTTCTTCAGCACATAGTATAATCGGAATATTTCCCCACATCTTTCTGAAGTCGTCCCGTAATATCATGCTGGAGTTTCCGAGTAATATCAACATACGTGGGGAATGCTGCTTGTATTTTTCCAGAACTGTTTGTCTGAATTCATTTAAAGTGGAGTCTGTGTCCATCATTAGCATGTTCATGTGTTCGGTATAGAGTGCTAATTGAGGCGAATTCTGGGCATATTCGGTAATGGCTGAAATCATTCTGAAGCTCCAGGGAGCTGCTTCTGTATATGAATTAATGATTAAAAGATAATTTGACGAGTTCACTGAATCTTTTTGAGCTAGAATCGGTGATATGTAGGAAAAAGCTAATAGACAGAAAGACAAAAATAATTTTATTATATATGAGTTAATTATTTTGGTTTGAAAAAGAGTTGTCATTTTTAATTTAATTTTCTGGTGGCTTATTAAGTTTATGCATTGGCAAAAGTATTAATAATAAATGAATTAAACTTGATTTTGACCATAAAAAATGAATGAAAAAAAGACTTCAGGTCTTTTTCTGATTAACGGGCTTTTTATTCAATTTTATAGGGATACGCTTTTGTAGGGATGAGTAAACCAAAAACGCGAGCCGGTTCCCATCTCGGATTCCACTCCAATAGTGCCGCCGAGATGTTCGATAATGCTCCTGCAAATAGACAGCCCTAAGCCTGTGCCTTTTGAGAATGAATTGAGTTTCACAAAGCGGTCGAATACCCGGTCTACTTTGTCCGGTTCAATCCCCATTCCTGTATCAGCTACGGAAAATTCAATTTCACTGGTATCTTCTTTCAGGTGATATTCGAGAAGAATCTGTCCCTTATTTGTAAATTTGAGGGCATTGTTGATAAAGTTTGTGATAACCTGCATCAGACGTTTCTTGTCAGTATAGATATAGAAATTGGGTAGGGTGGGGGCTAGTAAAACTGGTACCGGCTTATCTTCTTTTATATCATAATTGCGTATAATATCTTCACAGAAGCTCTTAATGTCCAGATAATCCATGGTGAAGTCGAGTGTTCCGGCTTCTATTTTTGATAAGTCGAGAATGTCGGATATCAGTTGTAAAAGAAGTTCGGTGTTTTCTTGCATGATATCGACATAATCCTGACGTTCCTTTTTGTCATCCGATTCGACCAGTAAACTGGCAAAGCCGACAATCGCATTGAGCGGAGTACGGATTTCATGACTCATATTGGCGAGGAAGGCTGATTTTAAGCGGTCCAGGTTTTCCGCTTTTTCTTTGGCTATCCTTAGTTCTTCTTCTATTGTTTTTTGGTGGTCAATATCAACGCTGGTAATCACGTGTGCCATCTGTCCGTCTATCCAGGCAAATGCTGCACTGAATACCCGGAACCAACATTTGTCGAACGGGCGTTGGTAATCCCAGGAATATACCTTGGTTGGCAGCCCGTTTTCATCTATCAAATGTTTCTTAGGACAAAACTCACATTCTCCGGTTTTATCTTTATATAGAGCCTGCCAGCATTTTTTTCCTTCAAAGTGTTCGATACCTCCATAAGGAGCGGCCATAGATTCATTGGCATATAGCATATCATGGGAATCAAAAGAGTTTACGTAGATGTCAACCCCCATATTATTCATGATGCTGCTTAACGTCTTGCTCGCCCGTACTTCTCTTTCTTTATATTCCCGCACTGCTATTTCCTTGGAGAGGGAGCCTAAAATGAGATGAATCATTTGCAGTTCTTCATCGGTGAAAGATATTGCATGTTCTCTGTCTCCAAATCCGATGAATCCGATAATTTTTCCTTCGGAGTCTTGAATTTGCCGGATTAGTAATGAATCGACTTTATAGAAATCCACGATGTCTACATCATCCCAAGAAGTATTTTGGTTTCTGCAAGCATAAAAAGGTTTGTTCTTTCCATTTGCACGGACAACATGTTGATTGGTCATTTCGCTGATTTCAAAACGTTGTCGTTATTTCCGACAGTTTCCTTTAGATAGAAGTAGCGAAATCCGTCAGTTTGATAAATGAATCCTCTTTTAAAGCCATAGTATTCGCAAATATCCGTAAGTGATTCTGTGATTTTTTTCTCAATAGAGTCACAGCTATTCAGTCTTTCTAAAAAATGAAGTAAAAATGCATTGTAATTCTCTCTTTCTCTAATCATATTGTTTTAGGCATCTTGTTTGGTTATTTAAACTCGGAAGGAGTATGCTGTTTATCTCTTTCAAGTCTTCAAGCTGCTAATATACGGACTTTTAAAAAATGATGAACGCTGTTTCAGATTTTTTGTAATGTTCCGTTTTTCTTTTTCTTGGTACGAAAAGAGAATGTGATATATGATATTTCCCTTGGATTTTAGTTAACTAACAATAATCATTTGAGAAATAAAGGAGTGAATACTTGTACGGATTTATTGAATTGAATAATGATTGGGGAAGTTAGTCGGTCATTGAATTTTTTGAATCTGTAAGTGATTGATTATTAATGCGCCATAAATGTACATTTTTCCTTTAAAACCAACGGGTCGTTCCTTTAAAAGAAACGACCCGTTGTACACCGAGAAACACACTGTTGCTTTTAAAGGAACGTGCTTTTTCATCTTCGGATGCGTAGATTAATATAATAATGTTTATATTTATTGTTTTATATCTACGTTGCAAACATTATTTTAATGCTTCGATAACCTGTGGCATCATTGTCCAAATGGTGTTTTCATCTTGAGCAGTAAAAAAGTTGCCATCTATCTCTGATTTCTTATCGGTAGCTGTTCCGTTTTGAATAGCTGGTTTAGCTAATGGGTGAACTGCTACTTTCTTCCCTTTGGTAATTCCGGTAAAGTCAAACATCATTGCACCGGCACAATGTCCGATCATCATTTTCCCTTTATCTCCGAAAGTTTTAATGACTTGCATCAAATCTACGTTATAGGGTTTATCGGCATTCTGCTGAAATACAGGTACTGCATCCCCACAAGAGAAAACGAGTGCATCGAATTCATCTTCGTGTCCCTTCAAATTAGCGATCACATCGTCTGCTGTCAGGCTGATTCCTGAATTTGTTTTAATCTCCTTCGTATCCGATACGGCAAATACTTTAT
>OGWT01002072.1_pt1 | contig 14130 bp, 7 predicted proteins | sample 1576101 | NCBI WGS metagenome assembly OGWT01 (sample SAMEA3541481, study PRJEB24748) | human gut metagenome | biome: human gut; feature: human-associated habitat; material: faeces | place: China | collected 2012 | reverse complement strand
TGCCGAGAATTACGCCAAAAGCGTTTGCCTCAGCCTGAAAACTGCCGACTGCGTTTTCTCTGACAACTGGTTCGATATCCACGGAAAAGAGCCTGTTACCATAATGATAGACAAAGCCTCCCTCAGCAGGAAAATGACAGCGCAGGAGCTGTCCGGGGAGCTTGAGATAATGCACAATTAGGGCTGTGATTTCAAAGGCTCTGCCTTGTCACCAGCAGTGAAAAGTCGATGCGATCATTAGCAAAACAAAGCAATGCGGGCGAACGCTGTTCGCCACTACATAAAAAGTTATATCACACATTTTGTAGGGGCTGGCGTCCTTGACAGCCCACTGCTCTGCATTTGCTATCTTCCGTCAATGTTCCCCTGCGTATAAGTAGCCTGAAATAAAATTTTAGGAGGAACTGCTTTGAAAGTAAAACTAAGCAAATACTTGAAGCCCTATGCACTGTTTGCGGTGCTGACACCTCTATCCATGGTGGGAGAAGTGCTGGGCGACCTGCTTCAGCCAAAGCTTATGTCAAAAATAGTTGACGATGGCGTGCTGGGTCAGGATATGAACCTTATCATAAGAACGGGACTTCTCATGCTCCTTGTCCTTATCGGCGGCGGAGCTTGCGGAATTGCGGCTTCTGCATTCGGTGGGATAGCTTCCCAAAGCTTTTCAAGAGATCTGCGTGTGGACGTATTTAAGCGTGTCATGGGACTTTCATTTGAACAGACCGACAAGTTCACCACAGGCTCATTGGTAACACGTCTTACAGCGGATATAACCGCCATTCAGCAAATGGTGGACTTCATGCTGAGAATGTTGGTGCGTGACAGCCTGCTGTTTTTCGGTGGAATAATCATGATGCTCACTCTGAACGTCAGGTTCGGTATCATAATTCTCTGTGCCTTGCCTGTAGAGATAATCATGATGATAATAATTCTCAAAAAGGCAAACCCATACTATTCTATCGTTGCAAAACGTCTTGACAGCGTAAACTCTGTGGTTCAGGAGAACGTCACAGGCGCAAGAGTAGTAAAAGCCTATGTCAGAGAGGATACAGAAGAAAAGCGTTTTGACGATGCAAATATAAGCCTTATGGAATCAAACCTCCGTGTCCAGACCCTTATGGCTATCCTTCAGCCGCTTCTTATGATAATACTCAATCTGTCTGTTATTGCCGTTATAGTTATAGGCGGCTGGCAGGTGCAGGCACAAGCTATGAAGGTCGGCGAGGTCATGGCGGCTATCACATATCTTACTCAGGTCTTGCATGGCGTAATGATGATGTCTATGATGTTCCAGACCCTCGCAAAGGCTTCCGCATCTGCAAACAGATTGAGAGAAGTCCTCGAAACTGACCCAGTTATAAAAAGCGGCAGCGTTTCCCTTGCAGATAAAACAGGGGGCACAGTGAGCTTTAAAAACGTTTCATTCTCCTATCCTGAAACCAAGGGCAGACCTGTTATCTCAGACCTTACCCTTGATATAAAGTCAGGCGAGAGCGTCGCCATACTAGGTGCAACTGGTTCGGGAAAATCCTCCCTTGTGAACCTTATCCCAAGATTTTACGATTGCACAGCAGGGGAAGTCCTCGTTGACGGCGTAAACGTCAAGGACTGCAAGCTTGACGAGCTTAGAAAGAAAGTTGGCATAGTCCTGCAAAAGAGCGAGCTTTTCTCAGGCACAGTTGAGGACAACATAAAGTGGGGCGACAAAAACGCTACCCATGAGGAGGTCATCTCCGCCGCACAGGCAGCTCAGGCTGACGAGTTCATTCAGAAAATACCTGCAGGCTATGAGGGTATTATAGCCGAAAAGGGTGCTTCACTGTCAGGCGGTCAGAAGCAAAGGCTTTCTATCTCAAGAGCGGTACTTAAAAAACCTGAGATCCTCATTCTTGATGATTCCACCTCCGCCCTCGACCTTGGCACAGAAGCAAAGCTCCGTGCGGAGATAGACCGCAAAATGAACGGCACTACCATTATCATAATCGCACAGCGTATCCAGAGCGTAAAATCATGCGACAGGATAGCTGTCCTTGACCACGGCAAGCTTTGTGCCTGCGATACTCATGAAAATCTGCTAAAGACCTGCGAGGTATATCAGGATATCTACGCTTCACAGGTAAAAACGTCAGGAGGTGAAGTGTAATGCCTCCAATGCCTCCAATGGGACCCGGCGGAAGAAAACCGGGCGGACCTCACGGTGCAAGGCTCACAATGGAAAAGCCAAAGGACGCAAAGAACACCCTTAAAAAGCTTATCGGCTATATAGGCAGAAACAGATATCTGTTTTTCGCCCTTATCGGTGTAATGCTCATCATAACTCTGCTCAATCTTGCCGCACCGTCAATACAGCAGATAGCCATAGACTGCATCACTCTCACCAAAAAGAAAACAAGCGTTGACTTCGGTGCGCTTGGCAAAACGCTCATAGGACTTGGGGCAGTTTATCTCCTGTCCTCTGTTTTCACCTATATGCAGGGAATATTCTCTGCAAAGCTTTCGCAGTACACAGTAAAGACCATGCGTAAAGACTTGTTCTCAAGCCTTGTAAGACTTCCTATAAAATATCTCGATACCCATAGCCATGGCGATATAATGAGCCGTATGACAAACGACGTCGAGAATATCTCCACAACTATCTCTCAGTCCATAGGCTCGCTCATCTCAGGTGTGCTTACAATTGTGGGAACAGTTGTCATAATGCTTCTGTATTCACCGCTTCTTACTCTTATCTCACTGTCTACAGTGTTCCTTACCATATTCGTTTCAGGCGTACTCACAAAGTATATGAAGAAATACTTCATCAAACAGCAGGTGCTTCTTGGCGAGATAAACGGTGAAGTGGAAGAAATGGTCGTTGGCTATAGAACGGTCGTTTCCTATGGCAAAGAGCAGGACGCTGTTGACAAGTTTGAGAAAATGAGCAACAATCTGAAAAAATGCGGCATAAAAGCTCAGATATTCGGCGGTGTAATGGGCCCTTGCATGAACTTAATATCCAATTTCGGCTTTATCCTTATCGCTGCATTTGGCGGCTGGTTCGCAATAAAAGGCTTTATAACAGTGGGAACTATTCAGGCTTTCATACTCTATTCAAAGCAGTTCTCACGTCCTATCAATGAGATTGCAAATCAGTTTGCAAATATCCAGACCGCAATAGCAGGCGCAGAGCGTATCTTTGAGGTCATGGACGCTGATAAGGAAACTGACGAGGGCAAGGCTGACTTTGAGGTGGAAAACGTCAAAGGCGATATCGACTTCAAGCATATCGACTTCTCGTATGTTCCTGAAAAGCAGGTGCTAAAAGACCTCGATCTTGAAGTAAAAGCAGGTCAGAAAATAGCCATAGTCGGTGCAACAGGCTCAGGCAAGACCACAATAGTAAACCTCCTCACAAGATTTTATCCCGTTGACAGCGGTGAGATAACCATAGACGGTCAGAGCATTTACGATATCCCGAAAGACAAGCTCAGACGTTCCATAGCCATAGTTTTGCAGGATACAGTGCTTTTTAAGGACACCATAGAAGAGAATATCCGCTACGGCAGAGAAAACGCCACCCTTGATGAAATAAAGGCGGCGGCAAAGTTTGCGAACGCAGACGAGTTCATAGAAAGACTTTCCGAGGGTTACGACACAGTGCTTGCCGAGGGCGGCTCAAACCTTTCACAAGGTCAGCGTCAGCTTCTCTCCATAGCAAGAGCAGTGCTTGCCGACCCGAAGATACTTATTCTTGACGAAGCCACTTCCTCGGTTGATACCAGAACTGAGATGCACATTCAGTCCGCAATGGTGGCTCTTATGAAAAACAGAACGTCCCTTATCATCGCTCACCGACTTTCCACTATCCGTGACGCCGATAAGATAGTCGTTATCGACGGTGGACGTGTTGCAGAGCAGGGTAGCCATGAGGAGCTTATCGCCGCCAAGGGCTGTTACTACAGGCTTTATCAGACGCAGTTCTCAGGCGTTAAGACCTGATACAATGGTGTTTGGAAAACGTATATAGTCAATATCGTACATTCAAACAAATACGACGTCCCACTTCTCGATATTTCGTCAACCCACAAAACTTCGTGATAATTCAAACTTTTACACTCTCAAAATCGGGCTGTCGAGGGCGCCAGCCCCTACATGAAAATTGGCGGTCTTATCAAACAAATCAAGGCACAGGAAAACCTCTTCTGTGCCTTTTTTATGCGCAAAAAAAGGACGGCTCTCATAAGAAAGCCGTCCTTGATGTTATCTGAAATATTACTTTGTAACAAGTGCCAGAGTATCTCTTGCAATGAGAAGCTCCTCATTTGTAGGGATAACGTAAACCTTTGTCTTAGAATCGTCTGTGGAGATCTCCTTGAGGATTCCACGGCAGAGATTCTTCTCAGCGTCAATGTGGATACCGAGGATATCGAGATTTGAGCAAGCAGCTGCTCTTACCTCAGGTGCGTTCTCACCGATACCGCCTGTGAAGATAACAGCGTCAAGGCCGTTCATTGCAGCAGCGTATGAACCGATGAACTTCTTGATCTGATAAGCAAATATCTCGCTTACGATAAGCGCTCTCTCGTTGCCCTCGCTTGCAGCAGCCTGAATATCTCTGTTGTCAGAGCCGATACCAGAAAGACCAAGGAAGCCTGACTTCTTGTTCATGTATTCTGTCATCTGGTCAGGTGTAAAGCCCATTTTCTTCTCAACATAGTCAACAGCAGAAGGGTCAACAGAGCCGCAGCGTGTGCCCATTACAAGACCGTCAAGAGGAGTGAAGCCCATTGATGTGTCAACAGACTTGCCGCCGTTGATAGCTGTGATAGATGAGCCGTTGCCAAGGTGGCATGAAACTATCTTAAGCTCCTCGATAGGCTTGCCCATTACTCTTGCAAGCTCGCCTGAAACAAATCTGTGTGATGTTCCGTGGAAGCCGTATTTTCTTACATGAAGATCAGTGTAGCACTCGTATGGCAGACCGTAGAGATAAGCCTTTCTTGGCATTGTTGAGTGGAAAGCAGTGTCGAATACAACTACCTGTGGTGTGCCTGCTGGGATAACTGCCTTGCAGGCTCTCAGTGCAAGAGCGTGTGGGTGGTTATGTACAGGTGCAAGCTCAGCCAGTGCGTCGATCTGGTCGATAACTTCGTCTGTTACAAGGCAGGTCTCCTTGAATACCTCAGCACCCTGAACTATTCTGTGACCAACGGCTGATATCTCAGACATAGAGTCGATGACCTTTGTTTCGCCTGATGTGAGTACCTCAACGAGCTTTTCAAAAGCCTCAGTGTGAGTAGGGAAATTGCAATCCTCCTCGATGTGTCTGCCGTCGCCTGTCTTTGCGCTCACATGGCCGTCGATACCGATACGGTCGCAGTTGCCCTTTGCGATAACAGACTCGTCCTTCATATCCAGAAGCTGATATTTAAGTGATGATGAACCTGCGTTTACAACTAAGATTTTCATTGGAAAAAATCTCCTCCCGATTATAATATGTCAGATAACGGGCTTGACTTTAAGCCCATAATATCATATACTTATAGTATATCAATATTAATGATAAATTTCAAGAGCTTTTTTCATAAATATACATATTGCACAATTTTTTTACTAGGGCTTAACATATTAGTATCATAATTCGCAGTAAGCTTTTGAAAGACGGAATAAAATATGCATAGGGTAGAAAGAGGAGTAAAAAATGAAAATTGCGGGAATAGTTGCGGAATATAATCCGTTCCATAACGGACACAAATATCAGATACAAGCCACAAGACAGGCTGGCGCAGAGGGTATCGTCGCAGTAATGAGCGGCGATTGCGTGCAGCGTGGCTCAGCGGCTGTTTTCTCAAAATATGACAGAGCGCAGGCTGCTATAAGAAACGGTGCAGACCTTGTTATAGAACTGCCATGCCCGTTCTCATGTTCAAACAGTGAGGTCTTTGCAAGAAGTGCAGTAAGGCTTCTTGCAGGTCTTGGGGAGGACGTGGTAACGACCTTGTCTTTCGGCTGTGAAAGCGGTGATAGGAACGCCCTTGAACAGGCAGCTGAAATATCCGCAATGCTTGAAAATTCACAGCAGGTAAGAGAACTTTTATCTCAGGGAAAGTCCTACCCGCAGGCTATGTATGAAGCCTCCATAGGTCTTTATGGCAGAACCGCCGAAGAGATATTCTCCACACCAAATAACGTTCTTGCAGTTGAGTATATAAAGGCGGCAAAGCGTATAGCCCCATGGCTAGTGCCTTATGCCGTAAAGCGTGAAGCTGTTGCACATGATTCTCAGGCAGAGTCTGGTAATTTTGCTTCGGCTTCTCATATAAGAGAGCTTATAAAAGAGGGCGGTGAGTGGCAGAAATTTGTTCCATATGATTTTGAGGGCTGTAAGCCGTCCTTTACCCGGCAGGCAGGCAGAGAAATGCTTTTCAAGCTCTGCACAGCTTCAAGAGAAGATTTTCTAGCCCTACCTGACTGCGACGAACACCTTGCCAACAGATTTATGTCTGTCGTAAGCTCCTGCCCTGAAACTATGGATATCTTTGAACAGCGTATAAAGTCAAAGAATATCACCATGGCAAGAGTAAGAAGAATGGTCCTGCACCTTGTTCTCGGCATCAGAAAGGACGATATCAGACAAGTGCCATACGGCAGGATACTTGCCTTTAACCGCACAGGCACACGCATACTTGCGCAGGCTGAGAACAGAACTCTTGAGTATGATACCTCGCTGAAAAAGCTTGAGGATATCTCCGACTATGCAAAGCGTGTTGCTTTCCTTGAAAAGAACGCAGTAAGACTTAGAGAAACAGCGGCATACGGAAGATGTATTTCAAACGAGTATACAAGAAAGATAACCATAACCTGATATAAACAGGAGGGCGGAAAATGAGAAGAATGAAAGGTGCGGCAGGGCTTTTGACAGCTTTGCTCTTGGCTTTTCAGCTTTCGGCGCAGACTTTTGCACTTGCCAACGAGGATAACGGCATAAAAGTCGTTCCCGTAAACTTTACCCATAACGGCTATAGCTATGAGATAGAGGGCGTGGCCAAAAGCACAGACGGTGACTATCAGATAAAGTCCCCTGCAAGACTAGCCGCCCGAAAGCTCCCATCCACCTATGACCCAAGAAGCTCAGGAGAGATCACAACAGTAAAAGATCAGGCTTCAACAGGTGCTTGCTGGGCATTCTCAGCCCTTGCCTGCGCAGAACAGGATCTTATAAAAAAGGGGCTTGAAAACCCCTCCGCAGAATTTTCCGTGCCTGCCTTGGTGCTGTCCTCAAATTCAGGCACAGCCACAGGTAAAGACGATTTTTCATCAGGGGGAAACTGGCTCTTTGCGGCCTCCGCCCTTGCAAATGGTAAGGGACTATGCTATGAGGATTACGAGCCGTTTTTAGAATCCGGCACAGAGAATATGATAGTTTCCGAAAATAAGAAAAGCGTCAGCGAATACAGGCTGAATTATGTCATGGAGCTTTCAAGCACCACGCAGGTGAAGAGTAAAATAATGGAGCTTGGAGCAGCTTCCGCAAGCTATTTTGCAGGAAATGGCTATATGAATCATAACAATACTGCCTACTATGATCCAGACGCCTCAAAAAACACTATCATAAATCATTCCGTCATAGTGGTTGGCTGGGACGATAACTACAGTAAGGATAATTTCAGATATAAGCCTGCCAATAACGGCGCATGGCTTGTGAAAGGCTCGTGGGGCGCAGATCAGGACAATGACGGCTTCTATTGGGTGTCCTATGACGAAGCCGAGTTCGGACAGTTTTGCTGCTATGACTTTGAAGAAAGCTGTGATAATACATATCACTACAGCAAAATGACAGGCTATGTTGTGAATGCCAGCAACGACGGCTCTGTTTACGGTGCAAATGTTTTCACCGCTAAAGCCGATGAAAAGCTTGATAAAGCAGGCTTTATGTATGTGGGCAAAACGGGCAGTGCGGATTACACCCTAAGCGTCTATACCAACGTTTCCGACAGCGACCCTATAGGCGTTCTTGAAACGCAGATAAGCGGCTCAGTGTCCGCAAACGGCTTTTATACAGTTGACTTTCCCGAGGATATCCTTCTTGAAGAGGGCGAGAAATATTCCATTTCAGTAAAATTCAGCGGCGACAGCGGCAGGGGATATCTCCTTGCAGAAAGCGACCGAACATCAAAGGCGCAGTCAGGGCAAAGCTATGTTTCTCTTAACGGCAAATATTGGTCTGACGTTGGAGCAGATAAGACCGACTCAATAGGAAGCCTTTTTATCTATGCTTACACTGACGATATTGCAAAGCCCGATAAAAGTTCACTTGAAACCGCCCTTGCGAAGTACGGCACCCTTGCAGGCTGTGAAAGGGAAGCAAACAACGCCCGAATGGTGCTTGCAGACGAGAATGCTTCTAAAAATGATATCTCAAACGCACAAAAGCTCCTTATCTCCGCCGCAGAAGAACAGGACGAAGCCCTTGTTATAACCACAGAAGCCCAGTGGGAAAGCTTTGCAAAGCGTGTCAGCAGTGGCGAAAGCTTTGAGGGCAAGCTAGTCACCCTTGAAGCTGACCTTGACTTTGACGGAAAAACTATCTCACCCGTAGGCGATTCTGAAAACCCATTCATGGGCTATTTTGACGGCAACGGACATCTTATAAAAAACGCAGTTATCTCCTCAGGGGAGTATTCAGGGCTTTTCGCATACATAAAAAATGGTGCAGAGATAAATAACATTTCCCTGAAAAACTGTATAGTGAAAGGCGATTACGCAGGTGGAATAGTGGGTTTTTATCAAGGAACAGCCATAAAAGCCTGCACCTTTGACGGCACCGTGTCAGGAGAAGTCTATTCAGGTGGCGTCATAGGAAGACAATCCTGCGGTATCATAACAGAGTGTTCTTCAAACCTAAGGGAAAACAGCTCCGCCATTACAAATGCCTTTATAGGAGGCAGGGATATTGCCGTTTCCGTTGTGAATGCATACGGCTGTTACAGCAATGACAGCGACAGCCTGGTTTCAAGCCTCTCTGCAAAAAATGCACTTTCTCAAGGTGCATATGCAATGAACACCTACGGTGAAAAGTTCAAAGACAGCGCAAAGTGGACAATGGACGGCACTCTTGTGCGCCAGACATCATATAGCGAGCAGGCTTCCCATAAGATAACATTCTCCGCTGTGGCACAGACCATAGAAGTCTGCACCGACTATGCAGGCAAAGCCGTGTTCCCGAATGTGAACGTTCAGCAGGGCGGCACTCTCGGCTGGTATCGTAAAGGTGAACCTGTGAACAGCAACACAGTTTTCACAGAAAACACCACAGTTTCCGCAAAAGTCACCCCAAGTGACAAAGCGAAGATAGATTATATCCTGAACGGTGGCGAAAACAGCCCCCTCAACACTGATGAGCTTGGTGAGGGCGAAACCGCACAGCTTTCCGCCCCCACAAAAGAGGGCGCACAGTTCACAGGCTGGTATGTCGACTCACAGCTTAAGAGCGAGCCTATAACGTCCGTGAGCTTTTCAGACGGCTCAAAGACGCTTTATGCAGGCTGGAAATCCAATACCTGCACGGTTGATTTCACCGATATAAACGGCACAGTTTTGTCATCTCAGACCGTAGAATACGGCAAAAGTGCCGATCCGCCCAAAGCACCGACCATAAAAGGCAAACGCTTTACAGGCTGGGATAAAGACTTTTCAAAAGTCACAGCCCATATGACAGTGCAGGCGGTCTATACCGACAGAAAGCTTATAAAAGACTGCGAGATATCAGGCTTTAAAACACATATGACATTCACAGGCTATGAGCTTGCTCAAAGTGGTATAACGCTTTCCTATGGCGATACCACTTTGACAAATAATAAAGACTATACCATTGACTATGCCGATAATATAGCCGCAGGCAAGGGCAAAATGATAATAACAGGCATTGGCGGATACAGCGGCACTATAGCCAAAGCATTCGACATTCTTCCAAAGTCCGCCCAATTGACAAGCGTCTATTATGTTGATGCGCTCTCCTACACAGGCAAGCCTATAAGACCTGACGTTATGGTAACGGACGGAGGAAAATTTCTTCTTCCTGAACATGATTATACTGTTTCCTATAGCTCAAATACAAAAATAGGCGTTGGAAAAATAATCATAAGCTTCATGGGCAACTATCAGGGTACTATAACAAAAACATTTACCATTTGTCCTGCAAAACAGGAGATACAATCTCTGCAAACAAGATATAAAGGCTTTTTTATCGACTTTGCTCAGAAAGGTTCAGCCACAGGATATGAATTGCAGTACAGTACACGCTCTGACTTTGCAGGTGCAAAAACTTTGATCATATCCTCAAACAAAACGGATAAAAAGACCGTTTCAAACCTGACGGCAGGGAAGAAATATTATGTAAGAGTGCGTTCGTATACAATAGTCAGCGGCAAGCGTTATAACGGCGCATGGTCTGATACAAAGAGCGTGACCACCGCAAAATATGATATTGCCAAAGCTAAGGTCGCAGGCATAAAAAACAAGTCTTTCACAGGCAGGAACATCACCCAAAGCATAACAGTCACATATTCGGGCAAGACCCTTAAAAACGGCACAGACTATATAGTGAAATATTCCTGCAATAAGAATATAGGCACAGCTAAGGTAGCAGTAACAGGAAAAGGCTCGTATGGCGGAGTGATAACGAAGTCTTTTGTCATCACCCCCGCAAGGCAGACCATACAAAAGCTCATGCCAGTGAAAAAAGGCTTTTATATAGACTATGCACAGAAAGGCTCTGCTACAGGCTATGAGATATCCTACGCTGAAAATATATCTTTCAGCGGTGCAAAGACAGTTAAGGTGACCTCAAAAAAGACCGACAAAAAGACCGTAACAGATCTTAAAAGCCAAAAGACATATTTTGTCCGTGTGAGAAGCTATACAGCCACAGGGAACAAGACCTATTTCGGACAGTGGTCTGATATAGCCAAAGTTTATACCAAATAATTATCCATGTTATCGGGAGGGATAGCAATGATCACAAAAACAAAGCTTGTAAAAAGAATATTCTCATCGCTCTTGACAGCCGCACTTGCAGTTCCAATGACGGCTCTCACTGCCCATGCTACAGGGGAGGCTTTCTTCTATCCGCCTAAAAACCCCGTCATGACCGATCAGCAGTTTGAAGTTTCCGTGACATTTTCTGCAGATTCAGAGATAGGAAGCGTTCAGGCAAATATCGCCTATGATGATTCCGTTATAGAATTTGTGTCAAGCGACAATGCCTCAGGCGGTGGAGGAGTCCTTACAGTAAACGGATTTCCTGATACCCCCTCTTCAGAAGTGGATTTCAGCTTTACGTTCAAAGGTCTGTCGGCAGGAAATGCAAATATAAGCCTGCAAAGCTGTCAGATATATTCCCCTGATTCAGAGCTTATCGGCTCGCCTACCGCCTATTGTGTCATAACAGTTGGAGGCGATAAGGTGGAAACCAAGACCGAAACAGAAACCACGACCACCACCGAAAAGACTACCACTACTACCACTAAGACCGCACCTTCAAACGGCATACCCGATAAAGGCGTTCTTACAGCCCTGACAGTGGATAACGGCGAGCTTTCTCCTGCCTTTGCCTATAATGTCTATAACTATACAGTGAACGTTGACAATTCCGTTACCAATGTTGAGATAGAGGGAACAACAGCAAGCCCCTCTGATTACATATGGTATACAGGCACAAGCGAGTGTCAGGTGGGCGAAAATGTACGAACCATAACCGTCACAGACGTTGACGGCAATGCCGCCACCTATACTGTCACCATAATAAGAGCCGCAGGCGGAGATGAACAGCAGACCCAGACCTCCCAAAAGAAAGACGGCTCCGATACTTCATCTGCCGTGTCCAAAAACGCAAATGTTATGGACCAGTATAAAAAGATGCTCAATACCGCCCTTGCTATCGTCCTTATTGTCCTTGTTATCGCACTTGTCGTAATAATTATCTGGATAAGAGGAAAGATCAAAGGCGGCAAAAAGGATAAATAAGTTCTGTGTAAAGAGATGATAAGCAGCCAAAAGTGGCGTATCAACGTGCTTTTGGCTGTTTGTGACAGCATTTATCACTCTGTTTACACGAATACACATTTTTTTTACAAAAATCACACAAAAACAAGTATAATTTCGACACCTGCCAGAGTATAATGTGAATATGCTGATGGTGATTCAGTTTAGAGAGTGGCTCCAATAGGGGCTGCTTTTTTTATGCTCCAAAAACTTTTTTCATGAATTCTTCTGTGGAGATGATCCCGCTGCGATTGTATCTGTAAAGACCAAAAAGGCAGCGCTCATCTTCTTTTTTTATTATATTGATTTTTTCCTCTACTCCAAGACTAGCCTCAAACCCCATGTTCTTTACGAGCCGACTTGCACTTTCGCAGGTTATGCCGAAAGGATAGGTGTAAACATTTGGCTGAAAACCACAGTGTTCATCGCAAAGCGTTTGAAGCTTCGTGGTGTCATTAAGAAATACCTTTCGGTAATCCTCGTAGCTTTCCCCCTCTAGCTGACCGACTCCACGCCTGCCTTCAAGATTGTGCATATCGTAAGAGTGATTGCATATCTCCACATGACCGCTGTCACGAAGCACCGAAACGTCCTGCCAGTCAAGATAAGAGTAAGCAGGATCAGGCTCAGCCTCCTCGCAGGCAGCGTCAGTGTAAGCCCCCACAATAGATACAGTGGCTTTCATATCGTATTTTTCAAGAAGAGGCAGAAGATATTCTCTGTAGTTGTAAGTGCCGTCATCAAAGGACAGTATGATAGGCTTCTCAGGCAGTTCGCCCCCACGCTTTACATATCTTATAACGTCATTTACAAAAACAGTAGTGTAGCCGTTCTGCTTCAGATAAAGCAGATCCTTTTCAAGCTCGATAGGCGTTATGACATATTCACCGCTGCGATCTTCGTTTTTTACGATGCTGTGATACATTATGATCGGAAGCTTTATCCCATCTGTTTTTTCTTCTTTTGCAAAGGTCGGCATAACAGCCACCGCCGCCAGCATAGAAAGCACAGCTATAACGCAAAGCATCACCCTTTTTCTTATCCTTAGACTTATGTACATATTTTATTTACCCCCTTTTTTACCTATTCTTATTCACCTCCATATCATTAATTGCATCATAAGTTCACAAAAAATATGCTTGTGGTACTTGAAATAATTGTGCAATTATGATATAATAAACACGTAATATCGCAGTGTTGTGTGCTGCGTTAAAAACAAGTTCATAAGGGGGAACTGTATATGAAAACGTTGCGTTCAAAGCTGCTTTTGGCAATGCTTTCAATCGCACTTATCATCACGGTGCTGCTTAGCTTGGTTTCCGTGTATTTTATAAACGTTTCTGCAAAGGATACGCTCAAAAGCACCGCTGAACCACTGGCTGTTCAGGCGGCTAAGAATTTTGACTCGACTATCAGCTCTTATACGAATAATATAGTTTCGACCGTAAAGTCTGATTCTTTTTTAGGGGCAAAAACTGACGCTGACAGACTAAAGGCGGTAAAAAGTGGCTTTGCAGACAACACAGGCTTCTATCTGAATTTTACGGTTTTTGACAGCAACGGCATTGTGCTTGCAACAGATAATGAAATGGTATCGTCATCAGTTGAAAAGAAGCACATCATAAGCGCTTGCGAAAGAAGCTCGGCTTATATAACCGATATATATACCTTTGGCGGTAAGAATTATTTTTCTATACTTGCTTCAACAAAGTCTGGCAACACAGAACAAAAAGTCGCTTGTATTACCATTCAGAGCGATATGCTTGTCAATGCTCTTAATGAATATACCTTCGGAAAATCCGGCTATGTTTATCTTGTTGGTAAAGACGGAGAGATCCTTCTTCATAAGGATACAGATCAGATAGGTAAAAATGCCCTTGAAATCGGTAAGAAAGATGAAGAATATACGGAAGTGACAAATGCCGTTGAGAAAATACTTGCAAATAATAGCGGTACAACAGAGTATAAATTTAAGGATAACAATTATATCGTGGGCTATTATGGTTCGTCATATTTTGACGGTACTGTCGTCATGGTTACAAATGTTGCCGACTTCACCACTGCAAGCTCCAGCGCACTTACTAATATATTTGTAATGGGCGTTGTGCT
>OGWT01002047.1_pt1 | contig 14272 bp, 14 predicted proteins | sample 1576101 | NCBI WGS metagenome assembly OGWT01 (sample SAMEA3541481, study PRJEB24748) | human gut metagenome | biome: human gut; feature: human-associated habitat; material: faeces | place: China | collected 2012 | reverse complement strand
GGGCGGGAGGGGGCTCACGCTGGAAAACGGCGTATTCTCCTCCGCCATGGACCTGCGCCTCATCCTGCTCTCGGCGGCGGAGATCTGCATCCTGCTGCAGATGGCGGACAGCGTGGTCTGCTGGGAAAGGGCGCAACTGATATAATGAAGCTCTGCTGCCAGTCCCTCCGGCGCGGGATGGACCGCTACCGGGTGGGGCCATCGGCGCATGACGGGCTGAACTGCCGGAGCGGCGGGCAGTTCCGGGACAGCGTTTGACTTTTGGGGGCCGCTTTGGCGGCGGCAGCCGCCGGGATCACGTACAGCCATGGGACTTCCTCCTTCTATGTACCCTTGTATTTTTTTCGGGTGGCGATGCCGCCCCGGATGTGCCGCTGGGCCTTGTTCACGTCCAGCACCTCCTTGACCTGCAAGTACAGCGCCCGGTTAAAAAGGGGCAGCCGTTCTGAAATGTCCTTGTGGACCGTGGATTTGCTGATGCCGAATTTGGCAGCGGCGGCGCGGACCGTGGTCCGGTTCTCTATGATGTAAAGAGCAAGGCGCTCCGCCCGCTCCTCCATATTTCCCTTCAAAGCACAACACTCCCCGCCTTTTGTTGCTTTATCCTATGCGGCCCAAAACAGGCTTATGCAAGGGGAAAATTGGCCGCTCCCCATGAAAAAATATTGGAGAATCAAAAAAACCGTGATAGAATAACCATAACGATCTTATTGCAAAAGGAGTGTTGACCATGAATGAGGTTTTAAAGGTTCTGAAAGAGCGCCGCAGTATCCGTGCATTCCGCCCGGAGCCGCTGAAAAAGGAGGATCTGGACGCCATTGTGGAGGCCGGTCTTTACGCGCCCTCTGCCAAGAATCTCCAGAGCACCAAGCTGGTGGTGGTACGGGACGCCGCCGTGCTTGCCAGATTGGAACGGCTGAACAGCCGGATTTTAGGCACACCGGAGGGAACACCCTTCTACGGTGCGCCGGAGGCCATTGTGGTGCTGTCCGACAGCGAGTATCCCAACTGGCTCCAGGACGGCTCTCTGGTAATGGGTAACCTGATGAACGCTGCTGCCGCCATCGGGCTGGGCAGCTGCTGGATCAACCGCGCAAAGGAAGAGTTCGAGACCGAAGAGGGCAAGGCCCTGCTGAAGAAGTGGGGCATTGAGGGGGACTATATCGGTGTGGGCCACTGCATTCTGGGCTACCCGGCAGAGGAACCCCGCCCCGCCGCCCCCCGCAAGCCGGATTATATCGTATACGCATAAGGAGCACTATGAAACCCGATTACAAGCTGGTCGCAAAGGCCAAATACATTCACGCCAACGCTGATCTTGCCAGTGAGATCTGGCACGAGGTCTACAAGCGCTATTACCCTGCAAAGCAGCTGGACACGCTGGTGGAAACGCTGCAGAGCGCCGATGCCATTGAGGCAGACATCGACAACGATGTGAACTATTTCCTCGTGGTGCTGGGCGGCAAGACCATCGGCTACTTTGCCTGGAAGATGGAGAACACGGCCCTGCACCTGCTCCACCTCTACCTCAAGCCCGAGTACCGGGGCAAGGCACTGGGCCGGGATATCCTGGCCACCTGCGAGCGCCTGGCCCGGGGTGAGGGCCGGGGCCGCCTGTACTGCGAGGTGCACACCAAGTGCCTTCCGGTGCTGCAGTTCTTTAAGACCAAGGGCTACCGCGTGCTGGGCCCCGCCGAGGCAGAAGCGGCGGGCATTCCCATGCAGCTGACCACGCTGGAAAAAATGCTGTAAATTTCCCGTTGATTTTTTGCCGCGTTTGCACTACAATAAAGTAGTGTATTGAAGTGCCCCGCGCGGGCCAGACCCAACCTGAACGATAGGGGAGGAACAAGCCATGGCAAAAGATCATCCCACCGGAGAGTCCGGCCTGTATTCTGCATTGCTGGAATTGAAAACGCCTGAGGAGTGCTACCGCTTTTTACAGGATGTGTGCAGCTACGCCGAGCTCAGTGCAATGGAGCAGCGGTATAACATTGCGGAAAAGCTGGTCAACAAGCAGAGCTATACCAGCATCATGGGCAACATTGGTGCGTCCAGCGCCATCATCAGCCGGGTGAGCCGGGTCATCAGCAAGGATGACAGCGTGCTGCGCCGCCTGCTGGAAGAAAAGGCGGAACAGCCCGCCGAAGAATAACACGGACCGCGCGCCGCGGGGCAGGGGAGCACCCGCCCCGCGGTGCGCTTTTTTAGAAGGGAGTCTGTAAAGATGAGTAAGGCAGTTGTATTTTTTGCCGATGGCACCGAGGAGTGCGAAGCTCTGCTGGTGGTTGACCTGCTGCGCCGCGCCAAGGTGGAGGTCATTGTGGCCTCTGCCATGGGCCGCAGGGAGCTGGTGAGCAGCCATAAGATCCACCTGACCGCCGATGCGCTGGCTGAGGAAGTGGATTATTCCGATGTGGACATGGTCGTTCTGCCCGGCGGGATCCCGGGCACACCCAACCTTGCCGCCAACAAGACGGTCACCGAGACCTGTGCCGCCTTCGCAAAGGCGGGCCGGAAGGTGGCCGCCATCTGTGCCGCCCCCAGTATCCTGGCCTCTCTTGGCCTGCTGGAGGGCAGGAACGCCACCGCCCACGCTGGCTTCCAGGATCAACTGGCCGGTGCCATCGTCCACGATGAAGAGGTCGTGGTGGATGGCAACATCACCACCAGCTATGGGCTGGGCGGTGCCATCCCCTTTGCACTGGAACTGGTGCGCCAGCTGGCTGGTCAGGCCGAGGCGGAGCGTATCCGGAACGCCATTGCGTATCGGCACTGAGAAAGGGGATGCGGTATGCGCTTTATTACCTGCCGTTTGCCGGACGGCGTGGAAGACCCGGCGATCTTATCGGAGGATGGACGGCAGGTCTGGCCGCTGAGCTGGCTGGGCCTGAGCTATGAGACCCTGAGCGAGGCCATCCCGTTTCTGACCCCGCAGGTGCGGTATGGGCTGTCGCTGGCCATTGCGGGCATTCCCGCTCTGCCTGTGGAGGCCGTCACGCTGGAAAGCCCCATCCCGGCCCCGGCACAGGATGTCATCTGCCTGGGCATCAATTATATGGCCCACTCCGATGAGGCGGAGAAATATTCTGCCGCTGCCTTTGCCACCAAACACGAGGATGCAATCTACTTTTCCAAGCGCGTGACCCGCGCCGTGCCGGACGGCGGCCCCATCGAGGCCCACACCGATCTGGTGAAAAAGCTGGATTATGAGTGTGAGCTGGCTGTGGTGCTGGGCAGGGATGCCAGGGATGTGCCCGCCGGTCAGACCCGGGACTATATCTTCGGCTACACCATCCTGAACGATGTCTCGGCCCGGGATGTGCAGACGGCGCACAAACAGTGGTACTTCGGCAAGAGTCTGGATGGCTTTACCCCAATCGGGCCCTGCATCGTCACGGCAGATGCCTTTGCCGACTACCCGCCCAGGCTGGGCATCCGCAGCTTTGTCAACGGCGAGAAGCGGCAGGATTCCAATACCGCCCTGCAGATCTTTGACATCGACCATGTCATTGCCGAGCTTTCGCAGGGCATGACCCTGAAAGCGGGCACCATCATTGCCACCGGCACCCCGGCGGGCGTGGGCATGGGCATGGACCCGCCGCAGTTCCTCAAGCCCGGGGATGTGGTGCGGTGCGAGATCGATGGTATTGGCACGCTGACCAATCCGGTCAAGTGATTCCAAAACGCAATATCTAAGCGTAAATATCCGGATGGTTATATAATTGATGACAAAATTGCTCTTGTTCATATACTGTTCAAAATAAGTTCATTCGAAGTTCACACACTTCCGGTATACATAGGGCAACAAAGGCGCACACCGCGCCGCATCCCCTGTGCAGTAACAGCACGGCAGGCCGCAAAGGATGCCTGTTGTGTGAGAGGAAAGGAATTGGAACGCTATGAAAATTGGTTTTACAGAGCTGATCCTGGTGGCCATCGTGGCCTTCGTGGTCATCGGCCCCGATAAGCTGCCCGAGTACGCCCGCAAGCTCGGCAAGATGCTGCGGGAGCTGAAGAAGTACACCGGTGCCGCTTCCGAGGAGATCCAGAAGAATGTGGTGGAGCCCCTGAACGAGATCCAGGCCCCCATCAAGGAAGCCGTTGCTCCCCTGACCGACATCAAGAAGGACATCGACGACAGCATGAAGGATGTCACCAAGAGCTTTACCAACATCGGTAAGACCAGCAAGGAAGAAGCCAAGAAGGCCGAAGAGGTCGAGGAAGTGGCCGAGCTGGAGGATACCGTGGAGGAGCTGCCCGAAGAGCCTGTCAAGGCGGAGGAGCCTGCCGCTGAGCCTGTGAAGGCAGAGGAAAAGCCCGAGGAGGCCCCCGCTGCAAACGAAGCCCCTGCCGAGGCTGCTCCCGCTGAGGAGGCTGCCCCTGCCGAAGAGGCAAAGGTCTAAGTACATGGATACACCCGCGCCCGCGGTTGTAGGACAGATGCCATTTCCCTACAACTGCAGTCTGATAGCCGGCTTGTTGCAACAACTTCGGGAATGTCTGCTGGCTGCCGTCAAAACGTTTCGTATTGTCGGTAAAGCCATTCTTATGGCTATGCTTGCCCGTCAGCAAACAGGCACGACTGGGACCGCTTAAAGAGTTAGCGACGAAACTGTTCGTAAACCGTACGCCTTCATTAGCAATCCGGTCGATATTCGGAGTTTCGATAAAACGATGATCGTAAGCACTAATTGTCTGATAAGAATGATCATCGCACATGATATAGAGAATATTCATAGGCTTCTCCGACACCCCTTTTTTGTCCTTTTGGACACAGGCAGGAAGAGTTACGGCTACCAAACCTGTCAAAAGAAATAGTTGATTAGTTTTCATGATACATTATGTTTTTTGTCTGGATTTGGCAAAATTAAACAGAGCGAACGGAATAATCACTATCCGGACTAAAAAATATATAAAAAAGTCCCGAAACTTTATTCCGGGACTTTCCTTTACCTCTTACCTTTCTTATTTGTCATAATACGGCAATTTGTACGGATTTCTGTATTCGTACCAGTACAAACGATGTGATTCGGCTTCCCTATCGCCATTAAAGCTCAACGTTGCCGGATCCCAATGAACAGGACGTCCCAGTTCACGGGCAATGTTTTGCAAGCAGCAAAGCGTATTCGTACTACAACCGACTTCAACCGGAGCAATCGGATTCCGGCGTGAACGAACGCAATCGATAAAGTTCTGCATATGCGGAGAGCTTACTTCATATTCTCCCTTCCCGACTTTCTTTTCCTCTTTCGGCAACAAGGAAGGATCGGAACATTCGATATAACCGCGAGCGACTTTCAACCACCCCTTATCGCCGATAAACTTGATACCTTGCGCGTTGGCATTATCTTCACGATAAGGTTGTTCGGTCATCACGATACCATTAGCATATTTCATCGTCGCATATTCTGTGCCTTCATATCCTTTCGGGATAAACTCTACTGGACCGGAGCCGTCCATACCGATGGCCGCCTGTGCAATATCGAACATATGAGCCCCCCAATCGGCTGTATATCCGTTTCCGGTTTCCTGATACCAGCGCCATGCCCCCCACAACTTCTCGTTCTGTTCGGGTTCAAGAGAGATAGGAGGACAAAGATCAGGATGATAATGAATCTTCGGATCGTTCAACGGTCCCATCCACTGATTGAAATTCAGATTACCGGGGACATCCATTTCCGGCAAGTCCAATGGCTTGGGGGGTTCGCCGACACGGGCGTATATCTTTTCGATATGGCCGATCTTACCGGCACGAACCAACGCAATCGCATCCTGAAACTCCTTACTCGAACGCTGCTGGCTACCGATCTGAAAAACCCGATTATTATCGCGTACGGCACGAGCAACAGCCAGACCTTCCGTAATCGTATAAGCCAACGGCTTCTGGCAATAAACATCCTTACCGCTCTGACAAGCATGGATAGCAACCAATGCATGCCAGTGGTCAGGTGTTGCCACTTCAATCACATCGATATCCTTACGGTCCAGCACATCTTCATAAAATTCATACATATCGCAACGGGGAGCTACATTCAGAGACTTCTGCCAAGCCTCGACACGACGTTTGAAACGTTCGCGTTTCAAGGAATCCACGTCACAACAGGCAGCGACCTGCACCCCAGGACAAGTAGAGAAACTCTTAAAATCGGATAAACCTTGTTGCCCTAATCCGACAAACCCTAAAACGACACGATCACTCGGTGCGATACGCACCCCATTTACAGCCCAGCTGGGCAGGATAGTCAAACTTGCCAATCCAAGAGCGGAAAGGCCGAGAAACTCTCGACGGGTTACACCCTTCTTAGTGTTTTCTTTCATGGTAATTCAAAATATATTGGACTAAAAAATTATTCGGACAAATATAGGTATTAAATATCAAAATAACACATCTATCCCATCTAATTTGAATGAATAGGGCCTCTTTTGGAAATCACTCTTGCGGGCAATATTTTTTAACATTCTATTTGATAGCAAATTTCCTGATTAAGGTATCAAAATGACAATAGAGGAAAGAAGGTAGAAAAAAGGGTTCTTTTGGTGTGATTGCCCTATAGAAAAGATGTCGTTTATTAAAAAATTATGGCTTTCCTGATTCATAATTATGAATCAGGAAAGCCATAACGATATATCAAAATACGTTTGTATCAGAAAGCGTAGCCGAAACCGACGTTCAGGTAAATCGGATACATGGCGAAAGTAATCGTATCGAAATCTTTCTGAAAGATATCATTCAATCCCCAAGTCAGGTCTGCATAGACATTCAAATGCTTAAAAGCACGCCATTCGGCACCTAACTGCGCACCCCATTGGAAACGGCGAAGGTTTTTCGAGAAGTCATAAGGGGCATTTTTTCCATCGGCAAAAACGACCTTATTACCGGTAGGATCACCTTCGCGCAAATAACCATCATACACGTTTCCGGAAAAATCACCCTCCAACATATAGGCAAAATACGGTCCCAGATTCATACTGAAGCGACGATTAAACTGATGAGTAGCCAAAACCGGAAAAGACAGATATGTATTCTTTACATTAGTCTTCACATATCCAGTCCAATTTCCTTTTATGCGTTCCCCCCCTTCACCGATGATTTCCATTCCATAATTTTTCACATTGGCATTCGTTTTCATCCCTTTGCTATCCAAACGAATACCGATTCTCATTCCCCATTTTTTTTCTTGATCGAACCACTTTGTCACATTCCCTTCTATCGCAACAGCCATAGTAGGATTATACCTCGTTATATCACGAATCTCAACGGGCAATGGTATCGGAGCCGTTCCCCCTATGTTAAAGCCGGCTTTTACCTCATACTCCAAACCGATCAATGCAGAATTGATAATTCCCTTATTCCGGTCTTCTTGTCCAAAAACCGAAAACGTTACCAGCAGCAAGGCCAGTACACAAATTGATACAATATTCTTTCTCATCACAATAATCTTTTTTAATCTGCTGCATGAATCAGTTCCACTTCATCGATATGCAATGTACTGCCGACAGCACCTCTGAAATAATCCCCTTCAATACTGGAAGAAAAGACAATAGCCACATTATATTTACCAGCTTTCAGTTTATCTTTATCTACAGTTTTTCCAGTCTTTGTCACAAATGGCAAATAAAACTCCGTCCACTCATCCGTTTCCTTCCGGTCTTTCTCATCAATGCGAGCTATGGATATCAAATTAGGATGATCAAAACGGTTCGTTGCATCCAATGTTTTTGTCTTTTCATCTGTCTCGTAAAAGATTGCATAAATATCCCACGTATCCTTTTTATCTTTTACAATATTTCCATTCTCATCTTTATAAACTTCACCTGCCTTATACTTATAATACCCCTTCAAGTAGGTCGGTATATGCTCGAACGGAACTCCGAACATTGTTGCTTTCAATGGGTCGGTCAATGCGTTCCCTACACTAAACGTACCCATAAAAAGATTACCGGCAGCAATAGGCATACCCAACTTCGAACCGAAATCCCCTGTCGACTTTGTTTCCAACTTTACGCATTTGCCCATTTTTCCTTCCGCATAAGAAGAAGTCGGAAATGATGCCGGATCTTCCGTACCTGCACCAGTCAAAGCAAAACCGGTATTTCCACTGGCCCAATCCATTACCCATTTTCCCTCAGAATCATTCTCATAGAAAATATTATAAACATATTTCAAAAGCGAACTCTTGTAATCCTTTACATTCTCAAAATGATATTCCGAGCTAATTCCGGCAATAATATAAGTAACTTGATATTCTTTCTTCCAATTTCCATCTTCAGAAGTTACCGTATAAAATTGCGGAGTCGTAAAGTCACGTTCGGTCCCGCTGGCCGGAGAAATGGTTGCACCGGGAGTCAATGTAAATTCAGGTGCCTGATGTGTCAAATCGGCATCGGCCGTTACCATCAATACTACCTTATTATTTTCTATAATTGGATCACGTTTCAAGATATCTCCCGGCACTGTACAAGTCAATATATCCGCTTCTGCATTCAACGCTTCGTCACGAATACACGAAACCAGCGTAATTCCCAGCAAAAGGCATACAATAAAATAAGTTACTCTAATCATCTTATGTCTGTTTTACAAATAATAGGTTTTCCTTAAAAAGCAAACCGGATACAAAAATACGCTCCTTTTCCAAAAAAGCCACCGTATTTATATTTTTATCACAGTTTTTATTGTATCGCTCACCTATTATTTATACATTTGGCTCAACAACTTATAATATCTAATTCATAAGACCATGACAACACGCAGAGATTTTATCCGGCAAGCGACCTTATTAGGAGCCGGACTTTCCATGAGTCCATTCTTTATCAACGCGACTCCTGGAAGTGTAGGAGCGAACGACAAAATACGCGTCGGACTAATTGGCTGTAAAGGGATGGGATTTTCAGACCTACAAGCCTTCCTCCGGAATCCGGAAGTCGAGTGTATCGCATTATGCGACATCGACGACGAAGTTCTCAACAGTCGCTCGGCTGAAACTCAAAAAATCACAGGCAAGAAAGTTAAAAACCTATATAAAGACTGGCGGAAACTGATCGATAACAAAGATATCGACGTTGTCATTGTCGGAACACCCGACCATTGGCACTGCCTGCAGATGGTAGCCGCCTGTGAAGCCGGTAAGGATGTTTATTGCGAAAAGCCGTTAGGCAACAGCATTGAAGAATGTAACATTATGGTTCGCGCCGCCGAGAAATACAACCGGGTTGTACAGGTAGGACAATGGCAACGCAGTGATCCGCACTGGCAGGATGCCATGGCATTCGTACACAGCGGGCAATTAGGCAAGATACGTACCGTCCGCGTGTTCTCGTATCAAGGTTGGTGTCCTTCCATCCCAGTCAAACCGGACGAACCCGTTCCCGCAGGAATCGACTATGACATGTGGCTGGGTCCGGCTCCCAAACGTCCGTTCAACCGTAACCGTTTCCATTTCACCTTCCGCTGGTTTTGGGATTATGCCGGCGGACTGATGACTGATTGGGGTGTGCATCTACTCGACTATGCACTATATGGAATGAACGTTACAGCCCCCAACTCTATCATGGCTTCGGGAGGCAAATTCGGATATCCGGATGACGCCTGCGAAACACCGGACTTGCTTCAAACAATTTATACATTCGATGACTTCACCGTCATGTGGGATCATGCAATCGGTATCGACGACGGAGCTTACGGGCGCAATCACGGCCTGGGATTTGTCGGAGAAAACGGAACACTGGTTGTCGATCGCAGTGGCTGGGAAGTAATCCCCGAAAAGGTAAGCGGCAAAGCCCGCATGGAAGCGGTTCCATTGAAGAAAGCATATGGTGAAGGCGGTTTGAACCTGCATGTCAAGAACCATCTGGAATGTATCAAATCGCGCAACCGCAACTGTAATGCCAGTATCGAAATCGGCGCCCATATCGCCAAGTTCTCCCAATTAGGCAACATCGCCTACCGCACCGGCAAGAAACTGACTTGGGACGGAAAGAGTTTCCATGACGTAGAAGCAGACAAATATTTATGCAAGGAATACAGGGCACCTTGGGAGTTACCGAAGATTTAAACCAAAAGGGGTTGTGTCAAATACAGGCACAACCTTTTTTATACAATAACTTGCTCACGTAATGGATTATCTATACTTTTGCTTGAACGAAAAATCAGAATAGGAACAGATTATGAAGATAACAATAGAAAACGGGAAAGAAACAGTCATCAATCTTTCCGGACAATTGGATACGTTAACCTCCGTCGATCTTGAAAAAGAGATCGCTCCCATCCTGCAGGGGGAAACGCAAACGGTAGTGCTCGACGGTGCGGAACTGACCTACATCAGCAGTGCCGGACTCCGCCTGCTCCTTACACTGCAAAAAGGGATGAAGAGCAAAGGAGGCTCTTTCCGGCTGAAGAATATTCAGAATGAGATTATGGAAATCCTGAATATCACCGGATTCTCTCACATCCTCACGATCGAATAACAAGTATCTTTATTCCGGCAGATGACAAATACGCTACATATAAAGAATGAGCTGAAACAGCTAACCCGTCTATACGCGTTTCTGGACCAGCAAGCCGGTACTTATGAACTGGGAGAACTACAGTCGATGCAAATCAAACTGGCACTCGAAGAAGCCGTGACCAACGTCATCCAGTATGCCTATCCCGACAAAAAAGACCAGGACATCCGTATCGACATGAGCTACGAAAACAAACGGCTGACAATCGTCATAACCGATACCGGAATCAGTTTCAACCCTCTCGAAAGACAGGAGCCGGACCTTACTCTCTCATTGGAAGAACGCCCGACAGGCGGCCTCGGAATTTATCTGGTCAAGCAACTGATGACGGAAGTCAGCTATAGTCGTTCAGCCGGGAAAAATATACTCACAATGGCAAAAGACATTTGTTGATATGGCAGACTTCGACATTAGAGATATAGCAGCGCTCAAAGTAAAGCTGCAAATCATAGAGAAGCTCGTATTGGCCGACTGGATCTTGATTATCCTGTCGATGTATTACGACTGGGGAGGATGGATAGCCAGTCTGATCGGCGTTCAAATCATCCTGTATATCTACAAGACGAAACTGCGCAAGCAACTGAAACAAAAAGAGTATCTCGCCAAAGTGGTCGAAGAGCGAACAATCGAACTCCGTATCCAGCGCGACCAAGTGCTGAATGAATCCAAGAAACTATCCGACGCCCTCGACGCTCTGGCGAAAGCACAGGACGAACTGGTCCGCAAGGAGAAGCTGGCTACAGTCGGACAATTGACGCAGGGACTGGTCGACCGCATCCTGAACCCGATCAACTACATCAACAACTTTGCCGGCCTTTCCGCCAATCTGATCAAAGACTTGAAAGAAAACATTACGGACCAGCAGGCGATCATGTCAAAAGAGAACTACGCCGACAGCATCGAGATTCTCGATATGATCAACAGCAACTTGCAGAAGATAAACGAACACGGCTGCAACACTGTCCGGATCGTCAAAGCAATGGAAGAATTGTTGAAAGACCGTCACGGCGACGTCACTCCAACGGACATCTGCAACCTCTGCAAAGTGAACGTAGACGTGATCCGCAAGCAGTTCAAAGAAGACATCGAGAATAAGCAGATACAGATAGAACTCGACTGTCCGGCAGAACCCACGACCGCAGAGATCAACATTGAGCAGATGAATAAAGTGATGCTCAACCTACTCAAGAACAGCCTTTACGCATTGCTGAAAAAGTTACAGAAAAAGGACTTCACGCCAATCATCAACATACACGTAGAAAAGAGACTGAACGGGACAATCTTCCTCTGCATCCGCGACAACGGCATCGGCATCGAAGACAATATCAAAGCCAAGATATTCGAACCGTTTTTCACCACGAAGCCCACTGCCGAGGCAGCGGGTGTCGGCTTGTATCTCTGCCGTGAGGTGATCTTGAACCACCAAGGCTCCATCATCGTGAAAAGCGAGAAGGATAACTTTACCGAGTTTATGATTACGATTCCTATTTATCAAAAAAGCAACAACAATGAATGAGGACAGTATGAAAGAGTTAGAACGTCTGAGAAAACAGATCAGCCAACAGGAAAAGATGGCTTCACTCGGACTGTTGAGCGCAGGTATCGCACATGAGATACAGAACCCGCTCAACTTCGTTATCAACTTCAGCAAACTATCATGTAAGTTGCTGCAAGATATGGAAGACGTATTGGACGAACTGGAAAGCAAGCTCTCTGCCGAGGTGGACGAGGAGATTAGGGAAATCATGGACGACCTCAAAAGCAACATGTGCAAGATCGAGGAAAACGGCAACCGGGCATCAAGTATCGTCCGAGGCATCCTGCTCTATTCCCGCGGCAAAGACGATGAATATATAGCGACCGACCTCTGCCAGCTGACAAAAGAATATGTATGGCTTTCCTACCATGCTGTCCGCGCCAATAACAAGAGCTTCAATGTTACCATCATAGAAGAATACGACAATACACTCCCGTTGGTCAAAGTAATCCCGCAGGACTTCAGCCGCGCTGTTCTCAACCTGATGAACAACGCCTGCTATGCAGTCTTTAGCAAGTCTAAAGGTGTCGCTGAAAATCCTTATAGTCCGACCATCAAGGTAAGACTGGCAAAAGACAGCGACCGGGTACGGTTGGTTATCGAAGACAACGGCCCGGGAATCACGAAGGAGGTCAAAGAGAAACTTTATACGCCGTTCTTCACCACCAAACCGGTCGGAGAAGGAACCGGTCTCGGCCTCTCTATCACCAAGTCGATCATCGAACAAAAACATAACGGAACGATCGAGATGGAATCGGAGCCGAACGAATTCACCCGTTTCACAATCACCATTCCGATTAAATAATCAGAGAAACAACGCTACTATGGCTATAAAAATATTAAGTGTAGACGACGAACTTGACCTGGAAATATTGCTGACTCAATATTTCCGGCGCAAAATAAAGAAAGGTGAATACGAATTCCATTTCGCCCACAACGGACTGGAAGCACTCCAAATGCTGCTTGCCATGCCGGACTTCGACGTGATCCTGAGCGATATCAACATGCCGGAAATGGACGGACTTACGTTACTCACAAAGATTAACGAGATGCGTAACCCTGCGCTAAAATGCATTATGGTATCGGCCTACGGCGATATGGAGAATATTCGTAGTGCCATGAATCAGGGAGCCTTCGACTTCACGACCAAGCCAATCAATCTCGAAGACCTCGAACGAACCATTGAAAAGGCAGCCGAGCAGATCGCTTTCATCAAGCAGGCACAAAGGGAACACACACAATTGGAATCCATCCAGAACGACCTGCATGTCGCCCAGGAAATCCAGCAAACAATCCTGCCCAAGACATTTCCTCCGTTTCCGGAGTTGAAATCGTTCGACTTGTATGCCTATATGAACGCAGCCAAATATGTAGGAGGGGATTTTTATGATTTTTTCCGCATCGACCAGGACCGCTTGGGCTTCGTCATTGCCGATGTGTCGGGCAAAGGTGTTCCCGCCGCAATCTTCATGGCTATCAGCCGGACTGTGATACGTGCCATCGCACTGACCGAAAACTCGGCTTCCATGTGTATGCAACGTTCCAACAACATTCTCTGCCAAGAAAGCGTAAACGACATGTTCGTGACCGTATTCTACGGTATCCTGAATATCCATACAGGCACCGTCACCTACAGTAATGCAGGGCACAACCCGCCTATCCTGATGAAAAAAGACGGTTCCGTTTCCAAAGTACCGTCCACTGGCGACATGATATTGGGGGCGATCAACGATGCCAGTTATCACGAAAAGGAACTGAAGATGTCACCCGGCGACAATCTCTTTCTCTATACCGATGGAGTAACAGAAGCGATGAATACGAAGCATGAACTATACAGCGAACAACGGCTGCTCGAAAACTGCCGGACACTTGCCGGAAAGAACCCGAAAGAGGTTGTGGAAAAGATAACCGAGACGGTTGGCGAATTTGTCGTCGGTGCTGTCCAATCGGACGATATTACATTGCTTTCGATCAGTTACAAAGGGTGACGAAAATGAATTGACCAAATTAAACGCACGAGTTACCAACTCATGAAAATGGATTCCCCAAAAAAATAAATATCCCAGCCTCCAATAGGAAGCCGGGATACTTATCTTTTTATGTATAGAAATCTTGCTTACTTCAGCAAAGCATCGCGGATCCCCATGATCTCGGCATTAGCAGCACGAGCGCTCTGGATACGATCTCGTCAGCTGTAAGAGCAGCTCTTGGGATCTCGATCATTGTACC
>OGWT01002037.1_pt1 | contig 14313 bp, 12 predicted proteins | sample 1576101 | NCBI WGS metagenome assembly OGWT01 (sample SAMEA3541481, study PRJEB24748) | human gut metagenome | biome: human gut; feature: human-associated habitat; material: faeces | place: China | collected 2012 | reverse complement strand
CCGCCACTTCGGCCGTCCGGTAGCCCACGAACGAAATCTGCAACACGGGATCGTCCGCCGACACGCGCAGCGAATAGCGGCCGTCGATGTCGGTCGTCACGCCGGTGGTCGTCCCCTTGACGACGACCGTCGCCCCCACGATCGTGGCGCCCTTGTCGTCGCGCACCACGCCGCTCAGCGTCCGCGACACGGCCTTTTCGGCCACGCGCGGCACGGCACGGCGCGTGACGACGATGCTCCGTCCGTTTATTTCATAGCTCACGTCCTGTCCCGCGAAGATCTGTGCGAGGACGTTCTCGATCGGTTCGTCCTCCGCCGCGACCGTGATCCGACGCTCCATGTCGATCTGGCTGGCATCGACCGTGAGCGAATAGTGCGACTGTTGCAGAGCGGCGATCGCCCGCTTCACGGTTACGTTTTTCAGGTTCAGGGAGATGTCGTCAGCCGACGCCTGCGAAGGCAGAAACAGCGCCGCCGACACAACGATTCCGAGACAAAACGATTTTATACCCGGAATCGTTAGCAAGTTTTCAGGTTTTTTCATACATTTGTTAGGTTTTGGTTCTGTGCTTGGAGTGTACAGCTCACGACCGGAACTGCGGGCGGGGATAGTGCGAATATCTCCGCCTTTTTTTACGAGGATCGATCTTATTCCATGGGCGGTTTCTTTTGAGGGTTAGCGTTTGGTGATGTTGACGATGCGGCCTTCGCGGCGAATGCGCATCGCCTCGTCGGCATTGAACGAAGCGAGCATCTCGTCGAGCGACTCGCCGTTGACGAACGAGGCGATGAAGCGCCGCTCGGCCAGCGCGCGGTCGGCGACGTTGATCTTCACGTCGAAGCGTTTTTCGAGGTAGGCGACGATCTCGTCGAAGCGTTTGTCCATGAAGAAGAGCCCGCCCCCGCAGACGACGGGGCGGTAGGTATCCGTCGGCACATCGAAGGTTTCGGTCGATCCCGTACGCTTGTCGAGCTTCACCAGCTCGCCCGGGCGGAGCCGCACGATGCGGTCGTCGCCGCCGAGTTTGGTCTCCATTTCGACGCTGCCCTCGACGAGCGTCACCTCGACCTCTTCGGCGACGTCGACATAATCCAGGTCGGCGCGCGCAATATGCAGAACTTCGACCTGCTGCGCGAGCTCGGCAAGCTGAGAAAGCCCATCCTCTTAAAGCGCGGCCTCGCCAGCACGCTCAAGGAGCTTTTAATGAGCGCGGAGTACATCATGGCCGGCGGCAACGAGCAGGTCATCCTCTGCGAGCGCGGCATTCGCACCTACGACGACTACATGAGAAACACGCTGGACCTTGCGGCTGTGCCGATGCTCAAGGAGCTCACGCACCTGCCGGTCATCGTCGACCCCAGCCACGCGACCGGCATTGCGCGCCTCGTGCGCCCGATGGCGCTGGCTGCTGCCGCCTGCGGCTCTGACGGCCTCATCATCGAGGTGCACAACGACCCCATTCATGCGCTGTGCGACGGCGCGCAATCCCTGCGCCCCGAGCAGTACGATGACCTCGCCAAGGCTGTGCGCCGCGTGAGAGAGGCGGTGGCAGAATGACCGCCGGCATCGTCGGCCTCGGCCTGATCGGCGGCTCGCTCGCCAAGGCATACCACGAGGCGGGCGAGCGTGTGCTCGCCCACGACATCGACCGCGATGTCTTGTCGTTCGCCGTCATCAGCGGCGCGGTGGACGAGGCGCTGACGGACGAGACGATGGCAGAGTGCGATGTCATCCTGCTGGCCGTCCGACCCGCGGCGGCGGTCGAATGGCTCAAAAATCACGCGGCAAAGATCGACAAGCACACGGTCGTCATCGACTGCTGTGGCACCAAGCGCAAGGTATGCGCGGCGTGCTTCCCAATCGCCGAGCAGTACGGCATTACGTACCTTGGCGGTCACCCGATGGCGGGCACGCAGTTCTCGGGCTTCAAGTACGCCAAGGCGAATCTCTTCGTGGGCGCGCCGATGGTGCTCGTGCCGCCGCGCTTTGACGACATTGAATTACTCAGCCATGTGAAAGACCTGCTCTCGCCCGCGGGTTTTGGGAGCTACTCCGTTACGACTGCCGAGCAGCACGACGAGATGATCGCCTTCACCTCGCAGCTTGCGCACGTGGCCTCGAACGCTTATATCAAAAGTCCCACGGCAAAGAAGCACAAGGGCTTTTCCGCCGGCAGCTACAAGGATATGACGCGCGTTGCCTGGCTCGCGCCGCACATGTGGGCGGAGCTCTTCATGGAAAACAAGGAGTTCCTGCTCAAGGAGATCGACTGCTACATCGAGCACCTGAGCGAATACAAGACCGCCATGGAACATGATGACGAAGAGACCCTTATCCGACTTCTGGACGAGGGCAAGAAGAGAAAGGAAGAGGTGGACGGCTGATGCGAAGCATCCATATCAAGGCCTCGCGCGAATACGACGTGCTGGTCGAGCGCGGCTTACTCGACCGCGTGGGCGAGCTTCTCCGGGAGGTCAGCGCCCCCAGCATGGCCGCCATCGTGTCGGACAACACGGTCTACGCGCTCTACGGCGAGCGCACGGTCAAGGCCCTTGAAAAGGCGGGCTACCGTGTGCACTCTTTCACATTCCCCGCGGGCGAGGGGAGCAAGAACCTCTCGACCTACGCCGATGTGCTGCACTTCCTCGGTGAGCACCGCTTCAGCCGCAGCGACGTGGTCGTTGCGCTCGGCGGCGGCGTGGTGGGCGACCTCGCGGGCTTTGCCGCGGCGACGTATCAGCGCGGCATGGGCTTTGCCCAGATCCCGACGACGCTGCTGGCCGCGGTCGATTCGTCCGTCGGCGGCAAGACCGCCGTCGACCTGCCCACGGGCAAGAATCAGGCGGGCAGCTTCTATCAGCCCTGCATCGTGATCTGCGATCCCAACACGCTCGAAACGCTGCCCGAGGAGCAGTACCGCTGCGGCTGCGCCGAGATCATCAAGTATTCGATGCTCGGCAATGCAGCGTTCTTTGAAGAACTCTACAAAACGCCCGTGCGTGAGCAGTACGAGCACGTCATCGAGGTCTGCGTGCAGATGAAGCGCGACATCGTCGGCGCGGACGAGTACGACCTCGGCCGCCGCCGCACGCTGAACTTGGGCCACACGTTTGGTCACGCGGTGGAGCAGTGCAGCGATTTTTCTCTTCTGCACGGCGAGGCGGTCGCCATCGGCATGGCGACGGTCACGCGCGCGGCAGTCAAGCGCGGCATTTGCGGCGAAGAGACGCTGGCGCGCCTGCTCGACATTCTGCACCGCTATGGTCTGCCGACCGAGACGGGCTACGAACTCGACAAGCTCTATGAGGCCGAGCTCGTCGACAAGAAGATTTCCGGCGGCAAGATGCACCTCATCGTGCCGGAAAAGATCGGTCAGGTGCGCATGGAGACGATCCCCGTCGAAGCCCTGCGCGACTGGATGCAGGATGGTGGCATCCGATGAAAAGAACCATCATACCCGGCGCGCGCACGGGACGTGTGCGCATCCCGGCATCCAAATCGCAGGCGCACCGGCTGCTGATCTGCGCGGCGCTCGGCGAGGAGAAGACCGAGGTCGTCTGCGACGGCATTTCCGCCGATATCGCGGCCACGGCGAAGTGCCTGAGCGCGCTCGGCGCGAAAATTGAAGAAATGGAGACGGGCTTTCTCGTCTCTCCAATCAAAAAAGTGCCCGAGGGGCGCTGCGACCTCTACTGCGGCGAGAGCGGGTCGACGCTGCGCTTCCTGCTGCCCATCGTCGGCGCGCTCGGCGCGCAGGCGGTATTCCACCGCGAGGGGCGGCTGCCCCAGCGCCCGCTCGCCCCGCTGGATAGCGTTTTAAAAGAGCATGGCATGACGCTCCGCGAGGACGGCGGCCTGCTGTATTGCAGTGGACAGCTGATCGGGGGAAACTATACGATCGCAGGCAATGTGTCCTCTCAATATATTTCGGGCCTTCTCATGGCGCTGCCGCTGCTGATCAGAGACAGTCTTCTTATGGTGTCCGGCCCACTGGAATCCGCGGCTTACGTCGCCATGACGGAGGATGCACTTCAGCTTTCCAAGCTGACCATCCCCAAAATGGGGGCGATGTGGGCGATTCCCGGTCAGCGGAGATGTCATCTGCCGAAGCGCACGGTCGTCGAGGGCGACTGGTCGAACACGGCATTCTTCCTCTGCATGGGTGCGCTGTCGAAAGAGGGCGTGACCGTCGAGGGGCTGAATTTGCAGTCCTCGCAGGGCGACCGCGGCGTGCTGGACGTTTTGCGCCGGTTCGGCGCGGAAGTCACGGAGCACGGCGACGCCGTGACGGTCAAGCGCGGTGCGCTGCATGGCGTGATGATCGATGCCGCGCCCATCCCCGACCTCATCCCCGTGCTGAGTGTCGTTGCGTCGGTCGCAGAGGGGGAGACGCGGGTCGAAAACGCCTACCGGCTGCGGCTCAAGGAGTCCGACCGCCTCAAGAGCACGGCGAATCTCCTGCGCGCGCTCGGCGGACAAGTCAAAGAGAAAGAAGACGGCCTTGTCATCACGGGCGTTCCCGCGCTGCACGGCGGCGCGGTCGAAACGCAGAACGACCATCGCCTCGCGATGTCTGCCGCCACGGCGGCCTGCGCCGCGACGGGCGAGATCACAGTCGACAACGACGGCTGCGTGGCAAAGTCCTATCCCCGCTTTTGGGAGGATTTTAGCAGCTTGAAAGGAGAAGGTTTATGAGCAGCACCTACGGCGAAAATCTGCATTTGACCATCTTCGGCCAGTCGCATTCCCCTGCCATCGGCGTGACGGTCGAGGGCATCCCCGCGGGCGAGAAAGTTGATCTGGACGAGCTCCAGCGCTTTCTGAATCGCCGCGCGCCGGGCAAAAACGTCTGGTCGACGCCGCGCAAGGAGGCCGACGCGCCGGAGATCCTCTCCGGCCTTGTGAACGGCTATACCTGCGGCGCGCCGCTCACGGCCATCATCCGCAATACGAACACCCGCTCGCAGGATTACGCGAATCTTGCTGTCACGCCGCGCCCCGGTCACGCGGACTACACCGCCGAGGTCAAATACGGCGGCTATCAGGACCGCGCGGGCGGCGGACACTTTTCAGGCCGCTTGACCGCGCCGCTGTGCATCGCGGGCGGCATCTGCCTGCAAATTCTCGCGCGCGAGGGCATCACGCTTGTGAGCCGCATCGCTTCCATCGCGGGCATTACTGACGAAGGTGAGCTGACAGGCTCGCTTGCTGGCAAGGAGTTCCCCGTCGTCAGCGATGCGCGCGGCGAGGAGATGCGCGAAGCCATCGCGGCGGCGCGCGAGGCTGGTGACAGCGTCGGCGGCGTCATCGAATGCGCGGTTTTCGGCGCGCCCGCGGGCCTTGGCGATCCGATGTTCGGCGGCATGGAAAATCGCATCGCCTCGGCGGTTTTCGGCATTCCGGCGGTCAAGGGCGTTGAGTTCGGCGCGGGCTTTGGCGTGGCGAGCCTTCGCGGCAGCGAGGATAACGACGCCTTTACGGTCGAAAACGGCAAGATCATCACTGAGACGAACCATTGCGGCGGCATTCTTGGCGGTATCACGAACGGCATGCCCATCGTGTTCCGCGCGGCGTTCAAGCCGACGCCATCCATCGCGCGCGAGCAGCAGAGCGTCAATTTGCAGACGATGGTGCCGGAGAAGATGGCCGTCACGGGCCGCCACGACCCGTGCATCGTGCCGCGCGCCGTGCCCTGTGTGGAGGCGGCGGCCGCCATCGCGGTCTATGATGCGTATCTATCGCGCAAAAGGGAAATGAGGTAAGGGAACATGGACTTAAACGACTATCGAAAAGAGATCGACAGCATCGACGATCAGCTCATCGCGCTCTTTGCCCAGCGCATGGAGACCGCTGAAAAGATCGCGGAATATAAAAAGGCCAACGGCCTGCGCGTGCTCGATGCGCGCCGCGAGAAGGAGAAAATGCGCGAGATTCTGGACAAAACGCCGGACGACCTGCGCGAATACGTCTCCTCGCTCTACTCCCTCATTTTCGAGCTGAGCCGCAGCCGCCAGAGCTGTCTTCTCGGCACGAAGGGTGATCTGCCCGCGAAAATTGCCGAGGCCATCGAAAAGACGCCGCAGCTCTTTCCCGAGGACGCCGCCGTCGCCTGTCAGGGCGTGGAGGGCGCGTATTCCGAGCAGGCGTGCGAAAGGCTCTTCAAGCGCCCGAGCACGTTCTTTTTCAGTTCCTTCGAGGCGGTGTTCTCCGCCATTGAAAAGGGCCTCTGCCTCTACGGCGTGCTGCCGCTGGAAAACAGCACGGCGGGCAGCGTGAACGCGGTCTACGACTTGATGACGCAGCACAACTTCCGCATCGTGCGCTCGGTTCGCATCAAGGTTGACCATAATCTTCTCGCCAATCCCGGCGCGAAGCTTGAAAACATCCGTGAGATCTACTCACATGAACAGGCCATCAGCCAGTGCGCACACTTTTTACAGGGGCTTCCCAATGTGAAGGTCATCCGCTGCGAAAATACCGCGGTGGCGGCGCGCATGGTGGCCGAGTCCGGCCGCGACGATGTGGCGGCGCTGTCGTCCCGCGCATGCAGAGAGCTCTACGGCCTTGACTGCCTCGCCGCCTCTGTGCAGGATCAGGGCAATAACTTCACGCGCTTCATCTGCATTGCGAAAAACCTCGAAATTTACCCCGGTGCAGACCGCACGAGCCTGATGATGGTGCTGCCGCACCACCCCGGTTCGCTCTACAAGGTGCTCTCGCGTTTCAATGCGCTCGGCGTCAACATGAACAAGCTCGAGAGCCGCCCGATGCCGGACCGCAACTTCGAGTTCATGTTTTACTTCGACCTTGAAACCTCGGTCTATGCCCCGCAGTTCACCCAGCTCATGGGCGAGCTGCCCGAGCTGTGCGAGGAGTTCACGTATCTTGGCTCTTACAGTGAGGTGGTTTGAATGAAGCGCTGCGGATTACTCGGTGAAAAGCTCGGCCACAGCTATTCGCCCGCTATCCACGCGGAGCTGGCGGACTATGAATACCGGCTCTATGAGGTCGCGCCCGAAAAGCTCGGCGAATTTCTGACGGGCGGCGGCTTTGACGGCATGAACGTCACCATTCCCTATAAAAAGGCCGTCATCCCGTACTGCGCAGAGCTTTCACCCATTGCGCAAAAACTCCAGAGTGTGAACGTGCTGGTCAGGCGCGAGGATGGCACGCTGTACGGCGACAACGCCGATGCCTACGGCTTTGCCGGTATGGTCAGGGCGAGCGGCGTTCAGATCGATGGCAAAAAGACGCTCGTGCTCGGCTCCGGCGGCGCCTCCTCGACGGTCTGTGCCGTGCTCGAGGAGATGGGCGCGCGCAGCGTGACCATCATCTCCCGCAAGGGGGAGGACAACTACAACAATCTGGATCGTCACGCGGACGCGGAGGTCATCGTGAACACCACGCCCGTCGGCATGTACCCGAACTGCGGCGTGTCGCCCGTCGACCTGTCGCTCTTCCCGAAGCTCGAGGGTGTGCTCGATATCGTCTACAACCCCGCGCGTACAGCGTTTGTCTTGCAGGCGGAAAAGCTCGACATTCCTTATATGAGCGGGCTCTACATGCTCGTCGCGCAGGCTAAGCGCACGGCGGAGGTCTTTGAAAACAGGGACATCCCCGACAGCGAGACCGAGCGCATCTGGAAAAAGCTGAGCCTTGAGATGCAGAACATCGTGCTCGTCGGCATGCCCGGCAGCGGCAAGAGCACCGTTGCCGCGCGCCTTGCTGAGAAGCTTGACCGCATCGCGCTTGACAGCGACGCCGAGATCGAAGAGAAAAACGGTATGAGCTGTGCCCAGCTCATCGAAAAGCACGGCGAGGCGGAATTCCGAGAGCTCGAGAGCGAGGCCATTGCCGAACTCGGCAAGCGCTCCGGCGCGGTCATCGCTACGGGCGGCGGCTGCGTGACGAGAGAGGAAAACTACGATCTTCTGCACCAGAACGGCATCATTTTCTGGTTGAAGCGTGATATCGACCAGCTGCCGCGCGAGGGGAGGCCTCTTTCGGCGGGCGACCTTGCGGCGATGTACGACAGGCGCAAGGCCTGCTACGAAAGATTTGCCGACCACATCGTCGACAACAACGGCACAGTGGAGGATACCGTGCAGGCAATTTTGGATTGCCTGAAATAAAGGACAAAACTGCCCGCCGCAATTTTGCGGCGGGCAGTTTTTGCGCGATGGCGGCAGCTACGGCAGGGGATGGCGGGTGCGCTGCGCGAGCGCTTCGTCATAGCATCTCGCGCAGCGCCGCCAGTCGATCACCTGCACACGCAGGGCGAGGGACTCCTCACTGCACGGCACCACCGGCGCGGTCAGGTCGAGCAGCACCGCGCCGAACGAGATGTCGGGGTCCTTCGTGCCGGTGAGCCGGAGTGAGCCGTCCGCCATCAGCGAGAGCAGGACGCGACCGCCGCAGCCGCGGCGCAGCGCATGTGTGAGCACGCGCTCAAAGTCCTCCCGCTCGCCGAAATCGCGCAAAATCGCGGCCTCAAATGTATTCAAAACAGACCACCTCGCCACAAGGTATGCAAAAAGTCCATCAGACAGCACAAAAAAGCGGAAAGTCCTGTAACTTTCCGCTTTTCATTTCAATTTGGACTAACTTAGATGTGGACGACCTTCAGCTCGCTCGCCTCGAAGAGACCGAGGCGCTTGCCGACGTTGACATATACCTGCGGGTCGCCGCTCGTGCAGATGACGAATTTACCCTTTTTCTGCGGGTTGAGCGCGTTCTGCTCGGTGAGGTATGCCTTGACGGCGTTTGCCTGCTCGAGCGCGGGGTTGATGAGGTGCATTTCGGGATAGCACTCGTGGAAGTTCTCTTCCACGATGGGATAGTGCGTGCAGCCGAGGATCAGGTTTTCGACCTTTTCGCGCGCGAGAATGTTGTCGACCTGCGTACGGATCTCGGTGTTAATGTCGTGCTGGTTGAAGTCGCCGCGGTCAACGAGTGCCGCGAGCAGGGGAGAGCCCTTGCCGACGACCTTGCACTCGGGATCACCCTCATGGATGAGCTCGGCGTACTTGCCGGAGGCAACAGTGAACTCCGTCGCGATGAGGCCGACGCTCTTGAGATGCTCGCGCAGGACGTATTTGGCAGCTTCTTCCACGATGCTGACGATCTTGTAGTCGAAGCAGGGGCGCAGGCGGTCGGCCATGGTGGAGATGGTGTTGCAGGCGATGGCAGTGCACTTGACACCGTTGTCGCCGAGGAACTGGAGCATGTGGCTGCTCAACTCGAAGATCTGGTCAGAGGTCTTGTTGCCGTAGGGGCAGTTGGCACTGTCGCCAAAATAGATGATATCTTCGCCGGGGAGAATGCGCTGTAATTCGCGCACGACGGTGAGACCGCCGATGCCGCTGTCCATCACGCCGATGGGGTTGCCTGCGTTCAACATGGTTGAAAGCCTCCTTTTTTTGTCTATAAATATTGTACCACGCGCACACAAAAATGCAAGGGATAAATCATTTTTGCTGTTTGTAACAAATCTTGGGAAAAGGATTGCAATTTTGCCCTCACCTGATAAAATAGCATCTGGTGAGAGTTGGGTATTTTACAGCCCGAAACCTGCGCCGCGCGGCGGCATAATACAGAAGAAGAGGTTTGAAACGCTTATGACGATTTTCAACTTGATCACCCTCTTTGGCGGTCTGGCGCTGTTCCTGTACGGCATGCGCCTGATGGGCGACGGACTGAAAAAAGGTTCGTCCGATGCCTTCAAGCGCGCGATGGAAAAGGTGACGAACAATCCGCTCGTCGGCTTTCTGCTGGGCCTTGTGGTCACGGCGGTCATCCAGAGCTCTACAGCGACGATCGTGCTGACGTCGGGCCTTGTCGGCGCGGGTGTGATGTCGCTGCACCAGTCGATCGGCGTCATTCTGGGCGCGAATGTCGGTACGACGATCACGGGCCAGATCATTCGCCTTCTCGACGTGAACGCATCGGAGACATCGCTGCTCAATTTCTTCAAGCCCTCGACGCTCGCGCCCCTTGCGGCGATTATCGGCATCCTCTTTCTAATGGCGGTCAAGACCCGCCAGTCCGATACCATCGGCTCGATCGCGATGGGCTTCGGCATCCTCTTCACCGGCCTTCTCAGCATGACCGCGGCGGTGAGCCCGCTGTCGGAATCTGAGACGTTTGCCAACATGTTCTACCAGCTCTCGGGAAAGCCGGTGCTCGGATTCCTGCTCGGCGCGGGCGTTGCGTTCCTGCTGCAGAGTTCGTCGGCGACCATCGGTATTTTGCAGGCCATTGCCACGACCGGCGCGCTGACGTTCTCGTCCGTTTACGCCATCATCATCGGCGTCAACATCGGCGACTGCGTGACGACGGCCATCGTCTGCTCCATCGGCTCGAAGGCCGATGCCAAGCGCACGGGCGTGATCCATATCCTCTTCAACATCGCCGGTTCGATCCTCGTGATCGTGGGGCTGATGCTGCTGCACTCGTTCGGTGTGCTCAATGCCCTGTGGGACGAGGCGCTTTCCTCCGGCGGCATCGCGAATGTGCACACGGTGTTCCGTCTTGTTTCGGCCATCGTGCTGCTGCCGGTGTGCGGCCAGTTTGAAAAGCTCTCGCGCAAGCTCGTCAAGGACGATGTGCGCCTTGGCGAAAATGTCGACCACGAGCTTTCGCTGCTCGATGAAAAGTTCTTCACCTCTCCCGCCATCGCGCTCTCGGGCGCGGGTGAGGCCATCACCACCATGGCGCGTCTCGCCCGCTCGGGTGTGATGAACGCGATGAACGTGCTCGAGCAGTACGACGCCCACACGATCGAGGTCATCAACGAGAACGAGGAGCACATCGACAAGCTCGCCGACCATGTGGACAACTACCTCATCCGCCTGTCGCCGCACATGCCGAGCGGACACGGAAGCGACATGCTCAACTACTATATCCAGTGCTTCGGCGAGTTTGAGCGTATCGGCGACCACGCCGTGAACCTGACGGAAAATGCGCAGGAGTTCCTTGACCGCAGCGCGAGCCTGTCGCCCACGGCACATCAGGAGCTCATGGTGCTGCGCGAGGTGCTCGGCGAGATTTTAGATTACACCTACAAGGCCTTTGCCGCCACGGACTACGAGGCCGCGCGCCACATCGAGCCGGTCGAGGAGGTCGTGGACGACCTTGTCGCCACGCTGCGCGCCAATCACATCCGCCGCGTGCGCGACGGGCAGTGCACGGTGTACGCGGGCCTCACGTTTCTCGATATCCTCGTCAATGTGGAGCGCATCGCCGACCAGTGCTCGAATGTCGGCGTTTTCACGCTCTCGATGTTCGATGAGCACATCATGAACAACCACCACGACTATATTCAGGCGCTGCACCAGGGCAAAGACCCGGTCTTCAACCGCGCCTATCAGGAGGCGCACGACAAGTATTTCGGCGAGCTCAAACGCATCGAACGCAGCAAGTGAGCCGCGCCAGATATGCGCGCCCCTGATTTAATGGAAAATAACGATCAATGCGACTTTTGTGCGCCGCGGCTTGCGTTTGCCGCGGCGCTTTGCTATAATGCAGTGCATAATAGCAGCGTGATTCTCTGCAAAGGAGCATGAAAATATGAAAGCGATTCTTGATGAAATGCTCGCGGCCCTTTCGCGCGGCGAGCGTGTGGTGCTGAGCAGCATTCTGGCGTCTTCGGGCTCTGTGCCGCGCGGCGCGGGCGCGAAGATGGCTGTCTTTGAAGATGACCGCGTGCTCGGCACGATTGGCGGCGGCGCAGTGGAGCGGCTGAGCATCCAGCGCGCGCAGGACGCGCTCAAAAACGGTGGCAGCAACGAGCTCAAGTCCTACAACCTGCACCCGAGTGAAGTGGCCAGCACGGGCATGATCTGCGGCGGCGCGGTGACGGTCTACTTCCAGTTTTTCGCGCCCGAGCAGACTGCGGACGTCGCGGTGCTCAAGCTCTGGCGCGAAATGCTCGATAAAGACGTCGACCTCTGGCTGCTGCTGTCTCTTGACGGCGACGGCGTGAACGAGTTCCACGTTGTCACGCGTGAGGAGATCCCGCAGGACAAGGTAGACTATTTCTCCGCCAAGGCTGTGTGGAAAGACGGCATTTATGTCGAGCCGCTGTGCCACGCGGGCAGCGTGTATATTTTCGGCGGCGGCCATGTGGGCCGCGCGCTCGTGCCGGTGCTGGCGACGGTGGGCTTCCGCGTGGTGATGTACGACAACCGCGAGGAGCTTGCGAAGAAAGAAAACTATCCCATGGCGAGCGAGGTCATCTTCGGCAGCTTTTCCGATATTTCCGGCAAGGTGGCGCTCACGGCGAACGACTATGCCGTCGTGATGACGCCGGGCCATCAGGCGGACTATGAAATCCTCTCCCAGGTGCTGGGGAGCGATGCGACCTATATCGGCTGCATCGGCAGCCGCACAAAGGTCGCCAAGACGCGTGAGCGCCTCAAGTGTGACGGCTATACCGAAGAGGACATCGCGCGCGTCCACGCGCCCATCGGCCTTCCGATTCTGGCTGAGACGCCGGAGGAGATCGCCATCAGCATCGCGGCGGAGATGATCGAGCACCGCGCGCGCCTCGCCGGACAGCGGCACTGAGGGTGCGTATATGCAGATCGCACCGCTTTTGCACGTTGGCCGCGGCGTGACGGCCATCATCGGCGGCGGCGGAAAGACGACGCTGATGGAAACGCTCGCCGGGGAGCTTTCGAAAAAGGGAAAGGTCATTATCACGACCACGACGCACATCTACCGCCCGGAGCAGTATGAAACGCTGCTGGATGCGGACGAGGCCGCCGTTTCGGCGGCATTGGAGCGGTCGGGCATCGTCTGTGTTGCCTCGCAGGCGGAGAGCGGCAAGCTCTGCGCGCCGTGGCTCTCAATGGGCACGCTGGCGCAGCTTGCGGATTTTGTGCTTGTCGAGGCGGACGGTGCCAAGCGCCTGCCGCTCAAGGCGCACGCTTCCCATGAGCCGGTGATCCCGGAGGAGGCGCAGCGTGTCATCATGGTCATCGGCATCGACGGCGTCGGCAAAACCATCCGCGAGACCTGCCACCGCAGCGCGCTCTACGCGCAGCTCGCGGGCGTGGATGAGGAGACGGTCGTCACGCCGCAGCTTGCCGCGCGCGTCATCAACGCCGAGGGTTACGGCGACCGCGTTTATATCAACAAGGTGGAGTCTGCCGCCGATTATGAAGCGGCGCAGGCCATGGCAAATGAATTTTCCTGCCCGGTCATCGCGGGCAGTCTGCATCAGGGGGTATATGTATGCTTGCATTGATTCGCGGCGCGGGAGACATCGCGAGCGGCGCGGCCATGAGATTGTGGCGCTGCGGGATCGACGTGGTGATGACCGACCTCGCCCGCCCGACGGCCATCCGCCGCACGGTGGCGTTTTCCGATGCCATCGTCCACGGGGAAACGACGGTCGAGGGCCTGCGCGCCGTGCGCGCGGAGAATGCCGCGGAGGCGAAGAAACTGCTGCGCGAGGGTTCGCTGCCTGTTTTGGCCGACCCTGAGTGCGCCTGCCGCGAGGAGCTCGCGCCGGACGCGCTCGTGGACGCGATTCTTGCCAAGCGCAATCTCGGCACGAAGATCGACGACGCGCCGATCGTCGTGGGCGTCGGCCCCGGCTTCACGGCGGGGGAGGACTGCCACGCGGTCGTCGAGACGATGCGCGGCCACACGCTCGGGCGCGTCATCTACTCCGGCAGCGCACTGCCGAACACGAACATTCCCGGCCTCATCGGCGGCTTTGCGGGCGAGCGCGTGCTGCGCGCGCCGTGCGACGGCATTTTTACTGCCGTCCACCGCATCGGCGACACGGTCGAGGAGGGCGAGACCATCGGCTTTGTCGAGGGTCAGCGGATGAAGTGCACCATCAGCGGTGTGCTGCGCGGCGTGCTGGACGACGGCGTGCCCGTTAAGAAGGGGATGAAGTCCGGCGATGTCGACCCGCGCGGAAAGCGCGAATACTGCGACCTTGTCTCGGACAAGGCGCTTGCCATCGGCGGCGGCGTTCTGGAAGCGATCCTTTCGCTCACCGGAGCGCTCCGCGCCTGAGGGAGGCCGTTATGGAAAGCCGCGGAAGACGCGTTCACTCCATTGAAAAGGCCATTCGCCTGCTGGACTGCTTCTGGGAAGCGGACAGCCCCCTCTCGCTGCACGAGCTGGAGCAGCGGACCGGCTGGGCCAAGAGCACGATCCACGGGCTGCTTGCCACCATGCTGGACTCCGCCGTCGTGGAGCAGAATCCGACCGACGGGAAATATCGCCTCGGCTATCATCTTTTTGAGCTGGGCAGCGCCGTCCGGCAGGGCTGGAGCGTTCCGGAGCTCTGCCGC
>OGWT01002030.1_pt1 | contig 14370 bp, 10 predicted proteins | sample 1576101 | NCBI WGS metagenome assembly OGWT01 (sample SAMEA3541481, study PRJEB24748) | human gut metagenome | biome: human gut; feature: human-associated habitat; material: faeces | place: China | collected 2012 | reverse complement strand
AAACATGGACAATTGCCTCTTTTCTCCGGCTACCTTTACCGGTGGACTGGAGTACCAGTATAACTCCTTGCATGATGTGATGACGGGTTACGGACGTGACTTAAGACAGGATGTGAAGATTGCCAGCGGATTTGTGCAGAATGAATGGAAACTGGATTATTTCACGATATTGGCTGGGTTCCGCTTGGATAAACACAATTTGGTGGATAACGTGATTTTTAGTCCGCGTATCAATACCCTCTGGAAGCCTTCTGATAAATTTCAGGGACGTCTGACCTGGTCGACGGGTTTCCGTGCACCTCAGGCATACGATGAGGATTTGCATGTGGCGGCCGTAGGAGGGGAGGCAATGGAAGTGCGACTGGCAAAAGGATTGAAACCGGAACGCTCTAACAGTTTCAGTGGTTCTGTAGACTGGAGTTTTAATTTCGGACATTTCCAGTCGAACTTGCTGATTGAAGGTTTCTATACGGCGTTGAACGATGTATTCTATCTGGAAAGTTTAGGAAAGGACCCTGTATCGGGCACATTGGTGCAGGAACGCAGAAACGGAAACGGTGCACGAGTGTATGGAGCCAATATTGACTACAAGATTGCCCATGGAAAGGAAGCACAGTTGCAGTTAGGTTTTACGGTACAGCGCAGCCGTTATACGGAAGCGGTGAGATGGAGCGAAGATGAAGATGTAGCAGCTATCAAGCGCATGCCGCGTACTCCGGATTACTATGGATACTTTACGTTCAGTTCGGCCCCGTTGAAGAACTTTGACTTTTCTCTTTCCGGCGTATATACGGGACGCATGATTGTTCCTCACTTTGCCGGATACATCGAGAAGGACCGCCTGGAACATACCCCTGACTTTATGGATTTCAACTTGAAGCTGAATTACACCTTTGTGTTGAACGACCATTTGAAGCTACAGGTAAACGGAGGTGTGCAGAATATCTTTAATGCCTTCCAGAAGGATTTGGATAAAGGTATGAATCGTGACTCCAAGTATTTCTATGGCCCAACACAGCCGCGTACATACTTTATTGGAATAAAGTTCTTTAATTAATTGATGATAAATATTTGGATGGCGGTGTCTCTTGGCGGAGACACCGCTTTTTTATGTGTTGTTCAAAGTATTTTCATGTAAAGTCAGTACTTTCCTTGCAGTATTGTAGTACTTCCATGAAAGTACTGGAGTACTTCCTTTGCAGTACTGTAGTCCTTTCTTGGAAGTACTGGTTTTATGAAAGAGTGATGTATTGAAATGCTTTTTAGACTGCGGATTGTGTGGAAACAAGACATTTCGTTATTTTTGTGGGAAAATAAAAGAACGTATGAAAAGAGCAGCATTGATTTTTGCATTGGGACTGTCACTTGGAAGCAGTACCTTTGCGCAGACTTTTGAAGATTATTTTGTAGACAAGACGCTTCGTCTGGATTATATATTTATGGGAAATGCGGACAAGCAGGATATTTGTCTGGATGAATTGTCGGTTCTTCCGCAGTGGGCAGGAAGACGCCATCATTTGTCGGAACTTCCGTTGGAAGGAAATGGAGAGATAACCATGAAGGATAAGGCTACCGGGAAGGTTATCTACCGCACTTCTTTCTCCAGCTTGTTTCAGGAATGGATTGGAGAACAGGAAGCCAAGGTGGTGAAACGTGGATTTGAAAATACATTTTTGGTACCTTATCCCAAGCAGCCGGCAGAAATCACCGTCGTTTTGCGGAACCCCTCGCACGAAGTGAGTGCTACGCTGGTACATGAGGTAAATCCTTCCGATATTCTGATTCATCAAAGAGGAGAAGGAGAGCTGACACCGCATCGCTATTTGTGGCAAGGAGGTTCTTCGGATAAATGCATTGACGTGGCCATTATGGCAGAAGGTTATGCAGCTAATGAATCGGATTTGTTTTACAAAGATGCGGCGGTGGCGTGTGAAGCCTTGTTCGCGCATGAACCGTTTAAGAAACTGAAAGACCGCTTCAATATTGTGGCTGTATTTAGTGAGTCAAAAGACAGCGGGGTAAGTATTCCCCGAAAGGATGAATGGAAAAAAACAGCCGTAAGTTCGCATTTTGATACGTTTTATTCCGACCGTTATCTGACCACGCGTAGCGTAAAAGCCATTCATAACTGGCTGGCAGGCATTCCATACGAGCATATCATTATCCTTGCCAATACGGATACCTACGGAGGAGGAGGTATTTACAACTCCTACACATTGACTACGGCACATCACTCTATGTTCAGACCAGTCGTGGTACATGAATTTGGGCATAGTTTTGGAGGGTTGGCCGATGAATATGCGTATGATGAGGCTCCCAGTCCGTTGTATCCTTATGATATAGAGCCTTGGGAACCGAATATTACGACTTTGGTTCATTTTGAAGATAAATGGAAGGATATGCTGGAACAGGGAACCCCTGTGCCGACAAAACCTCAGACCGATGAAAAACTGATTTACACAAAAGTCGGGGTATACGAAGGGGCTGGTTACACTAAAAAGGGAATTTATCGCCCGACTACGGAATGCCGGATGAGAATTAATGAAGCACCGGTATTCTGTCCCGTATGCCAGCGCTCCTTGGAACGGACGATTCGTTTTTATACAGAGTAATAATTTCTAAATCTATGGGTTATGCTTCAATTTACACCACTTCAAACCACAGACAAAGACTATTCTTTTGTAGAAAACCTGTTGCATGAGTCTTTCCCTGAAGCGGAGCGGAGGGATGATGTAGCACAACGAGATAATGTGGATAACTGTGCAGCCTTTACCTGCTACTTGATTTCAGATGATGAACTTCTGGTCGGACTTATTACAGTATGGAAGTTTGCCGGCTTTTCTTATGTGGAGCATCTGGCTACTTCTCCATCTGTGCGCAATAAAGGGTATGGACGGAAAATCATGGAAGTCCTTCAGCAGCAATTTCCGGGAGTCATTATTCTGGAAGTGGAAAAACCGGTGGACGAATGGAGTCGCCGGCGTATCGGTTTTTATCAGCGGTGCGGATTCTGTTTATGCGAAAAAGAGTATGTACAGCCTTCGTATCGAAAGGGGGGAGAAACACTTCCCATGTTCCTGATGTATGCAGGAACAGAAACGATAGACAAAGAATTTGAATCTATACGGGATGAAATTTACCGTAAGGTATATGGCGTAGAATCTGTATAATATACAAAAAACGCGGAAACTTGATTGGTTTGATATATCAGTTTCCGCGTTTTTTTATGGGAGGATTATTGCCAGCCTCCTCCTAAGGCCTTGTATAAATTAACCATCGTAATCTGTTTGTCACGTACTGCATTGCTCAATCCGATTTGGGCATCCAGGTAACCTCGCTGTGCGTCCAGCAAATCCATGTACCCAATTACTCCGTTGATATATTGCAGCTGAGCCAAATCAAGTGTGATTTTTGAAGATTGCTCCAGTCGTAAGCGGGTTTCATAGATTTCTTTTACCTTGTTATATTCTGCTATGGCATTGTAAGCATCCTTGAAAGCGTTCAGTACCACTTTCTCGTATGCGTAGGCAGCTTGTTCACAGGCAGCTTTCTTTGCTTTCAACATGGCCCGGTTTTTTCCCATGGCGAAAATAGGCTGAAGAATGGTTCCCGCCAATAAGTAATGAGGCGATTTGAACAGATGAGAAAGTTCGTCGTTTTCTGAACCATGGCTAGCTGTCAGTGTCAGTTTAGGAAACATATTGGTATAAGCAATTCCTACGGCTGCATTGGCAGCAATGACGGCCTGTTCTGCCTGGCGTACATCCGGCCGACGCTCCAGCAAGGAAGAGGGGAGTCCCACGGGTAAGGAAGCTGCATGAATTACATCTTCAGGCAGGACCGTTCTTTTTATGTCGTGAGGATATTCTCCAGCTAAGAAGGCTATTTCATTTTGTTTCAATGTAATCTTCTTTTCCAAATCGGGAACCAAAGTGGCTGTTCTTGCCAATTCCACCTGTGCCTGACGGAAGGCCGTTTCTGAAGTCAGTCCCCCTTCGTAGCGGATACGTGCCAGGTGGAGACTTTCCCGGCGGGCATCTACTGTCTTTTTCACGATAGACAATTCGTTGTCGAGAGCCACCAATTCAAAGTAGGACTGTGCCACTTGTGCCACCAGACTCATTTTCAAGGCCCGCTGATTCTCAATGGAACCCATAAACTCGGCCATACTTTTGTCTTTGGCCCAGCGAAGGTTTCCCCACAGGTCGATTTCCCATGTAACCCCCAGTTTTATATCATACTGGTCGTCTGATTTATAGTGTCCGCCTCCGTGGTCTTCGCCTTCTTGTTCTGCATAGAACTTAAGTCCGACTTGAGGGAAGAGGTTTGCATAATCAATACGTTTCATGGCAGCCAGTTCCTTGACTTTGGCTGCTGCAATCAGCATGTCTTTGTTGTTGTCCAAGGTTTTTTGGATGAGTTGCTGAAGGATCGTGTCCGTATAAAGCTGTTCCCAGGGATAGTCACCAATAGATACGGTATCTACGCTTGTGCTGTCGAGGGTAGAGGGCAAATCTATCTGAGGACGGGTGTATTGTTTCCCGATTTTGCAGCCTCCCATCAGGAGGGCTGCTACGGGAATCACCAAAATTTTATATAGTTGATTTTTCAGTTTCATAAGCTACATCTGTAAGGTTTACTGTTTCGCTTTAATTTTGTGGGTAGCTTTGTAAATCATTACAAAGAAGAACGGCACGAGCAGGATACCTACGGTAACAGCTACTATCATTCCGAAGAATACACCGGTACCGATGGCCTGTCGGCTGGCTGAACCCGGACCTGAAGCAATCACCATTGGAAGCATACCCAGGATGAAGGCCAGTGAGGTCATCAAGATGGGGCGGAAACGCAGGCTGGCTGCATGAAGAGCAGATTCTACGATATCACGTCCTTTATCAACTTCGTCTTTGGCGAATTCCACAATCAAAATGGCATTCTTCGCGGCAAGACCGATAAGCATTACCAGACCAATCTGAAAATAGGTGTCATTTTCCAAACCGCAGAGGGTAATACCCGCATACGCTCCCAAAACGGCTACTGGAAGTGAAATCAATACGGCGATAGGCACTGTCCAGCTTTCATAAAGGGCTGCCAGGAACAGGAAGACGAACAGGAATACCAGCGCCAGGATGAGTCCGGTTTGTCCGCCGGCTTTCTTTTCCTGATAGGACAGACCGCTCCATTCAACACCGATATTGTCGGGTAATTTTTCGCGTGCAATCTGTTCCAGCGTTTCCATTACCTGACCGGAACTTGCTCCATTGGCTGTGGTTCCTCGGATAACGGCTGTATTAAACATGTTAAAGCGTCTGATACTTCCCGGTCCGGTTGTATAATCAGTAGTTCCAAGGGCTGTCAGCGGAATCATATCACCATCAGATCCTCTTACAAAGAACAGACCGATATTGTCGCGTTGCTGACGATACGGAGCTTCTGCCTGAATGTATACACGGTAGATACGGTTGAACATGTTGAAGTCATTCACGTAAACAGAACCGGTATAAGCTTTCATGGTAGAGAATACATCGGCCATCGGAACACCTGCTAATTTAACTTTATCACGGTCTACATCGAAATATAACTGGGGAATTTCTGCCTGAAGTGATGAAGACAATCCTGCAATTTCTTTCCGTTGTGAAGCATAATACATCAGCGTATCCGTAGCTCTTACCAAATCGTCATACGTTGCATCACCACGGGCTTCCAGCTGCATTTCAAAACCACCGGCAGTACCAAGTCCGGGAATTACCGGAGGAGTAGAAAGATATACTTTGCTTTCCGGATATTTTTCCAGCTCTTTCTGTATGCGGTCCATTACTTCGTCAATGGTCGTGTTGTCACGTTCCTTCCATTCTTTCAGGATGACGGTCAACTGGCTTCTGGCCTGGCTTGTACCTACACGCGGACTGCTACCTGTTACATTCTGTACGTATTCCACTGCCGGGTCTTTCATGATGAAGTCAATAGCTCTGTCAGTTATGATACGTGTTCTTTCCAAAGTGGCTGTTTCCGGAAGTTCCAGTTCCACAGTGAAATATCCCTGGTCTTCTATCGGAAGGAAGCTGGTCGGAACAAGGCGATGGAATACATAGATGAAAACCAATACCATTCCAAAGCCTGCCATTATACGGCGCGGGTGTTTGACGACATGCTTGATATAAATAATGTATTTATTGTTTCCGATAGCCAGCCATTCATTAATCAGTCTGAACACCTTGTTCTTGGGTTTATTCGGATCAACTGGCTTCAGGATGAGTGAACACATTACCGGACTCAAGGTCAGCGCTACAACCGTAGACAGAAGCACAGATACTACGATAGTAATAGTAAACTGGCGATAAAGCTGTCCGGTGATATCTGACAAGAAACTTACAGGAACGAATACCGCTGCCAATACGAGTGAGGTAGCAATAATAGCGCCTACCAGACCTTCCATGGCTTTCTTGGTGGCTTCGTATGGACTGAGTTTCTCTTCTTCCATAATGCGTTCCACATTTTCCACTACTACGATGGCGTCGTCCACTACAATACCAATGGCCAGTACCAGTCCTAACAAGGTCAGCATGTTCAGTGAGAAGCCGAATATCAGCATGAATCCGAAGGTACCAATCAAAGAGATAGGAACTGCTACGACCGGAATCAGTGTAGCACGCCAGCTCTGCAATGAAAGGAATACCACGATGATTACCAGCACCAATGCTTCAAACAAAGTCTTGTATACTTCATGAATAGATTGCGAGATATAAGTGGTCATATCGAACGGGAAGTTGTATTCCATACCTTCCGGGAAACTTTTGCTGATTTCCTTCATGGCCTCTTTGACGTTCTGTGCCACTTCCATGGCGTTGGCTCCAGGAAGCATGTAGATTCCAAGAATGGCTGCATTTCCTCCGTTGATACCACTTTCCGTGCTATAAGAAGAAGCTTCCAGTGAAACTCTGGCCACATCGCGCAGACGCACGAGTGAACCGTCGGGGTTGGCACGTAGTACAATTTCCTCAAACTGAGAAGCTGATGATAAACGGCCTTGTGCAGTGATAGGTACGGTAATATCCACTCCGCTTACAGGTTGCTGTCCGAGTACACCGGCAGCTGATTCACGGTTCTGGTCTTTCAATGCGTTCTGAAGGTCTTGTACCGTCAATCCGAAGTTGGCCAGTTTAGCCGGATCGGCCCATATCTGCATGGCGTAGTAACGGCTTCCGATGTTGGAGATACGTCCTACTCCTGGGATACGGCGAAGCAAGTCCTGTACATTTAATGTAGCAAAGTTACTTAAATAAATTTCGTCGAATTTGGGGGCGTCCGAAGTCAAGCACAGCGTCATCAGCTGGCTGGGTGCCTGTTTTTCTACAGAGATACCATTCTGAATCACTTCCGCCGGCAGACGAGATTCCGCCAGTTTGATACGGTTCTGGATTTCTACCGCCGCCAAGTCTGGGTCGGCAGAAATATCGAAAGTAACAGTAGCAGAGAATCCTCCTGAGTTGGAACTGCTGGATTCCATGTAAAGCATACCCGGTGTTCCGTTCAATTCCTGTTCGATAGGAGTAGCTACAGCCTGCGATACCGTTACGGCACTGGCTCCCGGATAGGAGGCACTGATTTTTACCACAGGCGGAGTAATCTGCGGGTATTGGTCGATAGGCAGCATCATCAAACCGATGATACCTACAATCACGATTAATATAGAGATGACAGCCGAGAATACGGGCCTGTCAATAAAAAAGCTGACTTTCATGCGTAAATTTGTTTAGGGGTGAGTTATTCTTCCTCTTTTTTCGCTTCGCTCTGTAATTTGGCCGGATCTTGTACGCGGACTTTCATTCCCGGAGCCAGTTTGTGGAATCCTTCGTAGACAATCATTTCGCCGGCCGACAATCCGCGTTCTACTACTACATCGTTCTCGAATTCAGGGCCTAACTCAATGAATCGTCTTTCCACGGTTGAGTCTTTTCGCATGACAAAGATATGAGCTCCTCCTTTTTCAATGATAAGAGCCTTCTGGGGAACTACTGTGGCATTTTCACGTACGTCGAGCAATACCTTTACTTTGGTGAACTGTCCCGGCAGCAATACGTGGTCCGGATTGGCCAGTTCGGCACGTACGGAGAATGTTCCAGTTTTGGGATTCACCTGAGGAGCAGCAAAGTCTACCAGACCTTTATGCTCGTATACAGTATTGTCAGGCAATGTGATGGTTACAGTAGGCTGCCAGGAACGGGTAGAGTCTTTCTGACCGAATGTAACGTTTCGCTCCTTGCTTTTTAAGTAGTCCAGGGCTGTCATACTGAAGTCCACCAGAATGGTATCACTTTTTACGATAGTAGCCAGCAGCGATTTTCCATTGCTTCCTACCAGTGTTCCCAAGTCGACGTGACGTTCACTGATTTCTCCTGAAATCGGCGAGCGGACAATCGTGTAGCCTAACTCCTGTTCAGCCTGTTCCAGGTCGGCCTGGCTCATACCTACGCTAGCTACAGCTGTTTCGTAAGCAGCTACCGCATTATCCAGGTCTAGCTGGCTGGCTGCATTTTGTTCATACAGCGGGCGGATACGTTCCAGGTCACGTTTCGCTTTTTGCGCCTGTGCCTGATCTTTTTTCAGCTGAGCACGTACCTTGTCAGCCTTGGCACGATATTGATCTTGATTGATGACAAACAATACTTGATTACGTTTGACTGAGGTTCCTTCCTCGAATAGCATTTGTTCCAGAAAACCTTCTACACGTGCACGTACTTCCACGAATTGCTGGGCACGGATACGGCCTACATATTCACCGAAAATTTGTACATTTTGTTGGCTAGCTGGCATAACTGACACAATCGGCGTTTCAGCTACGGGTTTCTTTTCTCGAGTAAAAATAAAGTAAAGGGATAAAATGACTGCGATGCCGATAACCATGTAAATCATTTCCTTTCTTTTTACCTTTAATTCTTTCCTAGTCAAAAAGCGTTTCATAAGTTCAATTTTTTTTATAGTTTTAGATGCCATTATCTTTAAAATGGCGGACAAGATTCGTGCCAAAGATACAAAAATGTTTTATAAGCTGAAAATCAGGGAGATTTAACCTTTGTTTAAAAAGATGTATTGGGGAATTTTACAAGTTATTGTGGAAAAATTCTACAATCTGACTGTGGTCATCGCTCTCTCCACAAATGTTTGAGAGTCCAGATGGGGTGATACCATATCATTCGAGGACCCGCAAAACGCATGACTTCTTTTATTTTTTGTCTCATCTTGGGGTGGTAACAGTGCACGGTACACTGGCGACACGTTTTCTTTCGTTCTCCAAACGGACAGTGCTCCAGTCTTTGATGTGCATATTTGAGCAACTCGCTGCATGCAGAACATAAGGTCTGATTTTTCTCCTTATGCCGGCAATAAAAATGAATCATTTGTGTTATGGTCTGTTTTTCTTCTTCTATCCGTGAAAGTTTATTCATATTTTATATAGAACTTCAGTTTACAAAGGTACGAATAGAATTGATATTTTTCGTAACTTTGCGCTCAAAATAATCTTTAAACAAAATGATATTAGAGGAACATTTAGAGACAACTGTAAAGGCTCACGATCAGCAATTGCATCGTAGAGTGGATTTATTGTTGCGTACGGGAAAATTATTGGTAGAGAGTCTTGCCGATACGAACCGTATTGTAAGAAACATGAAACGTACGGCTGCTTATCTTGGTATCCCCGAAGAGAAGCTTCACATCAACGTCAGTTTTACCATGTTGATGGTGAACGTGAGTGATGGTGACTATTCTTTTACTAAATTCCAGCGAATTGAAGGTCATGGAGTGAATATGACGGCCATTTCGGAAGTCAGCAAGCTTTCCTGGCGTGCGATTGAAAATGATTACACGCTCGACCAGTATGAAGAAGAACTGGAAAAGATTCGTAAGAAAAAACGTAATTACACTCCGTGGCAAGTGGCGATTGGCGCCGGATTTGCCTGTGGAGGATTCTGCATTCAGTTCGGTTGTGACTGGGTGGCATTCTTGTATGCATCAATTGCTGCCATATTGGGTATGCGCTTGCGTCAGGTATGCAATGAGTCTGGTTTGAATCATTACATGGGAATCGCTATTTCTGCCTTTGTGGCTACCATCATTGCGTGGGCATCTACTCTGTTGCCTGCAGAATGGACATCTACTCCCTGGCATCCGTTACTTGCCTGTGCCTTGTTTATTGTGCCTGGAGTTCCTTTGATTAACTTTGTGGACGATATGCTGGATAATTATATTCAGGTAGGTATTGTCAGAGCGGTGAATACCTTGCTGATGGTGGCTGCCATGGCTTTCGGTATCGCATTTGCCGTGAAACTTTGCCATATTGAAAACTTCTTCCCGACCATCAGTATGGTTCCTCATCATCAGTATTGGGAGTATGCCATCGCTGCAGCTATTTCAGCCATGGGATTCTCGATGATTTTCAATATACAGCGTCGTTTGTTGTGGGTAGTAGCTATCGGAGGTATTATTGCCGTATGTACGCGTAACTTTGTGAACTTAGGACCGAGCACAGACAATATCGGTTTGGATATGGGACTGGTTATTGGTTCTTTCTCAGGAGCTGTGCTGGTTAGCTTGATTGCCATTAAGGCAGTTCACTGGTTCCACGTGCCCAACCATGTGCTGATTATTCCTTCTGTCATCCCGATGATTCCGGGAGTACTGATGTATCGTATGCTGTTTGGTATCATCAATATCAATGTGCAGAGCATTGATCAGGTAACTCCTTTGATGAAAGCAATAGAAAGCGGTGTAAATTCCGGACTTGTGATTATGTGTATTGCTTTAGGCGTTGCCATTCCGAACATCTTCGGACGTCGTTTCATTGCTTCTTCAAAGAATAAGCGTCTGGCAGAGCTTTTGAAAGAACGTAAGGCTCGCGGCAAGTTCGTTGAATGGTAATTAAACTTTGATTTGTTCGTTCATTATTCTTTATAGAAGTGAAGAAGATTCACTTCTTTATGAAAAAATCCCACCGAGACTTTTAGGTCAGGTGGGATTTTTCATATCATACGGGTTCTTGAGTCCTTGTTAGAATTCAAATTTTTCCAGTTTCATAGCGGCTAATTCCTGAATCTTTGGAACTAGGGTAGTGAAATGTGCAGCTTGTTCGTGTGCTGCAAGAGATGCCGCATCTTTCCATGTTTCACAAATCATCAGGACATCCTGACGTGTAGTGCTCTGAAAGAGGTCGTAAGCTACGCATCCGTTATCTTTCAGTGAAGCTGCTACCAGTTCTTTTGCTATGTTTACTACCTGGTCGTAGTTTTGTTTCTCTACTTGAATAAATACGTTTAGTCTGATCATTGTTGTTTTGGTTTTAAGTTATTTGACGATGCAAATATAGGATAAAAAAAAGGGACTGTACAAGTGTACAATCCCTTTTTGAGTTTTATTTAGAAAGAATTATTTCTTACCTTCCAGCTGTTCTTTCAATGCAGCCAAAGCGTCGATGTCACCCAGAGTAGTTGAAGCTGCCTGGTTCTGAATCATCGGAGTTTCTTCTTTCTTAGAAGTCTTCTTAGAAGCTTTCTTTTCTGCCTTTTCTTCTGCCTTAGCAGCATCTTCGAAGATACGGCTGTGAGAAACGATGATACGTTTTGCATCCTTGTTGAATTCGATTACCTTGAACGGCAATTTTTCATCCAACTGAGCCTGAGAACCATCTTCTTTTACCAGGTGTTTCGGAGTTGCGAAACCTTCTACACCATAAGGCAATGCTACAACGGCACCCTTATCCAGCATTTCGATGATAGTTCCTTCGTGAACAGAACCTACAGTGAATACTGTTTCGAATACATCCCAAGGATTGTCTTCCAACTGCTTGTGACCCAAGCTCAGACGACGGTTTTCCTTGTCGATTTCCAGAACTACTACATCGATGTCTGCACCAATCTGAGTGAATTCAGAAGGATGTTTGATCTTCTTAGTCCAAGACAAGTCAGAGATGTGGATCAATCCGTCAACACCTTCTTCGATTTCTACGAATACACCGAAGTTAGTGAAGTTGCGAACTTTAGCAACGTGCTTAGAACCTACAGGATATTTTTCTTCGATAGTTTCCCATGGATCTGCTTTCAGCTGTTTGATACCCAAAGACATCTTGCGTTCTTCGCGGTCCAGAGTCAAGATAACAGCTTCTACTTCGTCGCCCACTTTCATGAAGTCCTGAGCTGAACGCAGGTGCTGTGACCAAGACATTTCTGATACGTGGATCAAACCTTCTACGCCCGGAGCGATTTCGATGAATGCACCGTAGTCAGCCATAACGACTACTTTACCCTTCACGTGATCACCTACCTTCAAGTTAGGATCCAGTGCATCCCATGGGTGCGGAGTCAACTGTTTCAAACCAAGAGCGATACGTTTCTTTTCGTCGTCGAAGTCCAAGATTACAACGTTCAACTTCTGATCCAAAGAAACAACTTCGCGAGGATCGCTTACACGGCCCCAAGACAAGTCTGTGATGTGAATCAAACCGTCTACGCCGCCCAAGTCGATGAATACACCGTAAGATGTGATATTCTTAACAGTACCTTCCAGTACCTGACCTTTTTCAAGTTTGCTGATGATTTCTTTCTTCTGCTGTTCCAGTTCAGCTTCGATAAGAGCCTTGTGAGAAACAACCACGTTCTTGAATTCCTGGTTGATTTTAACAACCTTGAATTCCATAGTCTTACCTACGAATACATCGTAGTCACGGATAGGTTTCACATCAATCTGAGAACCCGGCAAGAATGCTTCAATACCGAATACGTCAACAATCATACCACCCTTAGTGCGGCACTTGATGTAACCCTTAATGATTTCTTCGTTTTCAAGAGCAGCGTTAACACGATCCCAAGAACGAGTAGCGCGAGCTTTCTTGTGAGACAAGATCAACTGACCTTTTTTGTCTTCCTGGTTTTCGATGTACACTTCTACAGTGTCACCTACTTTCAAATCCGGATTGTAACGGAATTCGCTCAATGGAATGATACCATCTGATTTGTAACCGATGTTAACAACCACTTCGCGTTTGTTCATTGCGATTACAGTACCGTCTACAACCTCACGGTCGTTTACTTTGTTCAGCGTGCTGTCATAAGCTTTTTCAAGATCTTCTTTGCTTACGCTGGTTACTGCATCACCATTTTCATACGCATCCCAGTTGAAATCTTCAATAGGAGCAATGTTCTTTAAGTTTTCCATTAAATAAAAAAATTGTTTTTAAATAACTAATTGTGTTAGACTTTATATTGTTTATATAAATCGGCTGCAAAGGTATAATAAAATCCTGAATATTAAAAGGCTTGCCTGCATTTTTTAGGAGGAAGAAAAATAGAAAAACCGGAAAAACGCTCCATATGGGAGGTTTTTCCGGTTTTTTATGAGTTTTTTGGATTTTCTGTTAGTTTTCAAGCGAATAGTCTATGGTGGTGACTACGCGTATCTTCTTGATATAAGGGGTATTCGGATCGCGGTCGGTAATGCTGAACTGCCCCTGATTGGCCTGACGGATTTTGCCGAGGTTACTGCCGGAATCTTTGGCAAACTTTTCGGCTGCTTCGCGTGCGTTTTTGGTGGCTTCTTCAATCATCTGTGGTTTTACCTTGTTTAAATCAGTATATTCATACTGTACTTTGTACTGGTATTCTCCAGAAGTGATGGCGATGCCTCTTTTTAGCAGTTCTCCCTGCTCACTGATAAGTCCCCGTATCAAATCTACCTTGTCGGAAGTAACGGTGATGACTGTAGTCACATTGTAGCGGTTGGCCGGATTCTGGTTGTTGCCATAACGTTCGGCAGCCAGGTCGATGATTTCCGGGGCATTCACGCTGATTTCCTGTTCTGTCAGTCCTTTTTCTTTCAAGAAACCGGTGATGGTCTGATTGGAACGCTTGATGTCGTCGTACAATCTTCCCAAATCATTTCCCAGGCTTTTGTACACTAGCGGCCAGGTTACTTTATTGGCTGGGACTTCTATTTCGGCCAGGCCTTTTACGGTGACACTACGGTCTTTTTCTGCAAACTTACTGAATCCTTTTTCGATGAATACGCCTAATAGCAGTAGGCCGATGGCCAGAATAATGGCTTCGATTCTAAAGTTCTTCATGATGATTTTTATTTATAGTTAGATATTCGGAATCTGAGTGCAAGGTATTGAAAATTATTGGATTTTCCAATGAATTTTCCCTGTCTTTATTATAGATTGAAAAAACTCTTTTACGTTTTAACTCAAACGCCTTTGCGTTTTAAGTGAAACACAAAGGCGTTTGAATGAGAATGTACTTGCGTTTGACAGTAAACGTCAAAGCGCTTGAAGTGTACTAAAAATAGTTGTCAGTTTGAAGATTAATTCCTGACAAAGTTGAC
>OGWT01002024.1_pt1 | contig 14386 bp, 10 predicted proteins | sample 1576101 | NCBI WGS metagenome assembly OGWT01 (sample SAMEA3541481, study PRJEB24748) | human gut metagenome | biome: human gut; feature: human-associated habitat; material: faeces | place: China | collected 2012 | reverse complement strand
TGTATTTACACCCAGCATTTTGCAGATTTCGGGACTCCAGTCCTCTTTACCTTTACGTATATCATAGAGAAGACTTGCAAAAGCTGAATCCTGAGTCATTATAAACTCACCGGTGAGTTTGCAGATAAGATATTCTTTAACATCCAGCCATTTATAAACACGGCTGAAATTCTCCGGCTCATGAGCCTCTACCCATTTGTACTTCCATACCGGGTCTTTTACGCTTGCTGCAACAGCACCTGTTATTCTCAGAGATTTAAGCAGTTTAAATATGTTTGCTCCTGCAATCTGAACACCGTGTGCCATGCCTTTCTGAAGTTCTTCACGGGCACGCTGATCCATGTAGCTCATAGCTCTTCTTACGGGCTCGCCGTTTTTGTCAACAAGTACCAGTCCCTGCATCTGTGAGCAGAAAGATACGCCTTTGATCTCTTCCGGTGATACTCCGGCTTTTGCAATTACCTCTTTTGTAGTTGAGCACATTGCATCCCACCACTGTGCAGGATCCTGCTCTGCGCCGCCCTCAGGCAAAACAAAGAGCTCATACCCTTCCATTGCGGAAGCGACAATTTTAATCGTATCCGTAATCTCAAAAAGACATGTTTTAACCCCTGTTGTTCCTACGTCGTAAGCCATAACAAGTGTTGGCTTATTCATATACTGTATTCCCCCTGTAAATTTATAGTGTCCGCTGAAATCGTTGCATTTTATACCGTTTAAACGTAACGGTCTCATACAACAAAATTATCAATGCCGTTTTCAGCCATGGACTTGAAATAACCCGCTTTTAATTCATCCGCATTAAGTTTAAAACACCCTGAACCAAGCGCTGTTATTTATTTACTTTTCATGAGGCGCAAAGGCCGATTTAATAAATTTAATCATTTCATCTGTAACAAAATCGTCTCTGTCAAAGATATCCTCGCCTGCAAAAACCTTGAAACGCTCTGAATAATAATCGCAGGCATATGAAAACTGGAGAGACATAAGAAGGTTATCAAGAAGAAATGCTCCCATTTCGGGACTTAAATCCTTGCGTATATCGCCTGACTGCTGCCCTTTTCTTATAAGCTCCGCATAAAGCTTTGCCGAAACAGACTCCATATCTCTCGACAGAGAGCTGAGCATTTCTGAGCTGCTCTCTCCTGTCATGCCATTATAGAGCTTTAATAAAACATTATATTCTCTCGAAGTTTTCTGAATGGCTTTTATAACATCACGAAGTTTTAAAAGAACATCTTCATCGGTTCCCGCCACCTCATAGAGTATGGCTTTAAGTTTATCTATACCGACCCTTACAGTTGTAAGATAAAGATCCTGCTTTGTGTCAAAATATTTGTAAAGAGAACCTACGCTTACCTGCGCTTTTTTGGCAATTACATTTATATTGGTTCCCTCAAAGCCCCTGTTGGCAAACTCTTCTGTGGCTACATCCAGTATTCTCTGACGCTTTTCTGGGGGAATATTGTCAAAAGTACTTTTATGATAACAGATGGATTCTTCTGATTTCATCGGTAAATCCTCCGGTGATTTTACATTTAATTTTATGGCGGACATTAGCTTTTTACTATAAAAAACACGGTATTATCCTCCGCCACGCTCAAAATATGAGCGCTCACTCACTTTATATTGTAATTTTATCACAAAGATTTCCTTTTGCAAATATCAATTCCTACAAATTTTCAAAAATATTCTTATAGTGTTTGACTTAAAAAATTTATATGATATACTAAAGGTGAGCAGAAATTCACCTTACGGGGAGAATTTCAAAAAATTTATCGAATTTTATCGAAACAGGAGGATGTCATCAAAATGGATAACAGATTTGCAATTACAAATTACCATGACGCTGCAGCTGTTACAAAACAGCTTGATGAGCTTATCAAGAAGCCCATCTACAGCATTAAGCCCGATGTACTTGCTAAGTATGAAAAAGAGTACTATGACGTTAAGTGCGCAAAATCAAAGGTTATGATCGAAGAGGCTCGTCAGGTTATTCCCGGCGGCGTTCAGCACAACCTTGCTTTCAACTATCCCTTCCCCCTTGTATTTACAAAGGCTTTGGGAGCAAAGCTTTATGACATCGATGGCAACGAGTATTACGACTTCCTGCAGGCAGGCGGTCCCACCGTTCTCGGCAGCAACGATCCCGTTGTACGTGAAAAGGTTATCGAGCTTCTTAATGACTGCGGTCCTTCAACAGGTCTTTTCCACGAGTATGAGTACAAACTTGCAAAGAAGATTGTTGATTCTTTCGAGTCTGTTGATATGTTCAGAATGCTCGGTTCAGGTACTGAGGCATGTATGGCTGCTGCTCGTGTAGCACGTCTTGCAACAAAGAAAAAGTATATCCTTAAAATGGGCGGCGCTTACCACGGCTGGAGCGATCAGCTCGCTTATGGTATCCGTGTTCCCGGTACAAAGTTCACACAGGCACACGGCGTTCCGCTTTACATATTCAAAGATACTCAGGAGTTCTTCCCCAATGACCTGAATGACCTTGAGAGAAAACTCAAGCTCAACCAGTTCAGAGGCGGCACAGCTGCTGTTTTCATTGAGCCTGTCGGTCCTGAAAGCGGTACTCGTCCTCTTGATAAAGACTTCAACAAGAACGTTGAGAAGCTTTGCCGCAAGTACGGCGCTCTCCTCGTATTCGATGAGGTTGTTACAGGCTTCCGTATCGGTATGGCTGGTGCTCAGGGTTACTTCGGAGTTTCTCCTGACCTTACAGTATTCGGTAAAGTTATCGCTGGTGGATATCCCGGAGCAGGCGGACTCGGCGGTAAGAGAGAGTACATGAAGTTCCTCGGCGCAGGTCTTCAGGGCTCCAAGACAAAGAAAGCTCTCGTTGGCGGTACAATGGCTGCTAACCCCCTTAGCTGCGTTGCCGGTTACTACACTCTTGAAGAAATCGAAAAGAGAAATGCTTGCCAGGTTGCTGGTAAAATGGGTGATCGCCTTACAGAAGGTCTTCAGCAGCTCATCAAGAAGCATGGTCTTCCCTTCGTTGCATTCAACCAGGGTTCAATCTGCCACCTGGAAACAGTTGGTACAATGCACTTCTCCATCAACTGGAAGAAGCCCTGGAATATCCCCTCAATCCTCTCTGCAACAAACGAGAGAAAGAAAGAGATGGAGCACATGGGCGCTGCATACATGGCAGAAGGCCTCGTAACTCTTGCAGGAAGCAGACTTTACACAAGCGCTGCCTACAATGAAGAAATGATTGACGACGCTCTTTCACGTTTCGATAAGGTATTCGAAAACGTTGCTATTAAGGAATAATTCCTTTCAAACAGGCAGGAGGCTTTCCGCCTCTTGCCTATTTTTTAATAAGGAGGTAAATGACGATGGATATAAATAAGGCAAAAGAAATTGTTGTTATGGCAGGCAAAAAGCTTGTTGAATCAGGTCTTATTGCAAGAACCTGGGGCAACGTCAGCTGCCGTGTAAGTGATACTCAGTTTGTAATCACTCCCAGCGGAAGAGCTTATGAAACTCTTACCCCCGAAGAAATCGTACTTGTAAATATCAGCGATTTAAGCTATGAGGGAGATATTAAACCCTCTTCTGAAAAAGGTATCCATGCTGAAGCTTACAAGCACAGACATGATGTCAATTTTGTAATTCATACCCATCAGATAAATGCTTCTGTCGTCAGCCCTCTCGGATTTGATATTTTTGATATTTCACCCGAAAGTGCTGAGATAATCGGCGGATATGTTCCCGTTGCTGCATACGGACTTCCCGGAACAGGAAAGCTGCGCAAGGGTGTTGTTGCTGCTATTGAACGTGCTCCCGAAAGCAAAGCTGTAATTATGGCTCATCACGGTGCACTTTGCATGGGCAGCGATTATGACAACGCATTTGCAGTTGCATCTGAACTTGAAAAAGTCTGCATGGATTACATCCTTAAAAAATACGAGCGTGTAACAGGCAATGTTGCAGAATCTTTCGCATCTGTTGGCGAGCTTATCGCTTCAAGAAAGTCAAGCGGTCCCGAAGCTCCTGTTCTTACCCCCTATGACAGCGAGCGTGACGGCGATGAGATGACTCTCTACAATGCAAAGGATGAAAAGCCCGTAGCAAAAATCCGTGTTGGCAGCGGCATGATGCTTGGCGACGGCGAAATGCCTGCTGAGGCAGAAATGCACAGAGCTATCTATTTAAAGCGCAAGGATATAAACAGCATTGTACATTCAGTTGACAGAGACATCAAAACTGTTTCAACTTTCAACATGACTCTTAAACCTCTCCTTGACGACTGTGCACAGATTGCCGGAGCTACTGTAAAAACTGCATTTTTCAGCCCCGACAACGCTGCTGCAGATGCACAGAAGGTAGTTAAGAAAATGCGTTCACGCAGTGCCGTTATGCTTAAAGACAACGGCGCACTTTGCTGTGGTCCGTCAAGATATGACGCTCAGGCAACAGAAATGGTAATGGATAAAGGCTGCAAAACATACCTGGGAGCAGCACTGTTCAACAAAATAAAGCCCATAAATCCCATCGAAACAAGACTTATGCGCTTTATCTACGTAACCAAATATTCTAAAAAAGCCGGTAAGTAAAGCGGTCAGTCTCCGACCGCAATACCCCCTATAAAGAGGACTCTGTGTTATACAGTGTCCTCTCTTTTATTACTAAAAAGCAGAATGAGGAAGAAAATCTTCCTCATTCTGCTTAACTTTTATTTTTTATTTATTTTGAGTTCTTCAAAACAGTTCCGTTATAAATCGCCCATGCGGCAGAACCAGCTATAAGCGATAATCCAACAGCAAGAAATACAGTTGCATCTTCACCCTGTATATCATTGATTGAACCCATACCTATAAATCTTACAATACAAACCATAATTCCCAAAAATGTCATGAGCAGATGCGCCATACCCTGGGGAAGATTGCCGAGATAAAAGTCATCTGCACCAAACATTCCGAAGAAAGCACAGATTCTTAGTACATTTTCATCTTTCACATCTGTTTTGACATTCTTTTCTTCTATATTCGCCACCGGATAAAGCTTTGTATGATTGACAAAAAACAGAATTATCAGCTCTCCCCAGAGAGGCATCAGTTCAAGCAATCCGCTTTTATCAATGGCAAAGTATGTAATAATCATACCGAAAACAGTAACAGCAACAATAAACAGGGTTATTTTATAGCATATATGATTTTTTAGGTTTTTCATAAAAAACGCCAGCAGAGCCGCTGAATTAAAAGCTATGTAAGCCAAAGCCGCTGCCAAGTGAATTTTACTTTCCCAGCCCCAATCGTTTATGAGCACTACTATAACAACCATAAAGGGCGCTGCATAAAGGGATAATGTTCCTATCTTTCCTGTGTAACCAAATTTACTGTAAATCTGAAAGATATTAATAAAAAATGCCGCACTGGTAAGAGTTCCCCAGACTATAAATCCATAGGGATAATCGTATCCAATCCATGAAAGCGTATTTTCAATATCTGTTGGATTTCTGACAAATCCGAAAAGTATATTATATACCAGTGCCATAAGCAATATGGTAAACGACAATTTTCTATTATTTAAAATACTGTCACTATGTATCTGTGCAGTTTCAGCCATTATGCTCTCCCCTTTTCAAAGCCGCATTTTGCTCCATAACAGTTTACCAGATTATTTATACAAACAAAAGACAATTGCCGTAAATTTAATAAAATAGCCATACTTTGTCGGATTATCTCTTTCTTTTGCTTTTGTTCCATTATGTCTTTTTTAACATTAAAGGCAGCTGCATAAACAGCTGCCTTTAATTAAAATTTTGTGAGGTTTAAACTTATTTCTCTTTTCTCAAAACGACTCCATTATAAATTGCCCATGCTGCTGAACCGCCAAGCACTGAAAGTCCCACTGCAAGGAACACAACGGCATTTTCCCCGCTTATATTATTTATAACTCCCATGCCGATAAATCTGTCAACACAAATCATTATTCCCACATATGTCATCAGCAAATGTCCCATACCCTGCGGGAGTCTGCCAAGATAAAAGTCATCTGCGCCAAACATTCCGAGACATGCTGCAAGCTTTGCAGCCTTTTTATTATCTTTGGCTTTGGGAGCTGTTTCCTTTTTATCAATTACAGGATAAAGCTCTGTGCAGTTTATAAGGAATAAAAGCAGTAAAGCTATCCAGATCGGAATAAGCTCTAAAAGTCCGCTTTTGCCGACAGTAAGCAAAATAACAAGCATACTCAAAAGCATGAGCGCTACGCCGAAAGTGGTAAGCTTATAGCTGATATGCTTTTTGAAATTATGAAGGAAGAAAAGCAGTAATGCTGCGCCGTTAAGAGCAATAAATCCGATTGCACCTATCCAGTGTACAACGTGCTCCCAGCCCCAGTCATTGACAAATATAACCGTACAAGCCATAAAAGGAGCGGCATAAAGAGCGGCAGTGCCTATTTTTCCCGTATAACCGTATTTGCGGTAAATATGTAAGATGTTTAAAAAGAACGCCGCAGCTGTAAGTCCTCCCCAAACAAGAAATCCTATGGGATGATCGTATCCAATCCATGAGATTGTATTATCCTCTCCCAGCGGATTACGCAGACAGCCGAAAATAACATTGAAGATCAGAGCCATAAACAATACAGCAACTAATAATTTTTTGTTATCCAAAAGGCTTCCACTTTGTTTTTGCGGTAATTTTTCCATTCTTAATCCCCCAAACCTGTTAAAATTACATCTTTTAATAATTTTAACAGAAAATTCAGGGGATTAAAAGAGATTTATTATTAAATCGACACTGAAACAGGAATTATTTTAAGCTTTTTCCTGATTTTTTGTTGTTTTTATAGGATTCAAGCTCGGCTCTGCGTATTTCTTCAAGACGCTTTACCTCTTCCATTTCACGACGCTTCTTTTCATCGGCACGCTCTCTGGCAGCAGAATACTGTCCGGCAATCTCATCGTAGTTTTTGTAATCCTCACACTGCTTTACGAGTCTGTATGCATCAAGATATACCATTGCCGCTCTTTCATAGTGAGATTTCTCTCCTATTGCTTTATGTACAGCAGCCTTTCTTGCACGTTTTTCGGCAGCTGTAGTTTCGGGCATAGCGTCCGCAGCAACAAGTTTTTCTCTGTTGAAGGGGATTATTTCTCCGCCGCTATAATATCTCTTAGCCTTTTTAGAGCACTTTCTGCACATTCTTATAAGTTTTACACCTTTTCTGTGCATATGAGGATTCTTGGAAATAAAGCTTTCAATGGCCTCGATTGTTCTGCCGTCGGTAATGCCTTTGAATCCGGCATCACAAATGGCCTTTGCAAGCTCAACTTCCTGCATCATTTCAGCAGAAGCGAATTTATTCATTTCGTTAAGCACGATTTTAGCAGAATTTATCTGAGCATTATGCTTTTTATTTAGACGGCGTTTCTTACGGATTTCTTTTCTTTCACTGTAAGAAGCTCCCTTTGGAACAGTCAGTTCCTTGCCCTCAGGAAGAAGAGGCTCTTCGGCAAGAGCTATGGAGTGATGTATCATTTCTACTGTATCAGCAAGGGCATCGTCGGTTATATCTCCGTTTGCATAATCCTCAAACAATGCTCTGATTTTAAGAACCTTGATTATATCTCCATGCTTTTGCTCTGTAAGGTCATAGAAGAAATACGGTATTACATTAAGGAACGCACCTATTACAGAAGCGATTATAAGCACTTCAATAAGAGGTTCTCTTACTGCTGCATCGTAGAGAACGGAATAATCCTCATGAAGACCCATTCTCTCATAAATCGCAGGCACAACAAAGCCTGTTCCCATACCGATGACTCCACCAATAAGTCCGACCGTACTGAACATTCCGTCTATTCTCTCACCGCTTATGTACTGCTGATAGTCTTTCATATCCGCATCTATTGACGGGTTATAGATATTTGCAAATGCATTGAAAAATCCGTTGCAGTAGGAAAGTACGACCAATAGCACAATGTTTTTATAAAACGGAAGCAGCAAGAGCAGAAGAACTATATTCATAAGATTGCAGAGAATAAGAAGATTTCGTTTTCCTATTTTCTTTATTATGAACGGAGCAAACATCATGGCAAACAATGCTGAATTGCCTATGATTGTAGTTACCAGTCCGTACTGTGCAAGATCCTCTTTAGGTCTTCCGTACATATATGTCCACTGGATTATAACGCCTGAAGCTCCTTCAAGGAATCCGATCCAACCGGCGCAGTTTTTAATCCAGAAATATTTATTCTTAGCTACCTTTACAATGGCATCAAAAAATCTTACATCGTTAATATGTGACTTTGCCTGCACGATGCGTTCTTTTGAATAATAAAATGCAAAGTATCCGACTATCAGTCCGAAAATACAGAAGGGCGGATAAACATAACGGTAAGTCTGAATACTGTCAAGTCCGCCTGTGTAAGCTGCCAAAGCAGGCACAATAAGACCTGTTATACTCGGTGCAAGAGAAAGAATAATATTAGTTACTGAAATAATATTGGTTCTCTCCTGGGTGTTGGGTGAAATAACATGTAAGATATTTGTGTATGAATACTCATAAAATGGTGAGAACAGCTGAATTGCATTATAGCAAAGAAGTACTGCAACCATTTTCTGCCAGTAAAGCATATTGTCATAGGGAAGATACACAAACAAAATTGAAATAGCTACGGTAGGAATACCCATATAAAGCAGATATGGTCTGAATTTACCGTATTTGGTATTTGTATTGTCAAGAATATAGGCTCTTAAAGAGGTTATGGCAAAACCTAAAATAGTTGAAATAACCTGTAAAACCTGCAAATCCGTCGGCGCAATACCTATTGTAGAACCTACAAGGGCGTTTCCTGTGGAAAGAGCTATTGTACCTACAAGTGCAAGGGCAAACTTTACACCCATTCCGCCGATTCCGTAACCTAAAATATCTTTAATCGGAACATAATTACCATATGCTGGAGTTTTCCAGTGCAGTCTTGCATCCTGAACAATTCCGGTGAGTTTATTTGGCTTAGACATATTCTTCTCCCTCATCAAGTTTTAAAATATTTCCTTAAATACTTTTGCATCTTTGGAAAACTGACGCACACTGTCGTTCTTAACAAACTCCATTATTGCACAGTGCTCTGTGCCGGACACTCCGTTTAAAAGCTTTGCATACTCATTCCAAACGGACCTTCCCTTTTTAAGAGAATATCTTTTGCCCTTTAAATTCCAGTGGAACACATGGACATTTGTTATATAGGGCAAAACAAGATGCAGGTTCTCAATTTCCTCATCAGCTTTTCTTACAGGCTGCCAGTAAGTACCACAGTTTTCAGCTCCGGTCATTTTAAGCAGCTGGAGACATGTTTCGGCAGTATCCGTAAGGGTTTTCTTGTGAAACTCAGTAGACACCTTTATTCCGCTTTGTGCAGCTATTTCGCATACAGAAGCGAAATTTTCCGCTAAACTTTTCCTTTCATCCTCTGTGGTTTCAGCTGATCCCTTATTTCCTGCCCATACTCTTATAGTAGGAGCTTCGAGGGCTGCAGCAGTTTCACATACCTTTTTAAAGTTTTCTGCATCCTCAGCAAGATTAAAATAGCTTCCGTAAGAAAACACTTTTAATCCCGCTTCCTTGGTCATACGGCTTATTTCTTCGGCTCTTTTCAGATCACCGGGTACGGCGTGAACATCTCCGCCCCACTCTATTCCGTCGAGACCGTTTTCCGCAGCAATGGATATAATCTCTTCACAGGTGAGCTTTCTGAACGTTACTGACGTAAGTCCTTTTAAAAACATAAAAAATTCTCCTTACGCTACGCCATTGTGGCAAGCATTTCTTTTTTTACTTCCCATTTCACTTCTTCACCGTTTTTAAAATTAACCGCCTGTTCTATCATATAATCCGCCATGCGCCAAATTTCATTGCCGCTGCTGCCGGCCATATGTGGTGTGAGAATTATATTCTTTGTAAAGTTAAGAGGGCTGAAAAACTTCGGAGGCTCAGGCATTGTAACATCAAGAAGTGCAAGACGTCCCTTCCCTTTTCGCATTGCCCTTACAAGATCCTTTTCCACAACCTGGGCTCCTCTGCCCGTATTTATAAATACCCCTTTGGGTTTCATTCTGTCAAAGCAGTCCTTATTGAGCATACCCTTTGTCTGCTCGTTATTGGCAAGGTGATTGCTTATAACATCGCATGTTTCAAAAAGTGTTTTAAGATCTGTTTTGGTAACTCCAAGCGCCTCGGCTCTTTCATCGGAAAGGAACGGGTCAAAAACATATGCCTTTACATCGAGGGCTTTCAGCTTTTCTGCCACCATAGAGCCTATCATTCCTGCGCCGATAAGTCCTACATTAATATCGAAATTTCCGGGCATTCTGGAGAAATTGAGATAGGCAGTTCCCCTTGTCCATGAAGTTTTTCTTGCGCTTTTGAAAAAGCCCTTTGAAGCAAGAGTTATCTGTGCAAAAACATACTCGGCAACAGGAACAGCGTTTGCTGCCCATGCGGAGAAAACACGCACTCCGCAGTCAAGGAACTCTTTGGCAAAGTCCTGCACTGAACCGGCTGCATAAAACACGCCTTTAAGATTTGGGAAATATTTCTTAATCTGTTTTTCTGTAAGATGAGGCATTCCCCAGGTTGAAAAAATAACTTCCGCTTCCGAAAGCTCTATTTTATATTTTTCAAGTTCCTTTGAAGTTACCACTTTTTCAAAAACTTCAAATTCCTTTTTCACTTTTTCAAGTCTTCCGCCGCCGAAGGTCTTCTTTTCAAGCTGGGACGGATCATTGCACAGCAAAACAGCTTTCACGCTTCTCGCTCCTTTTGTTATATGTATTATATATCACTTATATTATTTCTTTCTCTGTATTCACGCCAGAGGTTTTCAAACCAGTTATCCCTTTGAGGTATGGGACGGCATGGCTCTTTTTTATGCTCAAAACTCATGGAGTTTTCACTTAAAACAGGATACTGAGTCAGAATAAAATCATTTGCCCCGTCCTTTTCGGAAATAACTTTTCCGCCGAGGATTACAAGACCCGCTCCCTGACTTGCGTTTTCTTTTGCACCGTAAACCATAGCTGATGAAACGGCATACTGGGAAGCAATCATATCAAGATTTTTGAAAAGCTGTCTGATTTCTCTTTTATCTGTGATTTTATTTTCATCAGTAAAGGTTTTAAGGTACAAGGAGAAAGTCTTTTCGCTTTTTTCCATTTCTTCACTTATACGGTAAACAGAAAAATATTTGCTCATCAGACTGCGGCAGTTTTCACGAAACTCTTTAAGAGTATTTTTTTCACCTAATGCCTTATCTATTATATTGTTTAAGAAACTGATTTCCTCAGTAAAATCAGCGTCACTATTAATTTTGCGGTCTGAACGGATAATATGCTCGGCAGCTCTCATTGAACCTACCTGTCCTGAATTCAGTGCGCTTCCTCCCGGGCGATAAACTCCGAAAGTACCTGCGCACTCTCCTGCACAGTAAATGCCGTCAATATCCGTCTGCCAGTTATAATCAACCTTAGCTCCGCCGTTGCAGTGCTGGGATGAAATTCCAACCTCCAGCATCTCTTTTTCAAGATCTATACCGTGCTCGAGATACAGCTTTACTGCTCCCGGATTCATGGCATTGAGTCTTTCAATGGGAGTTTTCAAAAGTGCTCCGCTTTTTTGGAGATATTCATATGCTTCTTCCGGAAGTACGGAAAAATCCTCTCCGTCAAAGCCTGTGGGATTTCTTCTGAAATCCATAAACACACGGCGGTTTTTCTCATATATTTCATGGTACACAAGGATATCCGTTTTTGATGAACCGTTTATTTTGCGAACATCAAAAGGCCACTGATAACCCTTTAAAAATATATTTCTAAGCATTTCTTCGGTATCTTCATACTCAGAAGCCATAAAGTCGTATTCGTTGCCTTCCTCGTCAACGGAAACATATTTCGGCAGTACTTGCTGATATGTTCCCGATACATTCCAGCGAAATTTTACAGAGGCGAGTCCAAACTGCCACTGGGAAAGATTGGCAAGAGGAATTCCCGAAAGTGTCATAAATCCCAGTGCACCTGTATGGTTTGCGGGATAAACAGTATCACGGTATGCGCTTCCCGGTCCTCCCGTGGCAATTATTATACTGCTGCAATGATAAACAGAAAAACAGGGATCATCTGGATTTTCATTATTAAGGCAAATGAGTCCCGCCGCCTTGCCATTTCTTTTAACCGCCAGCAAAGCCGTACATTTATCATGGATTTCTGTTTTAAGCTCTATTGCACGTTTTTCCAGTGCCTGAGTCATGTATTTTGAAGTGTACGGTCCTGCCGAGGAAGCACGGCAGCTTTCATCATGGTCGGTTTTGTATCCGCCGTATTCTCCGTATTGGTTACAGGGAAACGGTACGCCTAAAGAAATGAGATTATAAAAGCATCTTGCAGAGCCTGCTGCCTCAGCAAGGGCAGTATCTCCGTTTACGCTTCCTCCCGAAAAGAGAGCCTGAGCCATTTTTTCGGCGCTGTCTCCCCCTGTAAGGTCAAGCTTATAATAAGTCTGCTTGTCGCTTCCGGCATTGCGTGACGTTCCCCAAAGACGGTTTTCCGTTACAATGACAATGTTATCATATCCGCCTGCTTTAAGAGTACAGGCAGCATTATATGCCGCCGCTCCGCTGCCTACAATTACGGTATCATATGTATATTCTTTAATTTTAAGCAAAAAATCACAGCCTTCTTATGTGGAATCCTCCGTCTGCGTTAAGGACAGTGCCTGTACCGAAGTCAAGAAGTCCGCTCGCAGCCGCTTTTACACACTTTGCAACATCCTCAGGCACACCCATTCTTTTTATAGGTGTTATGCCGTCCTCCTCAATCATCTTTATGTATTTGTCTTTTACGCACTCGGTCATATCGGTCATGATAATTCCCGGACGTACCTCAAAAACAGGTATTGAGTATTCGGCAAGCCTGTCGGCAAAAAGCTCGGTTACCATTGAAATACCAGCTTTTGAAATACAGTACTCGCCTCTTGAAACAGATGATGTATAAGCGGAAATTGAAGAGATATTTATAATTCTTGGCTGGTAATTCTCTACTTTACCCAGCTTTGAAATCATATAGTTTGCTGCCATTTGGCACATATAAAATGTACCCTTCAGATTTATATTGATAAGTCTGTCCACACTTTCAGAAGTGGTTTCCAGAATATCAAGACGCTTTTTGCAGGCGACTCCCGCATTGTTTACAAGTAAATCAAGTCTGCCGAATTTTTCTTCAATAAAACTGAATGCCTTTTCACGGCTGTCAGGGTCCGAAATATCGCATTTTACATATGTATATTTTTCGCTGTCAAATCCCTTTAAAGTTTCCTCAATGTCGCAGGCCTCTCTGCTCGATGAAACAACAACATGATATCCGCTTTCTGAAAGGATTTCTGCACAGCTTTTTCCTATACCCCTTGTTGAACCGGTTACAAAAGCGATAAGTTTATCTGTCATTTTATTTTCCCACCTTAAAATATTCCTTATATAAGGGAGTGTAAACTTCCCTGTCCCTTACAGGACATCCGGCAACGCCTCCGCTGCGCATCATCTTAGTGCATTTTCCGCAAGCTATACAGCACTTTTTACGCTCTATGTATCCGTTTTCAAGGTAATCCTCCCAGAACTCAGGATAGGCAAATGTCATTCTTCCGAAGCCTGCAAGTTGAACGCCGAAATCACGAACCATTGTTGCCGCATAATTAAGTGACTTTTCCATAAGGAATGTAGTACCTGAAAGCACAAAGGTTATATCGGGGAACGCTTTCTGCATTGCCTTGGTAACAGCGGCTATTCTTGCAACACCCGTGTAGGGATCTTCAATTTCACAGCCGTTATATGGACGGTTTACATTGGGATTTACATAGGGATTTCCTATTGTAATATTTATAAGTTCAACACCAAAACGATTTTTAAGCTGCTCAACAACCCATACAGGCTCTTCCATGTCAAAATCCAGTCCGCTGTCCTTTGAAACGCCAAAGCCCCAGGGATACTCGAATCCCTCATATACTCCGAGACGTGTGGTAAGAAAAACTCCTGTTTCATCGGCGGCTTTCTTTGCGTTTTCAAAACATGAAAAATACAGCCTTGTTCTGTTCTCAAGACTTCCGCCATATCTGCCTTCACGATTTCTTGCAGAAAGGAATTCGCTTATAAGATATCCATGGCAGCATTTTATATCGACGCCATCAAATCCGCACTGAGCGGCAAGAAGTGTAGCTTTATAATATTTTTCTCCCAGTGCGTCACATTCTTCATCAGTTATAAGATGAGAACCCTCACCCATAGGTCTTATTTTTTCAAAAATCTCATTGTGATAAGCATAGATTGGCTCCGGCTTATCGGTGGGTCTGCTCTGTCTGCCGGAATGGGTCGCCT
>OGWT01002010.1_pt1 | contig 14464 bp, 9 predicted proteins | sample 1576101 | NCBI WGS metagenome assembly OGWT01 (sample SAMEA3541481, study PRJEB24748) | human gut metagenome | biome: human gut; feature: human-associated habitat; material: faeces | place: China | collected 2012 | reverse complement strand
AGAATTACTTGTTCCCATTACCAAAAGATCAGTTGCAACTGAATCCTAATTTGAACCCGTCTTCTTCCTGAATGACTCCCTGCGCGTGAGATTCACCCTGAAAGAACCGGCAAAAAACGCACGCCTGTTCTATCTCACCACCGGACACGGCGGTTGGGGGAACGGAGATGAATTCAATCAAAAGCCCAACACCGTTTATCTGGATGGCAAGAAAGTAATCTCGTTCATCCCCTGGCGCGATGACTGCGGAACGTACCGTAACTCCAATCCCTGCTCGGGCAACTTCTCAAACGGCCTGAGCTCTTCGGACTTGAGCCGTTCCAATTGGTGTCCCGGCACAGTGACTACGCCCGAATATATCTATCTGGGCGATTTGGAAGCAGGAGAACACACCCTCTCCGTCCGGATACCGCAAGGAGCTCCCGAAGGAGGAAGCAACAGTTACTGGTGCATATCGGGCACACTGCTTTATTAATCCGTTCATTATTAAATTAAAATACCAATGAAGAAAAGTTTCTATTTTCTATGTACATTAGCCCTGACCGGGATATTGTTCAGTTGCAATCCCACTGAAAACGAACCGGCGGAAACAGACTACACAAAGTACGTGAACACCTTTATCGGAGCTGCCGACAACGGGCATACCTTCCCCGGTGCCTGCCGACCTTTCGGCATGATTCAAACCAGCCCTGTCACCGGCGCGGTGGGCTGGAGATATTGCTCCGAGTATGTCAACAGTGACTCCATCATCTGGGGATTCACTCAGACACATCTCAACGGAACCGGATGTATGGACTTGGGCGACGTGCTCGTCATGCCTGTCACCGGAACACGCACCCGTGCCTGGGATGCCTACCGCAGCCGTTTCTCCAAGAAGCAGGAAGCCGCCACACCGGGATATTACACGGTAGAGCTGACCGAGCCGAACGTGAAAGCGGAACTCACCGCCACTCCTCACGCAGCCTTGCATCGCTACACCTATCACAATGCCGACTCTGCTTCCGTCCTCATCGACTTGCAACACGGACCGACATGGAACGAAAACCAATATCACTCTCAGGTGAAGGAATGCGAGGTGAACTGGGAAGACGCTCAAACCCTGACCGGGCATGTGCGCAACAGTGTTTGGGTCAATCAAGATTATTTCTTTGTGATGAAGTTCAACCGTCCGGTAGTCGATTCGATTTATCTTCCAATGGGAGAGACAGAAAAAGGCAAACGTATTATTGCCTCTTTCGATATGCAACCGGGAGACGAGCTGATGATGAAAGTGGCGCTTTCTACTACCAGTGTAGATGGGGCTAAAAAGAATCTGGAAGCAGAAATTCCTGCCTGGGATTTTGAAGGAGTGAAGACTGCTGCCCATAATGAATGGAATAACTATTTGAGCCGTATTGAAATAGACGGTACGGATGATGAAAAAACAAATTTCTACACTTGTTTCTATCATGCATTGATTCAACCCAATCAGATTTCGGATGTGGACGGTATGTATCGTAATGCTGCCGATTCTATAGTGAAAGCCGGAACGGGTACTTTCTATTCCACATTCTCTTTGTGGGATACTTATCGTGCTGCTCATCCATTTTATACATTAATGATTCCCGAACGTGTGGATGGCTTTGTTAATTCTCTTATTGAACAAGGTGAAGTGCAAGGTTTCTTACCCATTTGGGGATTGTGGGGCAAAGAGAATTTCTGTATGATTGGTAATCACGGCGTATCAGTTATTGCCGAAGCCTATCGTAAAGGATTCCGTGGTTTCGATGCTGAACGTGCTTTCAATATAATAAAGAAGACGCAGACGGTGTCTCATCCGTTGAAGTCCGATTGGGAAGTTTATACAAAATATGGTTATTTCCCGACAGACCTGATAAAAGCTGAATCTGTATCTTCTACTTTAGAATCGGTATATGATGATTATGCTGCTGCCGATATGGCACGTCGTATGGGTAAAGAGGAAGATGCGGCATATTTTGCAAAACGTGCTGATTATTATAAGAATATGTTCGATCCGCAAACGAAGTTCATGCGTCCGCGCAAGGCTGATGGAACTTGGAAAGCTCCATTTAATCCAAGTGCACTAGGACATTCCGAAAGTATCGGTGGAGATTATACAGAAGGAAATGCATGGCAATATACCTGGCATGTACAACATGACGTACCGGGATTGATCCAGTTATTTGGCGGTGAAGAGCCTTTCCTGAATAAGTTAGATTCATTGTTTACCGTTAAGTTGGAAGGCGAAAGTCTGTCAGATGTAACCGGACTGATTGGGCAGTATGCTCATGGCAATGAGCCAAGTCATCATGTAACTTATTTATATGCACTGGCAGGTCGTCCGGAACGTACACAAGAACTGGTTCGTGAAATATTCGATACTCAATACAAGAACAAACCTGATGGACTTTGTGGAAACGATGATTGCGGACAGATGTCTGCCTGGTATATGCTTAGTGCGATGGGATTCTATCCGGTAGATCCGGTGAGTGCAGAATATGTATTCGGTGCTCCACAATTACCCAAAATGACCTTGCATTTGGCTGATGGCAAGACTTTCACAATTATTGCAGAGAATCTATCGAAAGAACATAAATATGTAGATAGTATTACATTGAATGGTGAACCATATACGAAGAAAACAATTTCACATGAAGATATTGTAAAAGGTGGTACACTGGTGTATAAGATGAAGTAATTCTCAAACATTCTCACCGTGATGAGAAAAAAATCTCATTGCGGTGAGAAACTTTTCTCATTGCGATGAGAATTAATTCTCGCTACGATGAGAATAATATCCTTATTAAAGCATACGGAAACGCCTTTTTTAAATTAGTTGAACCGCTCTTTGCTTATTATTGCATAGTCTTGCTCACTTCTATACGCTGCTTTTCGAACTTCTCGCTATTGTTGCTACGGTTACTGACTTCTTTGCACTGGATGGGTGCACTCATTTCGAGCAAGCGTAAGATTTCATTCAAAGATTCACCTTCAAAAGTCGCCTTATAGGAATATTTTCCTAATTCGGCATCTTTCAAAATAAACTCCACATTATAAGTTTGTCCCAAACGCTTGAATACATATTCCAGTGGATCGTCTCTAAAAATGAGTACTCCATCTTTCCATGAGCACCATTTGTAAGTATTGGTTTTGTTGACGTTATACAAAGAAGTTGCCAGATTATAGTCTATTTTCTCTCCCGGTGAAAGGGAAATTGTTTTTTTCTTGTCAAGAGTTACTGCTACCTTTCCTTTTACTAATGTCACTGCCGTTACATTGTCCGAAGTATATGCATTCACATTGAATGCTGTGCCAGTAGCTTCTACAGTCAGTTCTTTCGTTTTTACGATGAAAGGATGCTTCTTGTCGGATTCTACTTCAAAATAGGCTTCACCTTGCATTGAAACCACTCTTTGCTTATCATTGAATTGAGTCGGATATTTTAGAGAACTTCCGGCATTTAGCCAAACCTTAGAGCCGTCGGGCAGATTCACTACCGACCAGGTACCGTAAGGAGTGAATAATTCCTGATAAGTTTCTGCAACTTGAGAAGTCGGTTTTAAATAAAGATAAGTGGATACTATCAGCAAGGGGAGAAGCAGTATAGCTGCAATTTGTTGCCAGTAGTACAGAAAGGATGACTTAGGACGAACCGATGCCGGCTGATTTTGATGAAGAATCTGCTCCATAACTTTTCTGTGCGCGCTGTCCACATCTATCTCTTCCGGATTAAAAGCCGGGTGACTGACTTCCCACACATTCTTTTGTGATAGAAAGCTCCTATAGTTTTCGGGAGCAGCCGATATCCAATCATCCAGTACCTTTATTTCTTCTGGTATAGCCTCTTTCGAGAGATATTTGGAAATTATAATTTCTATGTCTGAATCTTTATTTATCATATGCATTTTACCTTATATATAATAGACGTTTCAGAAAGAAAATCCCACATCCATTAGTGGAAAAGAAAGAAAAAAAGTAGCAAATAAAAATCTTTTAATAAAATGCGAAGCTGTTTCAAAGCCTTGCTGATGCGTACTTCCACTGTTCTGACAGAGATATTGAGGCGATTGGCTATTTCCTGATATTTAATATTTTCTAACCGGCTCATTTCAAATACTTCTCTTTCCTGGGGAGGTAATTGTTCCAATGCATTTTTGAGTTGTCGGCATAAATCGGAGTAAAGTATGTAGTTTTCCGTTGTATCTATATCTATAGAGCCCGATTTAAGTTCATAAGCAACGTGCTCATCTATAATCCTTCGATGGCGTAATTCATCCAGGCAGTAGTTTCGGACAGCTTTCAGTAAATATGATTTTAGTGAATTCTCAATTTCTAGTGTTTTCCGGTCATTCCATAATTTGAGAAAGATATTCTGTACAATATCCTCGCAGGTAGATTTCTCTGGAATGTAAGTACCGCCAAACAACACCAGATCTTTATAATAGGCATGGAATAATCGGGTAAAAGCCTGTTTATCATCCTGTTTCAGCGCTATTACCAGAAAACGGTCGTCGGAAGTCTGTTGTTGGATATTTAACATAGTATTGTAGTAGAGATTCTATTGTTGGGGGTAAAAATAGAAAGATTATTTGGGATAAACGATAGTTTGATGAAAAAATAGTCTGGATGAAAAAATAATGTGATATGGGATGTGGCTTTTATTTTTAGAAACGTCTTATTGATAGGAACGAGAGAAAAATACATTTATTAACCTTTAAATAATACAAGCCATGGGAAAGACATAATCAGTGAATTTTACTTCCGAAAAAACTGATAAAAAAGGAAGGTCTGACTCACCTTCCTTTCCAAAGATTCAGTTATTCGTTAATCAACTTATTTGTAGAACCAATAACTAAACATGTAAAGGTATGAAACTTATTTCAATTAGAAAAATGAAAAAGAGAATTAATGTACCTGCTAATGTAAAAATGGGGAGAATTTGTGCTATATGGTTGTTTTGTATAGCTCTGCAAGCTGTCAGTATACCTATCCTTGCACAATCCGCCAAAATTACATTGCGACTGAAGAACGTGACTGTAGAGGAGGTCTTGACTAGTATCGAAAATCAGACGGAATATCGCTTCCTGTATAACAAAGATATTGTTGATGTTAGCCGTATAGTAAGCATTTCTGTGAAGAATGAACTGATGACTCTGGTACTGGATAAACTTTTTAAAGGCGAAGGAGTATCTTATACGATTGAAAAACGTCAGATTGTATTAAACAAAGTTTCATCTCAACAGCAGGATAACAAACAGCCGGTCAAGGTGACAGGAAAGGTCGTGGACGAATCTGGAGAGACTCTTCCGGGAGTGACTGTGATGATAGAGGGAATGACTCAAGGAACCATCACCGGTATAGACGGCAATTATCAGTTGCAGGTTCCGGAAGGTTCGACACTGAAATTTACTTCAATAGGTTACACTACATATACGCAGAAAATAACCAGGCCGATGACGTTGAACGTGACGATGAAAGAAGATTCAAAACAATTGGATGAGGTTGTTGTGGTAGGTTATGGAACGCAAAAGAAAATAAACTTAACAGGAGCTGTTTCAACGATTAATGTTGAAAAAGAATTGGATTCTCGTCCTCTGACTAATCTTTCAATGGCATTGTCCGGAATGAGTGCTGGAGTGCAGACTTTGCAGTTATCAGGTAAACCTAATAGTGATATGGCGACTATACGCATTCGTGGTGTTGGTACTTTGAATAATTCTAATCCTTTGGTGTTGGTTGACGGAATGGAATTATCATTTAATGATATTAATCCTAATGACGTTGCCTCTATTTCCATTTTAAAGGATGCAGCTTCATGTGCTATTTATGGTAATCGCGGGGCAAATGGCGTTATAATGATTACCACTAAAGAAGGAAAAAAAGGAAAAACATCAGTGAATTATTCGGGGAAATTTTCTTTGAATCAACCGTCGAATCTAATTCAGCTTGTGAGTAATAGCGCCGATTATTTCGAATTAATGAATGAATCTGCACGAAATATCGGGCAAAGTGATATTTTCAGTCAAAATACAATAAACGAATGGAGAGAGGCAGAAAAAAATCCTAATGGTCTGGCGGAATCTGGTTATCCTAACTACGTCGCTTATCCGAATACAGATTGGTATAAGGAACTATTTCAAAATAAAATAATGAGTGAGCATACGATTTCCGTTGTTGGTGCTTCCGACAATGTGAATTATAATTTTTCTGGTTCTTTCTTGGATAACCCGGGGTTAATACAAGATACGGGGCTGCGGAAATATTATATACGCTCAAATATTACTGTAAAAGTGAAAGATTGGTTGCAGATAGGCAACCGTTCACATGGCTATCATACAGACCAGGACCGTAATGAGGTAGATGCTTTTACAGGTGGAATACATGGACAGAAACTTCCGCCGGATATTTATCCTGAATATGATGGAAAATTAGGACTTCCTGAAGCTGTGGAAGAAGATCCGACGTCCTCTAATCCTCTTCATCTATTAGCTTCTTCGGGTGGCTCTTTTAAATATGAACAATTAAATACTTCTATGTTTGCCGATGCAACAATTCTCAAAGATTTTGTATATCATGTAGAGTTTGACTATATGCGTTATCGACATGATGCAGACTGGCTTTCCAAACAAATTGGGAGATATAGTTTTAGAAGAGGTAAGTTAGTAGAACAACCTACCACCTTGGAAAACATGTCGAAGGCTGTTTATTCGGAAGAGTCTAAAAGATGGCGTTTTGTACAGACGTTGGATTGGACTAGAAGTTTTGGCAAACATGATTTGGGAGCACTTGTTGGTTATGAGGCTATACGTAATTGGGGATTTAATACAGATATGGCCAAGCAAGGAGCTGCCGATGCTAGTCTGACTGACTTGTCTACGTATACGGAATTGAGTAACATAACAGGGACTACTTGGGAAAATACTTCCCGGTCTTTTTTCGGTCGTTTGACTTATGCTTATAAAAGCAGGTATTTGTTTGAGGTCAATGCCCGTTATGATGGTTCCTCTCGTTTCGCACCGGAAAGCCGTTGGGGATTCTTTCCGTCTTTTTCTGGGGGGTGGCGTGTTTCTGAAGAATCGTTTATGCAGGGTTCGCCTTTTGATAATCTAAAAATACGGTTGTCATGGGGGAAATTAGGTAATAATAGTATTGGAGACTATGAGTGGCAAGCTACTTATTCAGGAAGTAATTACATTTTTGGAGATAAGTTAACTTCAGGATTGGCACAGACTGTGATTGCTAACCAGAAATTACGTTGGGAGAGTGTTACGCAGACTAATATCGGACTGGATTTTGCTATTCTGAATAATAGATTGGTAGGAGAGTTTGATATTTATAATAAAGTAACTGATGGTATTCTCTATCGTCCGGGCGTTTATGCAACTATGGGAAACAAGACACCGGCTCGGCAAAATTATGCAGAGGTTACTAATAAGGGAGTTGAGTTCACATTAAATTGGAATGATCGTGTTAATGAATGGTCCTATTCTTTCTCTGGAAATTTCTCTTATAACAAGAATCTTGTTAGTAAGTTTAAAGGGGCCTTAAAAAAAGGTTGGGAGTATGATGAAAATGGTAGTTATATCTATAAATCAAATTTAGGGGATGTTTCTGATGGAGGAGATAACAGGATAATTGAGGGACATATCATAAATGAATATTATTTAAAGGAACCTTATAAAGGAGATGCTACTTACTTTTTTAACAATGGATTGGTTAATCCCACAGGAGGTCCTAAAGATGGGATGATTCGTACAGAGCAAGATATGCAGTGGTTGAAAGCGATGCAAGATCAGGGTTATGTGTTTTATCCTAACCAGAAGATTGGGAAGGCCAATTTATGGTATGGTGACTATATTTATGCAGATATAAATGGAGATGGACTTTATGGAAATGATTATGATAAGAAATTTCAGAAGGTATCATCCGTTCCGAAATATTATTATGGATTACAAGGAGCAGTAACGTGGAAGGGGTTTGATGTTTCTATGAATTGGCAAGGGGCAGCAGGATTTTCTATTTATTGGTATTCGGTAGGACAGAATTCTACATCCACAATTTTGGGTTATGGACTGTCGAAAGAACTTCAAAAAGATCATTATTTTTATGATCCGGAGAATCCCAATGATCCTCGTACCAATTTATATTCGAAAAACTCTCGCTTGACACTTAACCAAACTAACCAGGCTACAGAAGCTAGTACGCTGCATCTTGAAAAAGGAAACTTCTTGAAGCTACGTAATCTGACTATTGGTTATACACTTCCACAGGCATGGACACAGAAGTTTTATGCCAATAAAGTACGTATATATTTTTCGGGTGAGAATCTGCTGACTATCACTAAATTTTCTGGCATGGACCCGGAAATGCAGACTGGTATGGGGTATGTTACAATGCGTCAGTTAGCATTAGGTATTAATATTAATTTTTAATCTGTACAACAATGAAAAAGACTATCTCGATTATTACATTTGGAGGTATATTAATGTTGTTTGTCTATGCTTGTTCTGCAGACTTCTTAGATACGAAACCGGCTAATGTTATATCTACAGCCGGAGTTTGGGATAACGCAGATTTGGCAGTTCAAGTTGTGAATGGAGTGTATAATGCTCTAAGAGCCGACTATGCGACAAATAGCGGGTATGACGGTGATTTGCATTTTTATGATTATCGTTCCAGTATAATGGATATGGATCGTAATTGGATTTGGCATACACCGACACTTTTTGGCGTAGCTACTCCTTCATCAACAGAGTTTCTTTCGGCTTGGAAGCGTTACTATGAATTAATTCACAGAGCTAATGATGTAATAGCCAATATAAAAAAAACACCGGGTCTGAGTGACGGGAAAAAGGCACAATATATTGCAGAATGTAAGTTTCTTCGGGCTTATAACTATTATCGGATGAATATTTTATGGAAAGGAGTTCCGCTTTATCTAGAGCCTGTGACTGCAGAGGAATGCATCAAAGGGCGTTCTACGGAACAGGAAATCTGGGATGCAGTGTTGACAGATCTGACAGCTTGTGTCGAGGAATCTAATTTACCAGAAAAATATGCTGCCAGTAGCTCAGAGTATGGGCGGATAACTAAAGCTGCTGCTTATTCATTGCGGGGGAAAACTTATTTGTGGCTGAAACAATATGATAAGGCAGAGGACGATTTCAGGGCAATTACTAAAATGGGATATTCATTATTCGGAGATTATAAGGCTCTTTTTAAAGAAGCTAATGAACGTTGTGATGAAATGATATTTACTATTCCTTGTATAGAAAATCCATCAGGTTACGGGTCTGTATTTAATTGGGCTTTTGGCAATCGGACAACGAGTGGCTCCGGATGGAATAATTATCTGCCGAATCCAGCTTTTGTGGATAGTTATGAATGTGTGGATGGTAAACCGTTTAGTTGGGATGATTATTTGCCCGGTTATTCTACAATGACTCCGAGGGAACGTTCTGTATTTTTTTTAAGGGATAATCTAACCGATGGAGAAATTAAAATAATGGGGAGTTATGGTGCTGATATGAAACAGTATCTTCCCGATGGTAATGAAGCACGTATTAAAGCTGCTTATGCTAATAGGGATCCACGGCTGGCTATGAATGTAATAACTCCTTATGCTACATATTTGGGAGGTGTAACTGGCTCTGCTATTTCATATACATTACGTTGGCCATATCGAGGGGCTGATGATGCGGAGCCTTATGATATTCGGACAGACACTAATGATAAATTTTATTATTTGATCCGTAAGTTTGTGTATGAAGGTACGGAACATACGATAATGGAGCGTTCTCCGATTGATATTCCATTAATTCGTTATGCAGATGTACTTCTAAATTTGGCTGAGGCTTTGACCGAACAAGGGAAATGGGAAGAAGCTATACCGTATGTAAATGATGTTCGTAACAGAGTAGGAGCGCAGGCATTGAATTCTAATGATTATACAACAGTAAAAGGTTTGGATGATATGCGCCAACGTATCCGCAAAGAACGATATTGGGAATTAGCCTTTGAAGAATATATGTTTTTTGATGAACTTCGATGGGGAACCTGGAAAGAGAAAAAGTTTTACGAGGGTAACGGGCTAATGGAAGTCTGGGGAAATACTACCTATTCTTATATGTGGGGTGGTGATTATCTTTGGAAATGGGCGGTACCTGCTTCGGAGATGGAAAAGAACTCAAATTTAGTACAAAATGAAGGATGGAATAATTAATATGAAAACACATATGTTTATTATAATAAATTTATTAACTACATTGATGTTTTTTACATCATGTAAGCAAGATGCAGAAGAGTCTTTTTTCTTTAAAATAGAAACTGGATTATTAGAATGGCATGTAGGGGCAGAAGGAGGACAACAGGAATATATAGTTGAATCTAATGCTCCGTGGCAAATTGTACATAAAGGTATAGGCACATGGGCTAAAGTTTCTCCTCGTAGAAGTGAAGGGACAGGAAGTTTTCTGATAACAGTCAAGGAGAATGAGAGCGAGGAAGAGCGTTCTGTGTCACTTGCTGTACAACTGGCAGGTAAGGATTATCCTGTTAATATTACTATTACGCAGGAAGGCACATCTTCAGAACCTGTGCCACCGGTAGATGAAGATTATCCGATAGTGTATAATTCATTCCGTATACGTGATCCGTTTATTTTTGCCGACCCTGTATCTAAAAAATATTATTTACATGTCCATGCGGATGATGCACTTTATCCAACAGCGGCTAATCAGATAGCTGTGGCCATTAGTCGTAATTTGCGTGATTGGCAGAAAGGTGGAATCAGCTACGAAGCACCAGCAAGTTTCTGGGGAAAGGCAGATTTCTGGGCTCCTGATCTTTACTATTATGAAGGTAAATATTATATGTTTGCTACTTTTAGTGGAACAGATGGAATACGGGGAGCATCTGTATTGATATCTGATAAACCGGAAGGTCCATTTATTCCATTAGTTAACCGGCCGATTACCCCTAATGGATGGCAAGCATTAGATGCCGCACTTTTCGTTGATGAGAATAAAGATCCGTGGATTGTATTTAGCCATGAATGGACACAAATATCAGACGGAACTATTGTTGCACAGAAATTAACAAAAGATTTGAAAGAAGCGGCTGAAGAACCGGTAACCTTATTTGCGGCGAGTGAAGCACCTTGGGTTATAAGAAATTCATATTATGTATCAGATGCTCCATTTTTATATAGGGCAAATAATGGTGAACTTTTGATGCTTTGGTCTAGTTTTTTGTTGGGAAAAGATGGGAATGGACAATATGCCATTGGGGTGGCACGTTCTCAATCGGGTACTATTTTGGGACCTTGGCTACAAGATCCACAGCCATTGAATCCGAATGACAATGGAGGGCATGCTATGATTTTTAGGGATTTTGATGGGGTTCTGCGTATCTCGTATCACTCTCCTAATACTCCGGGGGGAAGTGAGAGGCTTACAATACATAGAATTGTTGATAATGACGGACAATTATCTATTGATTTTACCTCGGCATTAAGTAACTAAACTTGATATAATATGAAGTACATAATTCTATATGGAATGTGTGTAATAGCGCAGATGTTATTATTCACAGGGTGTGAAGATAAAGAACAGGTTTCTTCTTATTTGGCATTGGATAAAGATGAACAAAGTCAGTCGTTTACGGCTGCGGCAAGTACAAAAGAGATAACTCTGTTTTCTAATTTGGGAGTTATTGCTGATATATCTCCTGTGGAAGCAACAGCTTGGTGTCGGTTTAGTTTAAAAAGTGTGACAGAAGCTGAATCGGTTCTGATTATTAGTGTAGATGAAAATACGGTAAAGAAAGGGAGAAAAGCGATCATAACTCTCACTGCCCCTGATTATCGGAATGTAAAAGTCAATATTACCCAATCTGGCATCATTTTACCCATCAAATTAACAGAGTTTGAACCACATAATGGAGGGAAGGGTGATATAGTGACACTCAAAGGTGAAAATTTTGGAGATATAGCAGCTAATTTACATGTTTCTTTTGGAAATACTGTTGCAGAGATTCTTTCGGCAAGTGATACGGAACTACAGGTTAAGGTTCCTAAAATTACGAATAATCAACCTTGTAAAATAAGTGTGAAATTGGATAAAATGGAGGAAGCTTATACTGATAATTTTGTTTATGAGAAGCGCTGGTGGATAGAAAATTTGAAAGTGGATGTATTACCTTCAGCAATTGCTGTTGATAATACAGGAAAGAACATTCTCTTTCTACGTCGTTTTCCCGATGATCGGATTCCGGCAGAATTGGGACTTTATCGTTTGTCGGAAACTGGTGAAGTATCTTTTCTCGCTGGCTATGATCGTGTTGCGGGAGGGTATGGCTTTACGAGTGTTGTTTATGATAATGTTTCTAAGAAGTTTTACGCAATAGCTGAATGTGGAGGTACAGCTATTCAACTAATTGTAGTTGACCCAGCTAATAACTGGTCGACTGAGGTGAAGGCTGTCGAAGCGGGTATTGATGGCTATTGGGGTGTTGGATTGACAGCTAGCAAAGATGGTAAATTATATACTCGTCAAGGGTGGACTAATACAGTTATAGAAATAGATCCTTCAACATGGACTGCAAAGACAATAGGACTAGTGGAACGGCATGGTAATCAGGAGTTTTCAACTGCCCTTGCTGTTGCGACCGGTACGAATAATTTGTATGTGCAAATTAGATCAACATCTGAGTTAGCGTATATTGATGTTGTGACAGGCGAGGTTACTTGGTTGAATACTTCTGTTGAAACAGGTTATTGGGATGGTATATTTGCTGAAGCTCGTTTCTTGAGAGGTGAACAGATGTGCTCGGACGATGCAGGCAATATCTATATTGTCGATCAGGATAATCATGCGATTCGTATGGTGAATAATACAGGAGTTTCGACAGTTATTGGGGGGAATGGTTCTGGCGCTGTTAATGGTGTTGGCAAAGATGCAAAATTATGTGCTCCTTCAGGATTATGTATGGATGCTAATGGGGTTATGTATATTGGAGACACATGGAATGCTAGTATTAGAAAAGCCGTCTTTGAGTAGTCTCTCTGATTATAAAATTTTGAAATATTAATTCGATTATGAAAAAGATATTACTCTCATTTTTTATTGGCATTATGTTAATAGCCTGCAGTCAGAAAACAGTCTCTGTTCGTGAAGTCTGGACGAAAGAGCAGGCTAATGAATGGTATCAACAATGGGGATGGCTCCGTGGGTGTGATTTTATTCCGAGCACGGCAATCAACCAATTGGAGATGTGGCAGGCTGATACTTTTGATCCGGTTACTATTGATCGTGAACTGGGTTGGGCAGAAGATATCGGAATGAACTGTATGCGTGTATATTTGCACCATTTGGTTTGGGAAACGGATAAGGAAGGTTTTAAGAAACGTATTAATGAATACCTTACTATTGCCGACAAGCATCATATCTCTACCATCTTTGTCTTTCTGGATGATTGCTGGAATCCTACTTATCAGGCAGGAAAACAACCGGAACCACAACCGGGAGTACATAATTCGGGATGGGCGCGTGATCCGGGAGATTTGTATTATAAAGGTGATACGGCAGTGATACTTCCGGTCTTGGAGAATTATGTGAAAGATATTCTTACCACCTTTAAGGATGATAAGAGAATTGTGTTGTGGGATTTATATAATGAGCCTGGTGGTTCGGGTGGATATAGATACGGTGAAAGAAGTCTGCCGCTATTACAAAAGATATTTACGTGGGGACGAACAGTAAACCCGTCGCAACCCTTGTCAGCCGGAGTCTGGGATATGAGTTTGACTAATTTGAATAAGTTTCAGTTGGAAAACTCGGACGTGATAACCTATCACACGTATGAAGGTCTGGATTCGCATCAACAGCTCATTGACACATTGAAGCAATATGGGCGTCCGATGATTTGCACGGAATATATGGCACGTACTCAAAATAGTACTTTTCAGGATATTATGCCGATGCTGAAGAAAGAAAATATTGGTGCAATAAACTGGGGACTTGTAGCCGGAAAGACAAATACTATCTTTGCATGGGATACTCCGTTGCCTGACGTAGCTGAACCGTCCTTGTGGTTCCATGATATTTTCCGTAGCGATGGGACACCTTATTCAACAGAAGAAGTGGAATGTATTCGTTCATTAACTAAATAATTCCCTTATGATAACTATGAGGAATATATGGATAATGATGTTGGGGATATGCTTGTTTGGTTGTGGGGCTGCTAAACAGCCCCTTTCCTCACAGCTCTCTTTAACATGGAAACTGGAAAAAGATAGTGTGGAAGCCAGATATTTTAAGAATACATTCTGTTTGACGAATAACGGGAATAAATCCTTGGCTGATAATTGGGTGATCTATTTTAATCAGACACCAATTTATTATCAGCAACCTATTAATCCTTCAAAAGCAGGTGCATCTCGTCGATGTAGTAGCGGGTAGACTTG
>OGWT01002004.1_pt1 | contig 14491 bp, 8 predicted proteins | sample 1576101 | NCBI WGS metagenome assembly OGWT01 (sample SAMEA3541481, study PRJEB24748) | human gut metagenome | biome: human gut; feature: human-associated habitat; material: faeces | place: China | collected 2012 | reverse complement strand
CAGGCATGCTCCGGCGTAGGCCAGGGTGAAGAGGAGGGAAGGAGTTGCGTGCAGCAGGATCCGCTGCCGGGTGGCATACTGTTCGTTGAACAGCAGGATCAGTGAGAATGTGAACAGCAGGGTTTGCGAGGAGGCGATCAGGGTGACGGGAAACGAGGCGATGTCCCATCCGACGGGTTGCCATTTTCTGGTGGTAAGCGAGATGAGGAGACCGATGGCCACGAGGAAGGTCGCAAATGCGAGGATCCGCCGTGCCTTCAGGTAAACAGGGTTTGTCTCGATATTGCCGTAGTTCAAGAACAGCAGGATGGCGCAACTGCCCAGGCAGGAAGTGGTGCTGGTGGCATAAGCGATGATGTATAAAGTGTGTATGTCCATTCTGCGGTCGTTGTGATAGTTTTGTTATTCACATAGCCATCTTGTGATATTCTGTTCTTCGGCAAATTCCATGCAGACTTTGACGATATCACGTCTGTCACTTTGGTAGGGGATGAGGCTTCTTTTGCCGAACCTGTGGAGGCTGGTTTGTATTCCGATTGGGAGTTTGCGCATGACCTAGTTCATCGTATATTGTTTATTTAATTGTTTCCAAAGATACTATAAATAGTTTCTTAGCAGCCTTTTTTCTCGTAAAATCTGCTATGGGTGGTCGCTTTGTCAAATGGTTGCTTTCTTTTTGTTGTCAACGGATTGTAATAATCGTTTTTACAATGTAATTCTGTTTACATCTTCTTGCAATACGTCTCTTCTACTTTTGCCGGCAAATAAATGTAACAAGTAATAAGGAATGGGAAACAAGTGTGAAACAGGCAATGTGAAGAGGTTTTTTCTTTTGTTGTTGGGGAGTTTTCTTTCGTTGTCTACCTGGGCGCAGACAGGCGTTATTTGCGGAACGCTTTTTCCGATAGTTTTTACTCCTCTCTCCATCCGCAAATTGTCACATTTGCAACAGGAAAAAATATGTGAAACTAAATCCTTTATTAATGTGAAACAAAAATCTGTAGAAATGAAAAACAAGTGTTTTGTATGGCTAATGGCTATACTGTTGATGGTTCCTATCGGACTGTCTGCACAAGAGATTACTGTTAAAGGTAATGTGACAGACTCCACGGGAGAAGGTGTTATCGGTGCATCCGTTGTAGAAAAGGGTAATGCAGGTAACGGAACGATTACCGATATAAACGGTGATTTTACTCTGAAGGTCAGTGGCAAAGGTAAGAAACTGGTTATCTCATATATAGGTATGCAGGCCGAGGAGATAGATGCCGTTGCCGGGAAGACGCTAAGTATTAAGCTTCAGGACGACTCTAAAATGTTGGATGAAGTAGTCGTTGTAGGTTACGGTACGATGAAGAAGAAAGACCTGACCGGTTCTGTTTCTTCTATGAACGACAAGGTACTGAAAGATATCCCTGTAACTTCTGCCTTGCAGGCTATGAGCGGACATCTGGCAGGTGTGACGCGCGCACGCCGAAGCGTTCGTGCCATGTAACGGTAACGGACGGTTCTCCCGATGCCGAAATCAAAGTACGTGTACGCGGTGGTGGTTCTATTACCCAGGATAATTCTCCGCTTTATATCGTAGATGGCTTTATCGTGAAGAATATTAATGATATTCCTCCCGGTGACATCCAGGATATCAGTGTATTGAAAGATGCTTCTTCTACGGCAATCTATGGTGCCAAGGGTGCTAATGGTGTAGTTCTGGTGACTACAAAGAGTGGTAAAGCCGGTAAGACAGTGGTAGATGTGAATTCTTATGTTGGTATAAAGAAAACCTACAATCTGACGGATGTCCTTTCTCCTTATGAATATGTATATTATCAGAAGGAAATCGATTCGAGCCCGAATGTATCCAGTGCAGGCTTCTACAGCATGTATGGTATGTGGGATGATATAGACCTTTACAAATACCGTGAAGGTATCGACTGGCAGGATCAGCTGTACGGCAATACCGGTGTACAGAAGAATTTCAATGTATCGCTTTCGGGTGGTACGGAAACTATGCGCTACAATATCAGTTATACACGTGATGATGAAGATTACATCATGTTGAACTCTAACTATGTACGTGATAACTTCAACATTAAGCTGAATAAATCTTTTGGTAAAGTCATTGATCTGGACGTTACAGCCCGTACCACGAATACGGTGATTGATGGTCCCGACGTATCCGGTGGCCGTAAGCTCCGTGATGGTGTCAAGTATGCTCCGGTAAAGAGTATAACGACTTTGTCTATGGAGAACCTGGTGGGTACCAGCGAAGAGCTCGACTGGGCAGAATCTGCCAGTATGTTGAATGATCCGATTTACAACATTACCAATGAGTTTAAGAAACAGTACTCATTTGTTAATTCTTATAATGTCGGTTTGACATTCCATATCATCAAAGGTTTGGATTATCGTGTTCAGGGTAGCTACTCTTACGAGAAAGCACATACGGATAATATCTGGTTGAAGAAGACCGGTGAATCTAATGCTAATGGTGGACAGCCCGTTGCCAAACGTGAATATACTGATGGTTACCGTTTTACGATACAGAATCATCTAACGTATGATTTTACGGTTGCAAAAGATCACCGTTTCAATATTATGTTTGGACAGGAGATTTTCTCCGGTAAATCGGACAAGATGACCCTTCAATCCAAATTCTTCCCGAAGGACTTTACAGCAGAACAAGTATTGGCTATGTGGAATTATGGTGAACCGTTGCCTACTTATAATGATATAGGTGAGCCGTCGCGTACCTCTTCTTTCTTCGGTCGTTTGAATTATACGTTGAAAGACCGTTATTATCTGACTTTCACAGCTCGTGAAGATGGTACAAACGTATTTGCTCCGGGCAAACAATGGGGTTTCTTCCCTGCTGGTGCTTTGGCATGGCGTCTGTCTGAGGAACCTTTTATGGAAGCTACTAAAAGTTGGCTTTCTAATGCTAAGCTTCGTTTAAGTTACGGACAGGTAGGTAATGCACGTGTAGGTTCTTACTGGCGTCAGCAATACAGTTTCGAAAGCTCTGCAAACAGACTCTACTATATCGGTGAGAAAGTGCAAAGTGGTTTGAAACCAACCAATACACTCCGTAACGAGAACCTGACTTGGGAAACCAAGACTTCTGCCAACATCGGTTTGGATCTGGGATTCTTTAATGATAAAGTGAATGTGGTAATCGATGCTTATAAGGATGTAACTAAGGATTTGATTCTGGCTGTGGATATCCCGACTCATTCCGGTTACGGCACTCAATACCGCAACCTGGGACAGACTACTAACAAAGGTGTGGAGTTGACAGCTAACTGGTATGCCGTTGAAACTAAGGACTTCAACTTGTCATTGGGTTTCAATATCTCTTTCAACCGCAATACTGTTGACAAACTGGATGGTTCCGACTCTATGATTGCTACTTCCGGTTGGGGAGTAAGTATCGGTTCGGATGATTATCGTGCCATTGTAGGTAAATCCATTGGTCAGATCTATGGTTACAAACAAGATGGTTTCTATTCTTTCGATGACTTTACTTTTAACGAAGAAACGAAACGTTGGATCATCAAACCGGGTGTAGCCGATTGTAGTGATATTATTGCAACCAGCGGTAACTGGTTTGGTCCTGGACACATGAAACTAAAGAAATTGACGGATGATGGTTCTGATAAAGTCACTACGAATGACCGTACCGTCATTGGTAATGCCATGCCGAAACATACCGGTGGTTTCAATATCAATGCGGACTATAAAGGCATCGACTTTGGTGTACAGTTCAACTGGAGTTATGGTAATGACATTCTGAATGCCAATAAAATAGATAATACTACGTATGCAGGTTCCAAGAAGTATCAGAATCTGAGTAGCGATATGGCCTTGGATAAGCGTTTTACCACTATCGATCCTGAAACCGGTTACAATATCATGTATGGTGAATATGCGAATCCGGCACGTTTGCAGGAAATCAATCAGAATGCTACGATCTGGCATCCATTGATGAACTCTACGGTCATGACGGACTATGCTATCGAAGATGGTTCATTCCTTCGCCTGAGTAATCTTACAATCGGTTATACTTTACCGAAGGCTTGGACTAAGAAGTTCCTAGTTGAGAAGTTGCGTGTATACTTCACTGGTTACAACTTGCATTGTTGGACAAAGTATTCCGGACAAGATCCTGAGGTAGATACCCGTCGTAGCACTCCATTGACCCCGGGTGTTGACTACTCTGCTTACCCGAAAGCTCATTCATTCTTATTTGGTATTAATCTGACACTCTAAAAAACTAATGATCATGAAGAAATTATATATATTAACTTTGGCAGCTGCCATGCTGATCACTACTTCATGTGATGATTTCCTGGCAACTGACACCCCTTCCAAACAAAGTAACACAAATGTGTTCAATACCGAGGCTATGGCCGAGGCTGCCCTGATGGGAGTTTATGCTACCATGTCCGATACGTATGTTTACGGACAGAAAATATCTGTGAACTGGCAGAATATCAGTGATACGGAAAATTGTAACCTTTATCTGACTAACTATAAAGAAGTAAATAGCGACTATGGTCAGAACCACTATTATGGTAATTCCGGCAACTCTACCACTCGTTGGAACAATATCTTCCGTTTTGCAGAACTTGCTTCTGCTGCCGTGGAAGGAATGCGTGAAGGTGAATTGCTGAAGACAAATCCGACTGTCGGTAAGCCGTTATTAGGTGAAGCTTTGACTCTGAGAGCATTGGCTTATTTTGAATTGGTGCGTATCTATGGAGATATTCCTTATAAGAAAACAACTTCCAATTCTGACCTTTCCAATGTATATATCGGTAAGATTGACCGTGATACTGTATATGCCGACCTTGTGAAGAACTTGCATGAAGCCATCGAATACCTGCCTTGGTTAGGTAGTGGTAAAGCTTCTACTGCTGAACGTATCAGCAAAGGTTTTGCTAAAGGCCTGTTGGCACGTGTGGCCTTATTCGCAGGTGGATGGTCGTTGCGTGATGGTAATCAATTCCCTGATATGCAGCTGGAGAAGCATCCTACCATCCCTGAAATGAATGGATATTATGTAGGTCGTGTGAAGAACTATAAAGAGTACTATGAAATAGCAGCTAAACAATGTGCTGAAATTCTGGGTGATCCTGAGAATCCGCATCAATTGGACCCTGACTTTGAGAATATCTGGAAAACGGTAAATCATCTGGATCAGAATCCTTATAATGAAAACCTTTATGAAGTTGGTTTAGGTGTAGGTAATACCGGTGACGTGGGCACTCTGATGGGTTGGGAAGTTCAACAAGGCTCTATGTACGGACAGCAAGGTATGGGTAGTAGCTATGTTACTTCTACAATTTATTACTTCTATTCTTTTGGTAAGACGGATAAGCGCCGTGACGTTACATTGACTTTCGGTCGCTGGCGTAAAGAGAATTATGAGGATTTGAGTCTGAATGCTACGAATGTACACTATGCTAAATGGCGTATGTACTGGACCAGTGAAACCTATCGTGCCCTTCACCTGGCTGCTGCCGGCCGTGTGGCTACCGGTATCAACTGGATTGTAATGCGTTATTCTGATATTTATCTGATGTTTGCTGAGGCTATGAATGAGCTTTACGGACCGGATCATCAGAATACAACGGCAGGTATGACAGCCCGTCAAGCTCTGGAAAAAGTACGTGAACGTGCATTTGGATCCGGTTCTTCTGAAATTGCGAAGTATGATTCTGACTTCTTCAATGCTATAGTGAATGAACGTGCCTGGGAATTTGGTGGTGAAGGTGTTCGTAAAATGGACCTGATTCGTTGGGGGCTGTTGGATAGTAAGATTGAAGCTATGAAAGAAAGCCTTTGCCTGATGCTTGATAACCAACATCCGGTGACCATCTTTGATAAGACTTATCAGCCTTCGGATTTCCCGACTGTATTGTACTATAAGATGCGGACAGATGATAAACTGTATGTAGATTATTCATCACCCAATTATTATCAGGAACTGGGTACGGCTCCTGCAGGCTATGAAAAGATTGACTGGTTTCCGAAAACTTATGCAAAACCTGAAACCGGGTCAGGCACTACTTATCGTGACGAACTTGCCAAGATTCTGGTAATGGCTACCGGTATCAATGCATCTTACGACTATAGTGCATTACTGGGAAAACTGAAGAATGGTGGTGAGATTGGTGATATGTTGAAACAATATCCTATTGGTAACGGAACTTGTAACTATCGTCATCCTTATGCTATCTATGATACGGATATTTATCAGTCCAAGGGCTTTTTGGTAAATTCCTATGGTTATTAATAAACGGACAACAGAATTAAAAAATGAAGATTATGAAACTTAAAAGCATATTCGCATCCCTTGTCATGACAGCCGCACTCTTTTCTTCGTGCGACCGTGACGTAAACGATTGGGAAGTGGCCACCGGTGAGAACCGTTTGTTTAAGCCTTTGATTTTCGAGGCAAGTACGTTGAAGCCTACTTCCATTCAGATTAAACACACTAAAGTAGTTGACGCTGCTAACTATGTATTTGAATTCAGTAAAGATGCCGACTTTGCAACGATTGACAAATCTGTTGTTATTCTGGCTGATACTCTGACTCCGTTTGCAGATTCAAATACAGCGATGAAAGTAGAATATCGTACTTGGTTTGAAGGGCTTGATGGTACTACCAATTATTGGGTACGTATGCATGCTGAGAATGCAGATGCGTCATTAAAGTCAAAGTTGAGCTCATTTACCTTTATCACTCCGGCGGAACAAATATTCAGGAGTTACAGACCTACAGTTAATAGCCTGACTTTCCTTTGGGAAGAGACAGATCGGGTTACGAATCTTGTATTGATGAATGAAGATAGTACAGTAGTTGAAAACCGTGTGCTGACTACTGCTGAGATACAGAATGCTGCTGCAACATTTGAAGGTCTGGATATGGGAGTACCTTATATTGCTCAGATTTTCTACAATGAAGTATTGCGTGGAACACTGAATACGAAAACTTCAGGTTCGTCCGGCAGTCTGATTTTTAATATCAATATACCAGGTATTACTGCTGAGGATATATCAACGGCTTTGGCGAGGCATGCTGCTGAAGGGACTAAAAAAGTTACTGTGAATTTTGCATCTGGTATGGAATTTAATATGGAGGGAACCATTACAATTCCAACAGGTATACAGGATATTAGTTTTGTTGGTTCGGAAAATGCAAATGGTAAGTTGTCTCAATTGAATAAAGTTTATTTTGCTATCGAAAGCGAAGTGAATGATGTTAATTTTGAATACCTCAGCATGAATTCCGATGGTGGATTTATGTTCCAAGTAGGTGCGCAGAAGTTCCACGATATTACTTTTGAAGGCTGTGAAGTGAAACAAGTTAATTCTGCTGTCCGTCTCCATAGTGGTGCAGAAGGTAATAGCGTTAACTTCAATAACTGTTGGGTATCGAACACTGGTGGTTGGAGCTTCCTCAATGTAGGTTCAGGCTGTACAATTCCTGCTATCAATGTTACGAATAGTACATTGACTGAATTCAATACCCGTATTGCCGATATACGTGTGAAGACTGATATCAAATTCAAGAATGTGACTTTGGTAAATATTGCAGAGAAGATGACTCACCTTTGGTTACTTGACAACAACTCCAAACCGACTGTGACTATTGAAAACTGTATTTTTGCCGGTCCTAATGGTGGTCAGAAGCTGCACTCTACGAATGGTAACTATAGCAATGTTACTATTTCCTATGGTGGTTCTTACAAGACAAATGATTTAATAGAAGATTCTCGTCCGCTGGATGATATTACGGTTGTGAACCTGGATATCTATGGCTTGTTTGTAGATCCTGCCAATGGCGATTTCCACATCAAACAAGGTGCTGGATTTGCAGGAACCGGAGTAGCGGGAGATCCGAGATGGTTTTAATAAGTAGGTATTAGATTCAGGATAAGATTCTCTCAAAAAGGAAAGTCCGGACTTTTTTAAGCCCGGACTTTCTGTTTAAATGCTTATCACTAATCATTTTTTCCCTTCTTTGTATTCCGAAGGTGTCATCCCCACCTGCTTCTTGAAGCATTTGCTGAAATACTTGGGATCGTTGAATCCCGTCATATATGCTACTTGTGAGAAGTTGTATTCTCCGCTATCTATCAACTGTACGGCACGTTTGATTCGGATTTCCCGTATGAAATCCACTGGTGACAGGCCGATGATAGATTTCAACTTTTGATAAAAGACGGTACGTCCCATATTCAGTTTCTGTGCAAACTCCTCGATGGTCAGGTCGGAATTATCCATTTCTTTTTCCATAACTTCCATTACTTGCTGCATGAATTGTTCATCGAATGGAGTGATTTGCGGCTGTGATGGGGATATGTCAATAGATGGTGCAGCGGGACTTTCCTGTTTTTTAGACCATTGTTTCCAGAGAATATCCTGTAACTGCTTGCGCTGGTGTAGCAACGATTTGATACGTGCTTTCAGATAAGTAGCACTGAAAGGCTTGGTGATATAATCGTCGATCCCCTGTTCCAATCCGGAGATGCGGTCATCCAATTTCACAGCCCATCTGTTTGAGTTCCCAAAAAATGTGTTCAATGTATGAAGGGTGACAGATTTCTCTGTTTTCTTTAATGTTCTTCACCATATCCAGACCGTCCATTACAGGCATCATAATGTCGCTGATGATAAGATCAGGAACATGCTCTTGTGCACGTTCTAAACCTTCTTGACCGTTAATTGCCTCAATGACTTTGTAATTTTCCGAAAGAATAGTATGCAAGAAGCTCCGAAGCTCCATATTGTCTTCCACAATCAGAATGGAAATCGGATCAACTTTGTCGGTATCCATAGGCATATCCTGAGATACCTCGTCTATTTCATTGTCGGTTTCTGTAGAAGCTCCGTCATTCAGAATGAATTCAGTGTTTTCATGAGTTTCATATATTTCCTGTCCCATTGGCAGGGTGACAATAAATTCACTACCCACTTCGGGCTGGCTCTTTACTTCAATACTACCACAATGCAACTCTATTAATTCTTTTACGAGTGACAAGCCGATGCCGGAGGAAGGTTGTAATATATTGTATTTCACTAAAGTTTCAAAGCGTTGGAAAAGCGTTTGTTGCTTCTTAGGGTCAATACCGATTCCCTCGTCAGCTACGGATACAATCAGCTTGTCTCCTTCCACATTGGCATGAACAGTAATAGACTTGTTGGCAGGCGTATATTTGAAAGCGTTGGACAACAGGTTGAAAATTATCTTCTCGAATTTATCCTGATCAATCCAGGCAGATATTATCTCCTGGTTTGTCTGTAATTGATAGTTTATATTCTTTTCTTCAGCAATAAGACGGAAATTATCCATTACCTTTTCCAGCAAGACAACCACATTGGTCTTTTCCAACAGTACTTTCATCTTCTTATTCTCTATTTTACGGAAATCCAGAATCTGGTTTACCAAGTGGAGCATACGTTCCGTATTTTTGTGTACCAATGTCAGGTGTTTACGTGCATTGGCCGATAGAGTCGTTTCATGTTCTAATACTTCGGTTACCGGACTGGCTATCAGTGTTAGCGGGGTGCGTAACTCGTGAGATATGTCAGTGAAGAAACGTAGTTTGATGTTTGCCAGTTGTTGTTCCAGATTGATCCGGTGGCGCAGACGGTATATATAGAGAATGATATAAACGATCGTTGCAGTCGATACTATGAATAAAAAGGCATAAAGTATCCATGCCCAATAGGTCTCCCAGAATGTAGGGAGCACTATAATAGGAAGAACACGTGTACCGCTTTCCATCCATACTCCATCGCTGTTGGTGGATCGTATCTGCAGTTCATAATCTCCGGGAGGAAGGTTGATATAACTGGCAGACCGACTATTGTCTACTTCATTCCAGTTTTCTTCCAGACCTTTCAGACGATAAGCGTAACTGATGGATTGCGGATCAATGTAATCCAGCGCAGCAAACTGGAAGGTTACATTTCGTTCGGAAGGTTTCAGCTTTAATTCTTTCAGATCATCAATATCCAGATCCTGGGAAGCTCCTTGTATCTTGAGTCCAGTGAATACGATAGGAGGAACATAACTACTTTTTTGAAGCTGCTCAGGGAATATCCTCAGAATGCCGATATCTGTTCCTAGTAATAGCTGGTGATGTTGGCTCTGCACCGGAGCGGCTTCGGTGAAGTATAGATCTTGTTGCAGATATTTCTTGTCGTAATGTTCAAAGGTCTCTTTGTCCGGATGAAAACATGCCAGTGCATTTTCTGCTATTATCCAGAGATTCCCTTTATTATCTTCTATCATGGATTCCACAAGGTCTGAGGGAAGGCCGTTTTGGGTAGTGTATGTTTTAAATTCTATTTCGTTGCTTAGCAGGTTCTCGGATAATATTTTATTGAGACCTCCGGTAAATGATAGGACATAGGTATCTTTCCGGCTGTCGGTATAAATGTAGATGACATCGTTGCTGCAAAGGCTGGATACTTTATCAGGGATACGTATGTTTCGGTAGAATTCAATTTGTTCCGGTTGTGTAAATTCACTGGAGAAGGTGAGTAAACCCTCTGTTGTTCCCACCAATAATACTTGGTTTGCTTCAGTGATGTACCGGACTTTGGCAAAGCGATCTTTCGAATATCCCGTTAATTTATTGCCGCTATGCAGAAAGCGTATGTTTCCTTCCTGCGTTTCTTCAATCAGGTTCAATCCGCCCCCGTAACATCCTACCCATATACGGTTTTTGCTATCCTGAAAGATGGTATAAATACTGTTGTAGCTTAAACTGTACGGATCGTCCTTTTGATGGGTGAACTGGCGTATTTTGAAACGGTTTTCTCCTGTTCTTTCCAGACGGAAAAGTCCGTCCTGTTTGCTACCCATCCAGATGATACCTTCTTTATCTTCCATGAAACAATAAATGTTCTTGGAAAACGACACAGGATTAAGACTGATAGTTCCTTCCGGAGTCAGATAGCCCTTCAGACTACCGTCCGTCCGATATATCCTGACAGAGCCTTTTTTGGTAGATGTCCAGAGATTCTTTTCCTTATCTATAAGAAAAGCACGGGTCTCGAAGCCGGTGTCAATGGATTGCAGGTGGCAGGCGTGCGGGAAGAAAGATATCTTGGTAACATCCCAGGTATTGCAGAACCATAGGTTGCCCTGGCGGTCCAGGAAGTAGTTTAGAATGTTGGGACTATACTTCGAATTTGGATTGTCGTAATCTGTATAATAGGGTTTCAACTGGCGGTTTCTCCGGTCGTAGTAACAGAAACCACCCTGATGGGGGACCATCCACAAGGTTCCCTGTGAATCTTCGAAAATGAAATCACGGTTTACACGTTCGGCATTCGGCAGATCCTCCTTGGGAGTGATGTAGTGTTGCTTATCTTCTGTAACCAAGTTATACCTTACTACTCCCGGGGTATCGCCAAACATCCATAATTCTCCGTGATGATCTTTGAATACGGATAATACTTTGGGAGAAGGTTTGGTTGAAGTACGAGGATCGATAAGTCTGTATCTGCCTTCTCCGGCAAAAAATATATATAAACCTTCATCTGTACAAAGCCCAATACTATCTTTGCCGAGATTCTGCATGGAATTAATGGTATTAGAAGAGAGGAAAGGTACTTCATTAAACTGTAATTGCTGTGTCTGGGGGTTATATATCACCAATTGATTGTCATCGGATATCAGATATATCTTACCATTATTTTCTTGAATGCTCTTGAATGGTATATACGATTCAATTTTCTTTTTGCCGATGATGGATATTCCTTTATCAGTCAGTATCCACTCATCTCCTTCACTGTCCTGATGTACAGTGATAATGTGACTCCCTTTCAGATTCTTTTGTTCCGGACTGTAAAGAGTGATACCTTCTCCTTCTTTACAACTCAGTTCGTCGATTCGGAATGCTTCCTGTTCGCACAGAATCCAGCTGATACCCTTTGGTAGAGCATAAATGGTACGTACGGCATACGTTTGTTTGCTCTGGTTTTCGTAAGGACGCAGAACATCTATAAACTTCTCGCTACGTGTGTCGAACAGATAAATGCGGAGATCATAAGTCTGACACCAGATGTCACAAGTCTGAGTCTGAGTGATGGAAGATAGGCGGTTGCTCGTCAGGTTGGAGCCGTCTCCTGGAAATGCTTTGTAATTTTTGAAGGTATACCCGTCGAATTTATTCAGACCATTCCAGGTTGAGAACCAGATAAGCCCTTTTGAATCTTGTACGATGTTCGTTACCGTTCGCTGTGCTAATCCATTGTAAGCAGAGAAATGTTGTATCTGGCACACAGGTTGGGCAGCAGCTTTACAGGTAATGAAGAGTATAAATAGCAGTAAATAAATAGTTTGTGATAGAATGTACTTTCTCATTGTATGACTGATTGAGTTTTCTTATGCAAATATACAACAAAAACTACTCTCTTCCTTAATATTCTTTAATTCCCCGGAAAATCTTCTCAGATTGCTTGTTTATATGCTTAATAATTCGATATATTTGTGATATCAAAATGATATCAATTAAATCTGTAAAGTATGGAAGCAAAAGAATTGAATTTTAATGGATTTAAGATGAACGGTTTCTTAGGATTATTCATTCATCTTATCGTGTTGCCGGCACTTATTTTCTTCGGCTTTATCACATGTATTCCGACAGCGGTTGTAGCTGGTATCCTTTGCATTGTCTGGTGCATCATGTTTGCCGGTTATATGCAATTGGAACCGAATGAAGCCCGGGCTATGGTGTTCTTTGGTAAATACAAAGGAACATTTAAAGAAACAGGCTTTTTCTGGGTTAATCCATTCCTGGATAAGAAGAAGCTCTCTCTTCGTGCACGAAATCTGGATGTGGAACCTATCAAGGTGAACGACAAAATTGGTAATCCTATTCTGATTGGCTTGGTGCTGGTATGGAAACTCAAAGATACCTATAAGGCTATGTTTGAAATTGATTCACAGACCATGGCATCTTCTGCACATACCGTAACAGGCAATGCGAATCAAATTAGTATAGGTAATGCAGTTGCCAGTCGTATGAATGCCTTTGAGAACTTTGTAAAGATACAAAGTGATGCCGCTTTACGTCAGGTGGCCGGGCAATATGCTTACGATGATAACGAAGCGAATTCGGATGAATTGACATTGCGGAGCGGTGGCGATGAAATTAATGATCAGTTGGAACACCAGCTTAACGAACGTCTGGCGATGGCCGGAATGGAAATAGTGGAAGCCCGTATTAACTATCTGGCTTATGCTCCGGAGATTGCAGCCGTCATGTTGCGTCGTCAGCAGGCTTCGGCCATTATCAGTGCCCGTGAAAAGATTGTGGAGGGTGCCGTATCAATGGTACGTATGGCTTTGCATAAACTTTCTGAAGAAGAAATTGTTGAATTGGACGAGGACAAGAAGGCGGCGATGGTCAGCAATCTGCTTGTAGTTCTTTGTGCGGATGAGGCTGCACAGCCGGTAGTCAATACAGGTACGTTGAATCATTAATAAATAAAAACAGAAGGTAAGAAGGTAGTGGCTAAAAAAGAATCTTCAATAAAGAGTTTTGTTTTGCGTGTAGATGCCGAGACAATGGATGCCATCGAAAAATGGGCAGCCGATGAGTTTCGCAGTACCAACGGACAACTTCAGTGGATTATTGCCGAAGCGCTGAGAAAGAGCGGTCGGCTGAAAAAGAAATCCGCTAAGGCAGGGAATGCTCCGTCCGAATCTTCCGATCAGGCATAACCTTTTTTAGATAGAATTGATAAGGATTATTGGAAGATATTCGATATCTTTGTGAAAAGTACTTTAAATATTACCGCTATGAATTCGAAGAGAAAAGATTTGCAGTATGCTTCTGTCTTCCTGTTGGCCGTAGCATTGACATTCCTGATGGGAAAAGGTGATAACCTGTGGTTGATATCATGGGGTGACTTGATACCGAGTCTGTTTGTGCTGTTCATTGCGGGTGATTGTCTGCACAGTTCCCTGCTCCGTATTAAACGTGGCGAGGAAGCAGGAGGTTCCCGTTGGAGTACCTGCTTTGCTTTTCTGATATTCAGCATTGTTTTCATGGGCGATTTATTCTTCATCGGCCATTTTATCATTGATAAATTACTGGGATAATAAGGGAGATGTAGCCTTACTTTTCAGATAAACAACCCTATATTCTTGTGTTATCTATCGGATAAGGTCGTGTGATATAAGTTCAATTGTTATCGTGCCACTCGGGTGAACAGATCGTTTCACCCGGGTGGCACGATCTGTTCACTAGAGTGCACAGGCCTGTGCACTCTAGTGGAACGATGAAGATGTCGGTAAGAAACAGGGAAAACGCATTATACTTTTTCTTTTATCTTTTATACATTTATCTTACATGAATATCGTCTTTTCATCTTATTAATAAGATATTTATCTTTCATTTACAATATTATTTAAGTACATTTACGTGATTATAAATCACAATTAAAATGAAGCAAGAAACTAAAAGAA
>OGWT01001994.1_pt1 | contig 14560 bp, 8 predicted proteins | sample 1576101 | NCBI WGS metagenome assembly OGWT01 (sample SAMEA3541481, study PRJEB24748) | human gut metagenome | biome: human gut; feature: human-associated habitat; material: faeces | place: China | collected 2012 | reverse complement strand
GCACAAGGGGGCAGAATCGCTTGGTTTTAGGGGGCAGCTTACACTGGATTTTCCAGTTGCAGTAACTTACAAGGTTTGTAAAACTTGAACTCATCTTGAATCATTTTACAAATCTTTATCACTAATTGAGTCTAATATATTTTTCATGCGCTTGCTCACATTTTCCAATATATCAGTGTATTTATTGTAATTTCCATGTATATTATTGACTTGTCGACATATCTTTTTCTTGTTTTTTATCCAGACCTTATTTAATAGGTCTATATATATTTGATACTCGTTTTCCGGATGTAAATATTGAACTTCTTCCATTAGATAGGAACATCTATTACTATTTATAGGATGGTTATTAGGAGTCGGAATCAAATTTGCCTCTTCTAACCAAGAATAAATAAGAAAAAAGAAAATAGGTGCAAAAAGTAATAACATCTGATTTTTATCTGTTAGGTAAATATGATACAATACGTGTACTGCAAAAATATCAGCCACAATTTCTTCATCATTTTTCATTTTATTTCTAATATTAGGAGAAGGTTTTTTGCTGAAAGGCCATACGAGTTCTTCTATACTATCAATATAAGCATGTCCCATTTCATGAAGAATTATAAATATTTCAATTCCTGATAACAGAGACTCGTCTTCAGGGATTAGATTAAAAAAGCTAAATGCTTTTGCATGATTATTAGTAAGTAGTCCAATTGTCGTTCTTCTAAATTGTCGATGCATTCTCCATCTAATTATATTCCATAAATTGGAATTAGTTTGTTGCTCTATTATAAAAGGCTGCAAACATCTGCAAAAGACATGCGCAAAATAACAAGTTCCCGATGTAATAGAAATTCGTTTATCCATACCAAACCATGATGCATAGTCTGCATTTACAATACTCCATCCTGAAACATCATTAATTCCATCTATTGGAATGATAATTTTCAAGCTATCCAATGTTTTGCAAATAATGTTATATTCTTCATCTAATATTGTTTGATAATGAGGTAAAGGTAATATCTTTTTAAAATAGTAATATAAACAAATTTCGGTGTTAAGTTTTATTATCCAGCGAAAGAATGAATTGTTAGGAAAATGCTTTACTAAAAACAATATAACTCTATTGTGACGATAAAATAGAAACTTAAAATCCTTAATGATATTTTTTTTCAAACTTGGTTGTTGAGTTATTGCTGTAGATATTCTATTAGTAATAATATGTAATTTATTCATAAGGCTTTTCTCTTTAATTATGATATATTTGGATACAAATTTAAGATAATAATATCAAGACTAGAATATTTTGAGTATTTTTAGTGCAAGGTGCAAGTATATATCTATATATAGCTTGCACCTTGCACTAACCGCAGAATATTTATTTTCAATGATTTGCATTTATCAAAAGAAAGCCGTATCTTTGAACCGTAGTTTTAGGCAGACAACGAACAGCCAAAAGGTGACAGAAAAGCGTTATTCTTGTAACCTAAGTTGTACCCCCTAAGGCTTTGACATGATGATAAGAAATTGAATTTCAAGGATATTGGGGAGTCGGTTCATAACCCCCTCTCTCCGCAACAGTTCTGAATAAGATGGAAAACTAGCGGGTAAAGGTCTACAAATCTATGATTTGTAGACCTTTTTTGCTTGTACTCCGTTTGCTTTGAAAGACTTGGAAACTATGTCTTTGTAAATTAATTATAGATAATGAAAGCTGGATGACATCTCCTTTCATAATAAGGCGATGGGATAATGCATTGCCACTGCAAAGCAAGTGCATGCTTTTTGCAGTGCTACTGCATTCAGCTTTGCAGTGGCGCTGCAACACATATGCAGTGTCACTGCAGCATATATGCAGTAGCGCTGCAACACGTTTGCAGTCACACTGCAGCAGATGTGCAGCGACGCTGACCCGGTAGGTGTGTACGGGATTGTATCATGTTTCGTTAAGAAGATATTATAAAGTATCCTTTGAATGTCGTATTTTTGTCTATCCGTAATTTAGAGTAGTCAAAGAAAACTATGAAACACACTCGTATGAAACTAAAAACAGCGGTAAAGAACCTTCATGAAGGCTGGAAATTCCGGCAGGCGAGACTGACCAATTGGTATCCGGCTACAGTTCCGGGAGTAGTCCACACGGACTTACTGCAGAACAAGATTATTGAAGACCCGTTTTTCCGGTTGAACGAACGGGGATTGCAATGGATTGACAAGGAAGACTGGGTTTATGAAACTTGCTTTACTCTTGCTGCCGACATGATGCGGAAAGAGAATATGGAGCTTGTGTTCGAGGGGCTGGATACTTACGCTGACGTTTATTTGAATGATGAATGTATACTGAAAGCGGACAATATGTTTCGCCGCTGGTCTATCCCCGTTAGGCAGTACATCAGGGAGGAGAATAATATATTGAAGGTGTACTTCCATTCGCCGGTAAAGATAGACGTCCCCAAATGGGATGCACTTCCTTACCAGTATCCGGCATCCAATGACCAGTCTGAAAACGGAGGCTTGTTCAACAAGAAGATAAGCATTTTTGCCCGTAAGGCGGGTTATCATTATGGCTGGGACTGGGGCCCACGTCTGGTTACCTCCGGCATCTGGCGTCCGGTGTATATCAGGGCTTGGAGCGATTTGAGAATCAACGATGTGTTTATCGAGCAGAAGGAAGTCGGTGCAGGCAGGGCCGTGATTGCCGGACATGTGGAGCTGGATGCCGATAAGGATATGGACGGAGTGCTGGTCACGATAACAGACGAGGCTACCGGAAGAGTGCTTGGCGAGTGGCAAGCGGATTTGAAGCGAGGCACCAATCGGGTGACCGTTGATTTCGTCCTTCACAAGCCGAAGCTGTGGTGGAGTAATGGACTGGGGGAGCCTTTCCTTTACCGTTTCCGTACGGATATCATTGCAGGCGGGGAATTGTTGGACTCTAAAACCGAAAGGGTGGGCATACGCTCTTTGAAGGTGGTGCATCAGCCGGATAAGGACGGGCATACTTTCTATATAGAGCTGAACGGGCGTCCGGTTTTTGCCAAAGGAGCCAATTACATCCCTTCGGATAACTTCCTGCCGCGCGTCACTCCCGAGAATTATAAAAGGACGATTCTCGATGCCGCCGGTGTAAACATGAATATGTTGCGTGTCTGGGGCGGAGGTATCTATGAGAACGATGTCTTCTATGATTTGTGTGATGAGCATGGAATTATGATTTGGCAGGACTTTATGTTTGCCTGCAGCATGTATCCGGCAGAAGGCGCCCTGCTCGATAATATCCATCAGGAGGCGGTGGACAATGTGAAACGTTTGCGCAATCATGCCTGCATTGCTTTGTGGTGTGGAAACAATGAATGCCAGGATGCCTGGCTGGGCTGGGGCTGGAAGTGCGAGATAGAACGGCAGAACAAGGAATATGCCGACAAGATTTGGGCACAGTACCGGCAGCAGTATCATGTCACCTTACCCGGGGTGGTCAGGGAGTATGCACCCGGAACCTTCTATTGGCCTTCTTCTCCGTTTGCATTCGAGGGAGAGATGTCCGGTACTACTGACGGGGACCGTCACTATTGGAGTGTCTGGCATGGTAAAGCACCCATTTCCGATTATGACAGCGAGAAATCCCGCTTTTTCAGCGAGTACGGCTTTCAGTCTTTTCCAGAGTTCGACTCCGTCAAGCGCTATGCTCCTTACCCCGAAGACTGGGATATACGTTCCGAGGTGATGATGTCCCATCAGCGTGGTGGCGACCATGCCAACGGGCTGATTGAGACTTACCTATTGAATGAATATAAAAAGCCGCGTGATTTCCGGGCATTCCTTTATATGAACCATGTGCTGCAGGGAGATGCCATCAAGACGGCCATCGAGTCGCACCGCCGCCAGATGCCGTATAATATGGGGACGCTTTTCTGGCAGCACAACGACTGTTGGCCCGTAGCTTCCTGGGCGAGCCGTGACTATTACGGACGCTGGAAGGCGCAGCACTATTATACTCGCAAGGTCTATGATGACATCCTGATTTCTCCGGTAGTGGAGGGGGATGATTTGAAAGTATATGCAGTGTCCGACCGCTTGGAGAATACTTCCGGCCGGCTGCAGCTCCAGGTCTGCCAGTTCGACGGAACCGTGGTTCATCACTGGGGCAAGTCTGTCGGCATCTCCGGTAATGACAGCCGTGTCTGTTTTTCCGCACCGCTTGCCAAGCTGCTGGAGGGGGCAGATAGAGGAACGGTATATGTCCGCGTAGACTATACGGACAAATCGGGCAGGGTGTACCATAACAACTACTGTCTGGACAAGCAGAAGAATATGAATTATCCGAAAGTGGATTTGCAGACCGAAGTCCGTTCCATTGAAGGCGGATATGAAGTGACGGTATCAACAGACAAGTTTGCCCGTGCCGTATGCTTGTCCGTTGCTGACAATGAAAGTGTATATAGCGACAATTATTTTGATGTCCAGCCGAAGAGCAGCGTGCAGGTACAGGTCAGGACGCGATTGTCTGCCGAAGCGTTCAACGCTTCGTTGAGGCTGACTTGCTTGAACAATGAATTCTGATAAGTTATGGAAAAACAAAGCGGAGCAACATATTGAAATGTTACTCCGCTTCTCATTGAGATGTTGAAAAATGTGTTTTCAGGAGATTTAGTTGTTTTCTTTTTTAATGTCTATGGTCATGAACCGTTCACCGTCATATAGACTTTTGACGCGGATGTTCAGTCCTTTTTTCTCTTTCAGCTGTTCCGCTATATTGTCCAGCTTGAAGGAGGCCAGTCCGGTGCCCAGTGTGAGCTGGCTGTCATTGTAGGCATTGTGGCGGAATTCGAGATTGACGTAATCCGGTTTGTCGTTCTCGCCGGTGGATGCTTCGTTGATGACCAGGTTCAGCATGTGCTTCTTATCTTCGTTGTTACTGTGGTAGAATTGATACTTGATGTTCAGATACTCACCCGTAATCCATAAATCCGTGGCGTTGATGTTGTCGTCTCCGATACTGTCCGCCTTTTCGGCAGGCATGGAGTAGATGTCTTTGGTCAGAATATTTTCGATGTGCTTTATTTGGGCATTGTATTCGTAGCCTGGAAGTTTCTCTTCCAGTTCGCGGAAGTAGATGAAAGCCCTCTGGCCGTCTGTTACGGCATAGTCGTGAACATAGGTTGTGTCACTGGGATATAGTTTACTGCCTTCGTCCAGTGAGAAATAGTAGTCTTTTCCTTCGATGACCTTTACCGTACCTACGGCGAACAAAGTGTCATATTTGTCATCCCAATCGTCCAGGCATGATTGCAATACAATGGCAGTCAGGAATAAAAGCATGGATGTTGCCAATGTCATTCTCAGTTTCTTCATAAGTGGTAGGTTTTAGCTCTTTTCTGTTTAAAACTTATTTTTGTATTCAGAAAATGCGGTGAAAAGCTAAATACTGCGTAGTATACTGTTAAAGAAATGAAAGTATGATTTTCTTCTCTGCCTGATGCAGTATTTTTGCGCCGATTGCATTTATAGGGTAAACACGTGTTAAAAGAGAGAATGGAAGAACAGGAATTGGCAGAACGCTGTAGGCAAGGAGACAATCTTGCCCGCAAAGAACTGTATGAGCGCTATGCGGGACGCATGCTCAGCGTATGCCTCCGTTATGCAGGTGACCGGGAGACTGCCCAAGACCTGATGCATGACGGTTTTCTGAAACTTTTTGATTCTTTCGATAAGTTCACTTGGCGGGGAGAGGGTTCTCTGCGGGCATGGATGGAACGCGTAATGGTGAATACGGTGTTGCAGTATTTGCGGAAAAATGATGTGATGAATCAGTCATCGGCCTTGGAGAATGCACCTGAAGCTTATGAGGAACCGGAAGGTTCGTCAATAGATGTCATTCCTCAAAAGGTACTAATGCAGTTTATCAGTGAATTGCCTGCCGGCTATCGTACCGTATTCAACTTATATATTTTTGAAGAGAAATCCCATAAGGAGATTGCTCGACTATTGGGAATTAATGAAAAATCCTCTGCCTCGCAGTTGACGCGTGCTAAAGCGACTTTAGCGGCAAAAGTACGTGAGTGGATGAAAAGAAATGATTAAATGAAGGAACGTATGGAAGATGAATTGTGGTTGAAAAAGATAAAGGACAAGCTGGAAGACTATTCCGAACCGCTGCCGGTTGCCGGATGGGAGCGGTTGGAGAAGGAATTGTCCGTTTCCGGAGCTCCGATAACCGGACCGCATAGGATGATACCTTTCCGTCGCTGGGCGGTGGCCGCGGCAGCTGTGTTGCTGGTGGCGGTTTCGTCCGTCAGTCTGTGGCTGTTGCAGAGTCCGGTAGGGAATGAAATGCGGCATACGTCAGTGCCCGCTTTGGCTGTGGCTCCGGACGTCTTGCCGGAACAGACAGTACCTGCCATACGGACTAATTCCATAGAGCCTGCTTATCGGGCACATGGAAATGCATCGGCGCCCAATAAGGAGGCAAGTCACCCTTTGGTTGCACAACATATCAGAATATCGGTTGGCGAAGAACAGCAGGAGGAAATGCTGCCGGTTGAAACTGCAGATGAGGTTGTCGGTATTGGACAGCAGGCGGAAGAACCGGTAGTGGAAGATACGGACCATGAAACTACAATGCAGACCGAGGAACCGGAGACAAGGGAAGACCGCTATCGTCCGTCAGGCCGGGACAAACTGCATCTTCCGGAAAAAAACAGTTCTGGTAGGGATGCTAAAGGATGGGCGGTTGGCTTGTCCGTAGGAAATACGGGAGGTTTTTCATTGGCGAATGAAGGGGAAGCGAATGTGATGTCGGACTACATGCCTGGAAGTCCTATTTATGGCGGTAACGTAGATTTATCCTCTACGGCCAATGGCATTGTTACTATTCCCGACGGGCAGGAACTGGTTTTTAAGGATGGTATGCCCTATCTGCAAAGACGCGAAAAGAAAATTGCGGATATAGACCATAAACAACCGCTCAGTTTCGGTGTTTCGGTGCGGAAAAACTTGGCGAAGGGTTTCTCTGTGGAAAGCGGGCTGACGTATACCTATCTTGCTTCTGACGTAAGGTATGAGGGCAGCTCGGAAAAGATAAGCCAGAAGCTGCATTATATTGGCATTCCGGTACGGGCCAACTGGAACTTTGTGGATGCAAAGAACTTTACGATGTACGTTTCGGCGGGGGGTGCCATTGAAAAATGTGTGTATGGCAAGATTGGTACTGAGAGTGAGACTGTGAAACCGGTACAGCTTTCTGTCATGGGTGCTGTCGGTGCCCAGTATAACATAAGCAATAGGGTGGGCCTGTATGTGGAACCGGGAGTATCTTATTTCTTTGATGACGGTTCGTCGATACAGACTATACGCAAGGAGAACCCGTGTAACTTTACGTTGCAGGCCGGTATACGTCTTACTTATTGATAGCAGGACAGACATGTTTTTGTCCACTTTCTTGTAGATTCAGAATTTTCTTAATAACTTTCGGCCGTGTTTCTTCGTTGGTGGATGAAGGGACACGGTTTTTTATTGATTGAGAAGAAAGAAAGTAGGTCGGGACATGCCCGGCAATATAACAAACACGTAGTAAAATAGACAAAATGAAGATTAAAAAGAAAGTAGCCTTAAGCGGGCTATTGCTTTGTTGTGCAATCACGGCAAAAGCACAAGTGTGTATTACTCCCCAGGTGGAGCAGCGTGCCAGGGAGTTGGTTTCTCAAATGACGCTGGAAGAAAAAATCGATTACATTTCCGGTCCCAAATCTTTTTATATCCGGGCTGTACCCCGGCTTGGCATACCCGAAATCAGGATGGCCGATGGTCCGCAAGGCATACGTAACAATACTCAAAGTACCTTGTATCCTTGTGGCATCTTGTCGGCTTCGACATGGAACCGTAAGTTGGCTAGAGAGCTGGGACATGGTTTGGCCCGGGATGCAAAGGCCCGTGGGGTAAGTATTCTGTTGGGGCCTGGAGTCAATATCTACCGCTCTCCTCTATGCGGGCGAAACTATGAGTATTTTGGTGAAGACCCTTATTTGACGGGCGAAACTGCTAAAGAATATATCTTGGGAGTGCAGGAAGAGGGAGTTATGGCTACGGTGAAGCATTTTGCGGCCAATAACCAGGAGTGGAGCAGACATCATGCCAGCTCAGATGTGGATGAACGCACGCTGCAGGAAATTTATTTTCCCGCGTTCCGAAAAGCTGTGCAGGAAGCAGGAGTAGGGGCGGTTATGGATAGCTATAATCCGCTGAACGGGGTACATGCCACCGAAAACAGCTGGCTGAACATTGATGTATTACGCAAGCAGTGGGGATTTAAAGGTATCCTGATGTCTGACTGGACATCTGTATATTCCGGTGTGGGAGCCGCTAATGGAGGGTTGGATTTGGAAATGCCCGTCGGTAAATTCATGACCAGGGAAATTCTTATTCCGGCAATAGAGAATGGTATCGTGAAGGAAGAGACCATTGACGCCAAAGTCCGGCATATACTCCAGACATTGATTGCTTTTGGAGCACTTGATACTCCGAGAGAAGATAAATCTATCGATAAAGACAATGCACAGTCTAAGGAAATTGCACTTGACTTGGCGAGAGAAGGAGTAGTCTTATTGAAAAATGATAACGGTACGTTGCCTTACCGGAACGGTAGAACATTGGTAATCGGGCCTAATGCCGATATTATTCCCACAGGAGGAGGAAGCGGATTTGTCACCCCTTATTCGGTAGTGTCACTCTATGACGGTATGGTTCAGTTGAAGGGCGGCAGACAGATAGAGCTGCTGTCTGACAGCATTCTTTATAAGGATATGTCCCAACAGATTTATACGGATGGCAGTTTTACGCAAAACGGTTTTAAGGGCGAATATTATAATACTCGTAATCTTACCGGAGAACTCTTTCAAGCTGCCATAGAGCCTGCCATAGACCATGCCTGGAAATACGGTGCACCGTTCGACGGCATGCCGGTAGATCAGTTTTCTGCCCGTTGGACGGGAGTTTACAAGGCTGACAAGGATGGAACTGTCAAGTTCCAGCTGGCTGGCGATGACGGATACCGTCTGTTTGTAAACGATAAGCTGATTACCGGAGATTGGGGGAACCATTCATTCAGTACCCGCAGTGCATTTATGCAGGTCAGTGCAGGGGAGATATACCGGTTGCGTATTGAATATTTTGATAATGTGGGTGAGGCGACTGTCAGTTTCCAGGCAGGAATGATGGATGAGGAGCGTTTGGCCTCTTCACTGAAGCATGCCAGGAATGTTATTGTATGTGCCGGGTTCAACAGCAGTACAGAAGGTGAAGGGTTCGACCGTCCGTTTGCATTGTCATACGGGCAGGAATATCTCATTAATAAAGTGGCTTCACTTCATGATAATGTGGCTGTGGTGGTGAATGCCGGAGGTGGAATAGATTTCCGCAATTGGGGGCAGAGTGTACAAGCTATTTTGATGGCATGGTATCCGGGGCAGGAGGGTGGAAAGGCCCTTGCCGAAATCATTACGGGCAAGCTTTCGCCAAGTGGCAAACTACCAGTCAGCATCGAGGAAAAATGGGAAGATAATCCGGTATATGGTAATTATTATGACAATCGCAATGTACCTCATAAACGGGTGCAGTATGCCGAAGGTGTTTTCGTAGGTTATAGGGGATATGACCGGAACGGAAAGCAGCCGCTCTATCCTTTCGGGTATGGACTGTCATACAGTAGTTTTGAATATAGTAATCTGAGTGTTGAGAAGACGGGGGGAAGCCGGGTTACGGTAAGCTTTGACATCAAGAATACCGGAAAGATGGATGCTGCGGAAGCGGCTCAGGTATATGTGCGGGATGTGGAATGTTCTGTTCCGCGTCCATTGAAGGAGTTGAAAGGCTACGATAAGGTTTACTTGAAGAAGGGTGAAACCAAGCGCGTTCGGATATTGCTGGATGAGGAAGCCTTTGCCTACTATGATGTGGAATCACATCGGTTTGTAGTGGAAAAGGGGACTTTTGAGATTCTGGCAGGTCCTTCTTCAGCTGATTTACCATTGAAGGCAACTGTTGTTTTATGATAAAATAAATATCAAAACAAGAATGGCAGTATGAAAAAGATAATAATACTGATGGTTTGTCTGTGGGGACTTGGTAACACCTTTACCTCGGCACAAACTACGGAGAAGGAGAAATTCATCTCAAGCTTGATGAAGCAGATGACGCTGGATGAAAAGATAGGCCAGCTTGCACAATGCACCTACCGAGGGAATTTTACCGGACCCGACGGTGGAAATATTCCTAAAGAAGAGTATGTCCGGCAAGGCAGAATAGGCTCTATGCTGAATGTGATAGGAGTAAAGGATATACGCCGTTATCAAGAGCTTGCTTTGCAATCGCGTTTGCGCATTCCTTTAATTTTCGGACTGGATGTTATCCACGGCTATCGTACCGGATTTCCGCTTCCGCTTGCCGAGGCTGCAAGTTTCGATTTGGCCATGATTGAGGAAGCTGCACGCTACAATGCTTTGGAAAGTGCCGCTGATGGTTTGAACTGGGTTTTTGCCCCGATGGTGGATATTTCGTGGGACGCACGTTGGGGACGCGTCATGGAAGGGGCCGGTGAGGACCCTTATTATGGTTCTCGGGTAGCGGAGGCGCGTGTCAGAGGCTTGCAAGGAGACGATTTGGCAGACACGACGACTGTCATGGCATGTATGAAACATTTTGCCGGATATGGTGCACCGATAGCAGGAAAGGAGTATAATAGTGTGGATATGTCAATGGGCCACTTTGCCAATTTTTATATGCCTCCCTATAAGGCGGCCATAAAGGTAGGAGCAGCTACCGTGATGAGTGCTTTCAATGATTTTAATAATATTCCTTGTACTGCCAATGATTTCTTGCTCAACCGGCTATTGAGAGAGCAGTGGGGATTTAAGGGATTTGTTGTGTCCGATTATAATTCGGTAGAGGAATTGGTGAACCACCGTTATGCTGTTGACAAGAAAGATGCCGCAGCCAAAGCGCTGAATGCTGGTCTGGACATGGAGATGGTAAGTACCTGCTACTTGACTTATCTGAAGGAGCTTGTTCAAGAAGGGAAAGTAAAGGAGAGTGTGCTTGATGATGCAGTACGGCGTATATTGGAGAAGAAATATGAGTTGGGATTGTTTGAGGACCCTTTTCGCTACTGTAATCCGGAAAGAGCGGCCAGAATACTCAATGCGCCCGAAGTCCGTAATGCTTCGCTCCGTATGGCCGAGCGTTCCGTTGTATTGCTGGAGAATAGTGAATCTGTGCTTCCGTTGACGGCACAGACGAGGAAGATAGCCTTGATAGGAGGACTCTCAAAATCCCAGTACGATATGGCAGGTGCTTGGGCTGCCACTACGGACCGGAACAAAGTGGTGACCTTATATGATGCATTGGTCCGGAAAGGACTGGAGGTGAGCTATGCTGAAGGCTATGATATGAAGAGCAATCAGTTGACCGGATTGCAGGAAGCATTACAGGCTGCTGAGGCTTCGGATGTCATTGTTGTGGCGGTAGGCGAGAGATTCGGTCAGAGTGGCGAGAAGGCTTCCAAAGTGAATATAGCCATACCCGAGGGGCAGCAGAAGCTGGTGTCGGAACTGGCAAAGACTGGAAAACCTGTCATTGCTCTTGTCATGTGTGGGCGTCCGGTAATCTTCAATGAGATAAGGGAACATGCTGATGCGGTACTGTGTACTTGGTGGCTGGGAAGTGAGGCCGGCAATGCCATATGCAATGTGTTGTGGGGAGAGTATAATCCTTCGGCTAAATTGCCCATGACATTTCCTGCACACGTAGGACAGATTCCCATTTATTATCAGAATAAGAGCACCGGCCGCCCTACCGCATTGAAACAGACCTATAAGGCATCTTATATCGATGCTTCCACTGAGCCTGCCTATCCTTTCGGATATGGGCTTTCGTACACGGATTTTGGATATTCTGATTTGAAACTGCTGCCGGGCAAGGCTGCAGGCGTCCATACGGAGGTGTCGGTAAAAGTGACTAATACCGGTAAGTGTGCAGGAGAGGAAGTAGTTCAATTGTATGTGCAGGATAAGGTAGCCTCTGTTACGCGTCCGATAAAGGAATTGAAGGGCTTCAGGAAAATTCATCTGAATGTGGGTGAAAGCAAAACTGTAGCTTTTCAGATAACTGACGATGCACTGGGATTCTATGACAATGAGATGAATTATATGGTAGAACCTGGTGATTTCGTCTTTATGGTGGGTGGCAGTAGTGATGATGTACAGCAGATTACCTATAACTTGAAAGAATAGGATTCTTACCCTATAAATGAAAAGCAAGGCTGTCTGGAATCATATCCGGACAGCCTTGCTTTTCTGTTTTAGTTGGTTATCACATTCGTGAAATACTCTTTGAACAGTTTTTCTGCCCGTTCCAGTTGTTCCGGAGTATTTTCCTTCACTTCTTTCAATTTGTAATCCCATCCCATGGCTTCGTATTTGTGAACACCCAGACGGTGATAAGGAAGTATTTCCACCCGTTGTATCTGCTGGTATTTGCCAAGACTTTCACCCAGCAGGCGGGTGTCTTCTTCCGAATCGCTGTAACCGGGGACCAGTACATAGCGCAGCCAGAAGGGGTGTTCATGTTCTTCGAGCCAGGCAGCGGTGCGGAGTGTCTGTTCGTTGCTTCGTCCCGTCAGCGTACGGTGGCGTTCGGGATTGAATTGCTTGATGTCCAGCAGCACCAGGTCCGTAACGGCGCACAGCGCGTCGAACTGCGCCAGCGCCGCCGCGTCCTCCGGGCGGAACGTGGCGCCCGAGGTATCCAGACAGGTGTGGATGCCCCGCCGCTTTGCCTCCCGGAACAGCGCGGTCACAAATTCAATCTGCAGCAGCGGCTCTCCGCCTGTGACGGTGATGCCGCCTTTCCGGTAAAACGCCTCGTTGCGGGCGTATTGCGCCAGCAGCTCCTCCACCGTGGTTGGCACGCCGCCGCCCGGGTCCCAGGTGTCCGGGTTGTGGCAGCAGGCACAGCGCAGCGGGCAGCCCTGCAGAAACACCACATAGCGCAGCCCCGGTCCGTCCACCGCTCCCATGGACAAAAACGAGTGTATGCGCCCTTTCACGCCGTTTTCCGGCGTCTGCATCTGTGCGTCCACGGCTCACATCGCCTCGTGGAACGTGCGGGCGATGACCTCGCGCTGCTGTTCTTTCGTTAGCTTGTGGAAGTTCACCGCGTAGCCTGAAACGCGGATGGTCAGATTGGGGTATTTTTCCGGGTCATTGTACGCCTCCACCAGCGTTTCACGGCTGAGCACGTTGACGTTGATGTGGTGGGCCATCTGGGAAAAATAGCCGTCCAGCAGGCTGACGAGATTGGCCCGGCGCTGTTCGTCCGTCCTGCCCAGCGCTCCCGGCACGATGGAAAACGTATTGGAGATGCCGTCCTTGCAGTACCGGTACGAAAGCTTTGCCACAGAGTTCAGCGAGGCCAGCGCGCCGCTTTTTTCCCGGCCGTGCATGGGGTTCGCGCCCGGGGCAAAGGGCTGCCCCGCTTTGCGGCCGTCGGGCGTGGAGCCTGTTTTTTTACCGTACACCACGTTGGAGGTGATCGTCAGCACCGAGAGCGTGGCTTCGGCTCCGCGGTACAGCGCATGGCCTGCCAGCTCGTTGTAAAACGCTTCGGCCTGTTCGCAGGCAATGGCGTCCACGCGGTCGTCATCGTTGCCGAAGGCGGGGTAGTCTCCCTCCACCTCGAAATCCGTGATGAGGCCTGTTCCGGCGTCGCGGATGCAGCGCACCTTCGCGTATTTAATGGCCGAGAGTGAATCTGCCAGCACGGACAGGCCCGCCATACCGAAAGCCATGTAGCGGTGCACATGGGTGTCGTGCAGAGCCATCTGCGTTTTTTCATAAGCATATTTATCGTGCATGTAATGGATGACGTTCATGGTATCGGCATACAATTCCGCCAGCCAGGGGCGGTATGCGTCCAGCAGCGCCGTCACCCTGCCGTACTCCAGATACTCGTCCTCATAGGGCGTATGCACCGGGCCGACCTGCATGTTCTTCATCTCGTCCCGGCCACCGTTGAGGGACAGGAGCAGCAGCTTTGGCAAATTGACCCGCGCGCCGAAAAACTGCATGTCTTTACCCAGCCGCATGGCTGAGACACAGCATGCGATGGCGTAATCGTCGCCGTAAATGGGGCGCATCAGGTCGTCGTTTTCGTATTGGATGGCGTCTGTCTCGCAGGAGACGCGGGCGCAGTATGTCTTAAACGCGGCGGGCAGCGCACCGCTCCACAAAATGGTCAGGTTCGGTTCCGGCGACGCCCCCAGATTGTAAAGCGTATGCAGCATGCGGAAGGAAGTTTTCGTCACCAGCGTGCGGCCATCCGAGCCCATGCCCCCCACGGCTTCGGTGATCCACATGGGGTCGCCGCCGAAAAGCTCGTTATATTCGGGTGTGCGCAGGTGGCGCGCCATGCGGAGCTTTAAGACGAAATCGTCCATGATCTCCTGTGCGCCGGATTCATCGAGTACGCCTTCTTTGAGGTCACGTTCAAAATAAATGTCAAGGAATGTGGAGGTGCGGCCGAGGCT
>OGWT01001990.1_pt1 | contig 14569 bp, 15 predicted proteins | sample 1576101 | NCBI WGS metagenome assembly OGWT01 (sample SAMEA3541481, study PRJEB24748) | human gut metagenome | biome: human gut; feature: human-associated habitat; material: faeces | place: China | collected 2012 | reverse complement strand
ATGTTTCCTTTCGGACTTTTCACAGAGTTGAGCGGAGCTTACCAATTCGAAAATAGATGCGATTCTGGTCGAGTTCGAGGAGCCGAAGGTCCCCGATCCGCCCGTTCCGTCCCGCCCGGCCGTCATCTCCGTTCGGACCGGAGAAAATACCCCGCCCGAGGCAACCGCTTCCATTCCGAACCTCTTTCTGCAAAGTGACGACAAAGCGGGCAGGAGCATCGATCTTCAACTTTATTTTGCCGATGCCGATGCTCCGGGCGATCGGCTCTCCTACTTCGTTTCGCCTTCCGCGGAAAAGGTCGTGGAGTGCCGCGTACAGAATTCGGAACTGCTCGTACGGCCCTGCGCCGCGGGCTGCACGACGCTGACCGTAACGGCAAGAGACCTCGACGGCGCCGCGGCGACTTCGGAATTCCAGGTGATCGTCGACGGTACGGGCGTTGCGATGGAGCTTTTCCCCAACCCATGCCGTGATGTACTCAACGTACGCATTCCGGACGCCGAGGGCGATTTTCCCATCCGGTTCCACAATGCGGCGGGGCAGCAGGTGCTCGCTACGCAGGTTTCGATCCGCGCCAGCGACAACGGTAACACGGGGCGCATCGACGTATCCGGGCTTTCTCCCGGGACTTACAGCTGCACGGTCGAGTGCCGCGGCCGCAAACTCAACAGCCATATCATCAAACGATAACCGCAAACACCATGTCTATCTGTCAATCAATCAGATACTTTTCCGCGACATTTCTTTTCGCGACAGGCGGTTATGCGGCGCAAGCCCAGACCTCTGATGCCGGGATCATGCCGTTCCTCGGCCTGGAAACCAATGCCCGTACAGCCGGTATGGCAGGGGCCGCGACAGCAGTTACGGACAATCCGTTGGCCGTTTACGCCAATGCCGCGTTAAGTCTCATCGGCGAACGACATGCCGGAGGCACTCTGTTCTCCGGACCTTGGAATACGGCTTTCGACAGCGCCAATGTGCTTTACGGCGTGGGGGGATTTTATACTCCCGACTCGCGGAACTCCCTGTTGGCCGGAGTGCGTTATTTCCGCGGACCTTCGGTCGGGTTGACCGACGAACAGGGATTTCCCGCCGGAACAGCCCGTCCGCAAGACCTTTCGGCGGAGGTCGGCTACGGCCGTCGGATCGGCCGGAATCTAGCGTTTTCGCTGACGGTCCGTTACGTCCGTTCCGATCAGGGATTCGGGGAGAAACCGATGCAAGGCGTCTCGTTCGATATCGGTGCGGCCTATCGCGGGACGCTCCGCGCTGTGGAGGGTGCCCGCTGGATCGTCGGGCTGCGGCTGGCCGACATCGGCCCCGATGTGAAAGCCTCCGACGGAGAGCGCTGTGGCCTGCCGATACGCGGGTCGCTCGGAGGTTCGCTCCATCTGCCTTTTCGCTCGAACCACATGCTCTGCGTCGCCCTCGATTTGAGCCACCAGTTCCGGGGAGGGATCACCGGTCTGGCTGCAGGGGCAGAATATACCTTTTTTCGGCACGGTGTCGTGCGTGGCGGATACCACTTCGGTCATAAGAACAAAGGAACAGGCAATTACGCTTCGTTGGGTTGCGGATTCATTGCAGGCCCCGTGCGGTGCGACGCCGCATGGCGCTTGGGCGGCGATAGATTCAATCCGCTCAACGACACGTTTCTCTTTTCGGTCGGATTTCTGTTGTAAACGGCGGTCGGCATCCATACGAAAGCAGCGGCATCTTCCGATGCCGCTGCTTTTTCCGTTGCAGGTCTGCTACTCGTCAATCCGGATGCAGCGAACCGACGCCCCTCGGTCGGAATAGGTATTCTGAGACTGACAGGTGACACTGTCTCCTTCTTTGTAGTTCGGAGCAGCCTTGAAAGCTCCGACCCGCCCCCAGGGGGAATAATCAGGGCCATCCATGTAATAAGCCGTACAAACTTCCACACCGCAACTTCCGGTATAGCCATTGGATCCCCCATCCGAGTTGCGCACATGCTGCGCACCTCCGGTCAGCGGAAAATACCACTTATTGTCCAGCAGGATTCCGCGCATCGTCGTAGCCACTACGGCATCGGGTGTTTCATTGTCTGTCAGCGCTATCCAGGCCTGGCTGCTCATCACTTTCCATCCCGGGGGACACGGGTCGTAAATCGTCTTCACACCGTGCGCGTCCTTCGATGGATTGCCCCATGCAGCCAATCCGGCCTTATCGGTCAGGTAATTTTCATTCTTGTAAAGCCAGAGGTGGGGGTTGGCCCGGCCCAGGTCGAATGCATCCTGCGACACATAACCCGTTCCGAGCGCCGTGTTGATGTCGATGGCGACCGTCGCCTTCGTATTGCCGATAATCTGGTGATGCGCCTCTCGGCCCCATGCTTCAAAAGTACCTCTGTCCAGCGCGGGAATTGGCGTATAGGCAGGAGCGAACCATAATCCGGTCATATAACTGACTTGTACACTCGTATAGTCCGGCAAGCCAGGGAACGGGTCTTTGCGTCCCCATTGGTAACAATTGCCCGTGGTCGAGGCCAAAGCGACATTGTTCAGCTGACCGCCGATATACGCTTGTTCGGGATCAATCAAAGCTCCCAGATCTCGATTCATCCATGTATAGCCGCCTTTCACGATCCAGTTCTCCGCAGCGTCGGGGTCATACCCCTCCGAGAAAACGATATTCCAGCTCCAGAGCACCTCGGCGTTCGTAATGCGCTTGTCCGCATCGGCTTCGATCTGATCATAGCCGAGCTCCTTGTCGATCGCCACGATCACCACATTGCCGTTGACGAAAGTTTCGGGCGTATCGAAATAAATATAGCCATCTTTCTTGAATTTCACGCTGCTGAGCACCACGGGCGACGCCTGTATCCATGGCAAATAGCTCGTCTGCAAACAACTGTACCACAGTACGAGGGCTGCTTTCGGCTCGATCCGGAGGTCCTCCTCCGTGTAGGAGAGGCCGCCGCAGGTCAGCGCCTTGCCGTTGCCCTTCACGTCGGCACGGAAGCGGTAGAATGTATTGGCCGCATCGGCATAATAGGTATTGGCCGTGCCCTCGGCACTCAGATCAATGACGGGAAGCGCATCCTCGGGGTCGAGCGTAGCCTCTCCTTCGACGACCACCGTTTTGCCCGTCGGAATACCGCCGTCGGCCGGAGCCTTCACGGTGGCGAAGATGTACTCTTTGCCATTGACGAGAGCGACGGCTTCGAATGTTTCACCGGCATGTCCGGGTGTTACGACCAAATGCAGCACCAGTGCCTCGGTGTCGGACGTATTGCCTGAACAGTCGAGTCGCACGGCATTGGAAACCACAGCTTCGGAGACGTTCACTTCACCTGTGCGCAGATCGACCGTGGCGTTTTCCATCGACACGGCGGCATTTTCGTTCGAGACGCAACGGAAAATCACGCCCTCGAGTTTCGCCCGCAGGTCGGTCGTCAGCCGGATTTCGAGTGCTGAAAAAAGATGTTTGAATTGCAGGTTGACGGCGTTGTCGCCCTTTTTGATCCCGCACGTAACGGCATAGAGAAAATCATGGGCTGCCAAAGTCGCCAACGGATCGCTTTCCGAACGAGTCTGCACAGCGGGCACCGACACCGGGATGGCCGTTACATCGACTGCGGCTCTGTCCGTATAGGGATAGTAGGCATAGAAATCGTGATCGGACGTTTCATCAGCCCAGCGGATCACATTGAGCCGGGAAGCAGCTGTAAAATCGCTCGTCGCTCCCGACACAGCCGCCTTGTAGGCGAAATTGGCTCCCAGGTTCTTGCCGCCGGACTCGGCGAAAAGGCCGATCAGATCGTTTTTGACCCAGTTCACCCGGAGCGCTGTTTCCGTATCCTCATAGGAGGTCCGGACTTTGGGACCGACAGTTGATCCCGAGAAAAGGATCTCGCCCTCCTGCGGTGTCGGCGACATGGTGTCGCCGTTTCCGGCGCATGCGACCGTCAGCAAGGCGGCCAACAGAATTATATAGTTTCGTTTCATCGTGTTCTAAATATTTTAAGGTTACTCCCAGCCTTCCCATTTGTCGAGGTCATCAATCTGTCCGTCGCCGTCAGTTGCATTTGGATCGAAGAGTGCTTTGTCGACGGCTTTCTTAAGGATTTTCTCCATTACGGCATAACCTGCCGCACTGGGATGCACACGGTCGTCCGGTGTCCAGGAGTATTCGAGTTTCAGTCCGTTCTGATCGTCTTTGAGCGCAGAATGGTAGTCGGCATAAACGAAGCCCCTCTCTTCGGCATACTGTTTCAGCAGCCTGTTTAACTCGACAACGCGCTGTCCAAGATCGGCATGAGCGGCATTCCATTCCTCGCTCTGCCACCAGATCCGGTTGGCCGGGGGCGTCGAGCCAATGACTACCTTGAAACCTCTTGCAGCGCCTGTTTCGGCCATCAGCCGGATGTCTGCGAAAACTCGTTCTATCGAGCAGGGCTGGCCGTCGTTTTCAGCCAGGTCGTTGACCCCGCAGGCGATAACCACGCACGCCGGATCGTTGACAATTACGTCGTTGTAAAAACGCGCGCTGATCTGGAGCGAGGTCTGACCGCTGATGCCCTTGGGCAGGTAGTCGTTGTCGGAAAAGAAGGTCTTGTTGTCGGTACGTCCCTGCCATACTTCCGTAATGGAGTTGCCGATCAGTACGGCTCGCGGACCCTCCAGACGCCCTTTGGGCATTGCCGTCGTCTGCTCGCGAACGCAGCGCAGCTGGTAGCCGGCTCCCGTATACGAGTTGTAGGACGAATATCCGCCCAGGCCACCCTGGACCGGGTAATAGTTGCCGCTGGCGCTGGAACTGGTCAGCACGAGCATCTTGTTGGTGAGCGAACGGATATGGCTGCCGTTGAAGGCTGACTGCCGCTGTCCGGTATAGGGGAAATAGAGATCGTATGCACGGGAGTAACGCCCGAACGGTTTTTCATCGAGTTCCGCAACGTTGCCGAGGGCGAAATCGAGGGCTTCGGGCGGCGCCACTTTCCAGCCCGCGGGACACGGGTCGTAAATGCTCTTCAGATTGTCGCCGACGTATTCGCTTCCCCACAACCAGAACCATCCGGTCTGATTCTCAGCCGAACCTGTATTATTGAACCACGAATAGGAGGGGGTGTGCCAGTTGTCGGCCTGAACGCCGCTGACCTCTTTGGCCATCCAACGGTAGGGATATTTCACAGACAGGGCAACGGCGTCGTCAACAGCCTTGTCACCCACGGCATAGGCGTTATTTGCCCCGATCTTGCCGAACATCATGTTCCGAGCGCCCCAACTCTCGGAGGAATAATCCTGCTGCAATTCTTCAATAGGCGTATAAGTTGGAAGTCCCCAGTACATCTCGCTGCCGAATCCCGTGTCGTCGTACTCCGCAGCTGCCGGGAACGGGTCCTTGCGCCCCCACTGATAATAGTTGCCTAAAGCCCAAGCCGCAACGCGTTTATCCGAGGAGTTCATCGCCTCGCGTCCCGCCATGGCGCCCAGATTACGGTCCATCATCATATAACGGCCGACCTGTCGCGCTTCGGCGTCGCAATCGTAATTCTCGACAGCCCAGATATTCCAGCTCCAAAGGACTTCGCCGCCGGCATCATAAGCTGCAATCAGGGCATTGCCGGGAACGAACTCGGCCGGGGTAGTGAAGTAGACGTTACCTTCCCAGTCGTCATACTCTACGGATTCGATAGTCACGGGGCTTTCGCGTACCCAGCCGTCGGCCGTTTTCGGCGAATTGTACCACACGAGTTTTGCCGCCATAGGCTTGATAGCCAGATCAGTCTCGGAGTAGGATTTGGTTACCGGATGGCCGTCTACCGAGTACGAGTAGGTGCGCGGCACCCCGTTGCCCTTGGTCGTTGCACGGAACTTATAGGTCGTACCGGGTTTGGTTATCAGATAAGTGTTCGCCGTACCGTTAGCGCTCAAGTCCTCCGCGATGCGCTGTGGAAATTCGTAACCCAATGAGAATATGGTCAACCGTCCGGCAGGAATTCCGGTTTCGGGAACGGTCACCGATCCCAGCGACAGATGCTTTTCTCCGTAATCGACCAGCACTTCCAGCGTTTTTCCAGCTTCTACGGGATTCACAGCCAGGAAAAAGCTCGTCGGCGTGCGTGAAATCGTCGCTTGTCCTTCGATTTCATAGTTTATCTCGGCTGCCGTCTGCTCTCCGGGTGTTACCGCCCCGTTCCGCAGATTCAGCGACCCCGTTTCGAAAGCCAATATCCCGCCGTCGATACTGCGCAACGTTATGTTCTTGACATCCGATAATGTCCGGTCGGCGGCAAGTCGGAGTTCGATGACCGCAGCAACGCTTTCGAATGGCAAGGATACGGTTTCGACAGGATCTTTCACACCCTTGCTCACGGCATATAAATTGACCAGTTTTTTCAGATGCTTCGTAGCGCCCGGCGCTCCTTTCTGTTTCGCAGCAATCGCCACCGGAACAGCCGTCAAATCATCGTATGTCGTACGATAAGGATAATAGGCGTAGAAATCGCGTGAGGCAGCACCGGCGCTCCACACGATTCGCCGGTCCTGCGAAGGACAGACGAACTGCGTATTTGCCGCCGATGAAAAGGCCGCATAATAAATATTGGCATGCTCGACGGTCTCGCCGTCGGCTGCAAACAGCCCGATCCGGTCTACATCGGCATTCCAGATCAGATCAAGCCCTTTTTCAGCCGGGTCCACAGTCTTGAATGAAACCGATCCCTGGAATGAGACCACATCCGGATCAGATGATCCATTCTGCGTGGGATCTTTTTGACAGGCCGCGATAACCACCGTCAAAAATAAAAGTGTTAAGAGTCGCAGTTTCTCCATAATTTGAGGTTGAAATTTAAGGTTGGTGTCATTGGAACCCTCTCGACGTTCAAAAATACCAGATACGGCAAGTTCCAAATGATATTTCAAATATACGCAGACCTCATTCCTCACAGGGCGAAAATCGTACATAATAAGGCCAATTTTAGTTGCCAGACTATAGAAGGCACCTTGGCTGCATCCTGATTGCTCTGTTTCATAGTCCTTAATACGGAAAAACTCCGTAAAATAATCCACTCTGAATATTTTGTCTCTGTGCAAAAGATCGAAATCTTAATTAATCAGAGCTGTATTTTTAGAGACCTGATTTGACCCTTTTTTGTTAATAGCAATATGAACAGAACGGAAGACTTTCCCAAACTATGGATCGGCTCTTTCATCAAGACATGCCTGGTTAATTTCCTCATTTTCGTTAACTTTCATGCGCTGCTGCCCACGTTCCCCTTTTTTATCTCCTCTCTGGGCGGAGATGCCGTACCATAGATTTGGCAACAGCGTTGTTCAGCATCGCGCCCATCCTGTCGAGACCCTTCGTAGGATGGCTCGTCGACACTCAAGGCCGTCGCCTCGTCCTTATATGCGGACTGGCAGGAGTGGCGTTCGTCCCGATGGGGTATTTCATCTCGGCAGGCATCGCCACAGTCGACACGCCGTTAAAGCTCGGCGAATTGTTCGAACCGATGTCCGTGCCGGCCGCTGTTACACAACTCTTCTTCATGATGGCATACGGAGTAGTCGAGGTATATGTCGCGATCTATGCCGTACTCCACTGTCTGCCCAGCGAAGGTATTTATTTCATCGGCATTGCCGTAGCTGGGACGTGTGGTGGTAAGTCCGGTGAGGCGCGACTGGTGTACACAGGAAATGCAGCTATTATCACCGGGATACTTCTGCTGGTATTCGCGCACAACATACCGTGCTACCTGTTGTTGTGGCAGCACTGCTGGGATACAGTTTCGGAGCTGTGCAGTCTGCCCTGCAGACCATGGCCATGCTTGTCGAAAGACGAGGTGCCGCAAGCTCTACGTTTTTCGTGGCTTTCGATTTCGGGATTGCATTGGGAGGATTTTAGCAGGATTACTCGTGAAATACCGGGGATATGACGACATGTTCCTCGGCATGCTCTTGGTATTGCTTCTTTCTATAGTATTACATTACTTGTTCGGGCGTCGACACCCTTCGTCTCCCCCCCCTCCCAAAAAAAAAGAATACGGCATGAACCGGATAACGCGTAAGTCAGACATCTTCGATCGAATATGTTTCAAACCGACATACCTGTTTTAATTTCAAGGATTTATACGATAAACAATATGTTATTGATGCGGTTTTCGTTTTTTCGCCTCTGTATTATCCTTTGCTGTTCCTCATACGCCTTCGTATCAGCCAAATCCAATAGGGTGTCGGCAGCTTCGGTCAGGGGATTGGTCGTATGACTTTGCGGGTCGAGTTTTCGTTCCGGATATCGCTGTTCTGCAACCTGACATTCCTCTTTCGGTGCCGGATACAAGTCGTTGAAGACATTGGCTGAAAACTCCTTTCCCAGTACCGATCCGTTGGCGACGATACCTGCATTGTGGTCGATAAACGTCACGCCGTAGATTCTGCCAATCGGATTGATGCGGAAGATTGCGTCGATGTTTTCCGTTTTGAGCAGCCGCCGGAACTCTTCCCGCGTGTTATGCGGGCTCATGGCATCTTTGACTGTTTGTCGCCGTTGGTCGAGCGCTCCCGGTTCTTTCAGTTTGTCTTTCGACATCCCGTAATACTTTGAAGGCCTTATAGCCGATATCCTTTCCGATACGACTCGACTTGAACGGCGTTCCGACACCATAGCCGTCATCGGTCAGGGCACTCATGCGCTCCATGTACTCGCAGGCGATTTCCCGGAGCTGTCCGTCTGTCAGTTTGTCCTCCGGTGAGGGGTTCGGCAAAACATGGAAGACCGTATTGGTCATCCGTCGGTTGGCTTCGAGGTACGGCAGGAAACTCTCCATGCAGGCGTCGACATCCATTCGCCTGTGTTTGTCGAACGGCTCCAGCATCTTTTGCCAATAGAGGATTTCAGCTTCATCCCGGTCTACTTTCTCCTTGTTGTAGTACAGAGTCCCGCCGGGTGTTGCCCCCGACCTTATATTCGCAACCATTCCTTAGCTTGTTTTGCGAGGTTCAGAATCTCGATACTAAGGGTCTTCAACTCGCGAGTCCGTTGTTCCAGTGCGGCGATCTGATGCGGAATCGTGACGTTGGAAAAGTGCGAATTGACAGCTTTTACAATCTGATTATGTAGGCTAAGTACCCGGCGCCTTGTCATATTTCTATGATAGGTTTCCCAATACTCGCCTCCGAACCGGACGTACACCTTCCAGCGTATCCGGCTCTCCACTAATATTGTCAGTCTAAAACGTTCCATGATGTATCTTTTGATGACAGCTACCGCATACAGCCATAGTCTTTCGACGTCTGACAATCATCAGTTTTTCCCAATTCTCCTTGCCTTTCAGTTCTCCGAGTTTACGCACATGGTGCATAACCAGATTATCCGTAGCACCGCACAACTCACATTTCTGAGCTTTCAGCCTGTCTATAAGGCTTGTGGTGCTGACGCCGGGCATTGGATTCGGGCATCTATCAATCAACCGATCATAGGAAGGTCTTTTTCTTTTGAACCCTTCATTGTATAAGCGACGTTCTTTTGCTTTGCCGTTTTTTACCGTATACCCGACTGTAAAGACTCCGTTGCGTTTGTATTTCCGGCAAATTCGTCTTACTGTGGTTCGGTATTTCCCGGCAAAGGTTTTGTACATACTGTACTGCATGATGTAGTGAAAAGTATTCAGTTCAGAAGCGTTGTTAGCTATCGAGTAATAGTTGTAAAACCCTCTGATCTCGGCATTGTAACTGTCAAGGATTTCAAGGTCGTCATTATTGATAAGTTCCGACCTATGTTTGGGAATCCATTGCTCGTGCCCGTTATGATAGCTGAATTTCAGCACACCGAGTTCCAACAATTTCTTCTTTATCACTTCGGTCGTCACCTTTAATCTGACCTTGTTTCCATACACACGGGACAGGCTTCCCCGTTTGTTCCGTTTTTGCAGGTTCGACCTGCGGACAGTCACCTCATATCCGAGGAATTTTGCAGGCTTTTCAGTATGAGTGATGAGCGTTTTCTCATCCGATAATTCCAATGCCAGTCTGTCTGCAAGGAAACGCTTTATATCGTCCTTGATCTTTACGGCATCTTCTTTACTGCCGATAATTCCAATGAGGAAGTCGTCGGCATACCTCACATATTTAAGCCTCTTGAAGTTTCCGTCCATAGGGTCGAAGCACGGCATCGCGGATCGGGTTTTGTCTATCTCTTTGAGCCGTTTGACGAGCACTTTTCTTTCTACATTATTTGTCGCTGTTTTGAGTTCACGCATAACCAGCCTCTTTTGGTAAGTGAGAACTTCGTATTCCCGTTGCTGTCTTCCCCTATCTCCCTTGTCGAATTTGGAAGCATATTCTTTCATGTACTTATCCAGCTTGTCCAAGTAAATGTTCGCCAGTACCGGACTGATAATTCCGCCTTGCGGCATGCCGCTGTACGTTCCATGAAATCGCCATTGTTCCAGATAACCCGCCCTGAGGAACTTCCGGATAAGCCGTATGAACCGTTCGTCGGAGATACGTTCCTTTAAGATGTCGATCAGAATATCATGATTGACATTGTCGAAGAAACCTTTTATATCTCCTTCGATGAACCACTTCTTACCCGTAAAAGTCTTCTGTACGGCATTCAATGCGGTGTGGCAGCTGCGATGCGGACGGAAGCCGTGCGAAGTATCTTCAAAGTGACCTTCGTAAATAGCTTCCAGTACCATTCGTACTACCTCCTGCACCAGTTTGTCGTCGAAAGAGGGTACGCCGAGAGGTCGTGTCTTCCCGTTTTTCTTCGGGATGTACATTCTTCTCGATGGCTGGGGTGAGTAGCTTTCGTCTTTCAACGAAAGGATCAGTTTCTCAATGCGGGGAAGGCTCATACGGTCGATGGTTTTCCCGTCTGCACCTTGTGTCATATTACCCGGCTTGGCATATATTCGCTGATAAGCCAGGTAATACATTTCCTCATTGAAAAGAATACGATAAAGCCTCTCAAACCTGTATTCCGTGGTTTGACTATGCTTTGTCAGACTGTTTAATACTCTTGCGGGACTTCTCATAATGCCTCTCGCATTTTCCGTTAATCGTATTAATGAATATTAGCTGCCGCCCTTCGCCGTGTGCGAGGCTTTCCCTCGCTCGGACTACTACGGCGGCTCCGTTACCATACCGGATATTCATAGACCTTCGTCCAATAGCCTTACGGCATTCCGGTTTAGGTAATCCCCGTTTGCGATATAATAACTATGGCGCGACAGATTGTCGGATATGACGTCCGCCTTTTACTGCTTATTGCAGTTGCGTCGTGATAAGTTCTTGCTCTCTCTGTACAACTACCACAATGAGAGTATCACGATATGACGAGTATAGTTACCTTAACGTCACAGTTTCGCTAAGTACCGCTCAGGCTGTCATTCAATCAATCCGGATTTTATCCTCATACCTGTCTTTCATCACCCCATTCAGTCGCAGTCCGATAACTGACTGACTTATGGTTTACCCCGACATGCTACACTCCCTGTCCGGTTTCCCTTTCAGATAAGTCGGTTGATGATAGGTTATTTTCAAAGAACACTTACCTAATAGCTTGCCATCGCTATATTTATTATATCGCCTTGACGGGCGCACAGTTATTTGCGAGTTTCTGAAATTGGGAATAAAAGTCATTCAAACGGGCGACGAACTGCACCTTCGAAGGATCGCGTCTGACGACAACGAACTCCTCGGCGAAGATTCTTTTGACGATAAAACGGCTGCGGTTATGCTCCGATCCGGCTTTGCAGAGCAGTTCGTTGAAGCGGATGTTCTGCTCTTCATTGAGGCGGAAAGAGTATTTATAGCTCAGCGTTCGGGGCTTCTTTCCGGTCTTGTCTGTCAGTTTTCTGTTAGTATCCATAATATCGGTTCAAAAGGCGTTCGACTGGGGAGAACGCCCGGCCTCGCAGAGCAAGGACCTTTGTCGGACAAATGCCAATTTGTCGGACAAAGGTACAGCTCGCTGTTGTCTGGCGACAACAAAAATCCGCGTCGGAGAATCTCTGACTGAAGTTTTGAAAAGCCTCCGCTACGGCCTCCGAGGACGGGTCTTTCCCGGTGCAATATTACAACCCTGCGGGCGCCAAAACAAACCCTCGGTGCGGACTGGAGCGGTCTGGAGCGGACATCGGAACCGAGGTATTTCTGTCGGTTGTATCTTGCAGCATGAAAGGTCGGTTTTCTTATTCTGTTCATTATCCCGATATAAACCACATTAAACGGAAAACGATATTTTGAATGGTTTAAAACATAAAACCGAACACACATGCTTTACGACTGCAAACCGAACATTCAATCTCAAAAACGTTGCACCATGGATTCATTGAAAGAAACAGAAAAACCTGCACCCAATCCTTCTAAACATCCCCGTATCGAAGTCGACGAGGAGTTGATGCGTCAGATGATCGCCGACAGGCCCCTTTGGATTCGAAAGTCGTCCGCCGGATTCCCGAACCGGAAGAGGAAGATATGGACGCTCTTGAGGAAAACACATCGGAAACGGTATCCGGAGCATCGGCACCGACTGCTGAGAAAACAGGCATAGACTCCACTGCGAGTACCGTAAAAGAACATTCCGGTTTCCGTCGGAAAAAGCTCACGCTACCGGATTTTGAACGCACGTTCTTCGCTCCGGTGGATTGCCGCAACCGCTCTGCGATCTATGTCAGTACCCGAACCAAGCACAAAGTATCGGAAATACTCCACCTGTTAGGGAATGAGAGTACAAGGCTTACGGCCTTGGTCGACAATATGCTGCGATTTGTCATGGACATTTACAGCGGTGAGCTGAATTATCTCCACGAGAAGAAGAACAACAGACGACCGTTTTGAACAGACAATGCGAATTATAACGGACAGCTGAACGAAACGTCGGGAGCGGTTGTTATGCCTATTGGGGTATATGACGTGCGTGTCGTGGATTATGGCTATTGGAGGGGCAGTCCGCAGGGTAGCGTCCGGGCCGCAGAAAGCCGCCTATTCCGACGGTAGAATTCTAAGATAAAACCAAATAAAAGCTGCAAAAAGTTTCATGCCCGGAAATTGTCATTTTTTGTCGTAGCGTTTAGCAAAATGATTCTGGCTATGGGATGCAAGGCCGCGAAGCGCTTGTATAGCCTTGCATCCCATAGTCAGAATCGTTAATTTGCGGAGTACGGAAATGACAATACATTAATTATGAGTAGGTTCGGCTCCCAATTAGACGGACTGTTCCGACAATAAGATTTTGAGATTTTGAATGATCTCAAAATCTTATCGAATGGCAGATATGTATGCCGGATTATATCTGCAACGCTACATATGGTGTTCCACGCCTTACGACGGCAAAGCATCTGGCGGCGATTTTGGCCCTCACAGCATTCAGGACGCTGAATTTATGTTTACCTTCAGCCACTTTGCGTTCGTAATATGCCTTTAGTTGCGGATCACACCTGATGGCAATCAGTGCACTGCGGTTCAGTTGTACTTTAATGTCTCGATTCGCCATGCTCGATGTGTGGCATCCCCCGCGAACGCTTGTGCCGGAGCTATGTTCGAACGGAGCCAGCCCGCAATAGCAGGCAAACTTGCGGTGGTCTGTGATTTTGGTGAAATTAAGCGTCGAACAGAGCATCACAATGGCCGTGATCGGCCCTACACCTTTGATGCTGGTCAGCAGCTTGTAGTTCCGGCAAATGTTGCTGTCGGCGGCTATCAGTTCCTTCATTTCCCGTTCGATGGTTTTCATATGAGTTTCTGCATACGCGATCTCCTCCTGGAGCATGGAACGTTGAATAGATACATCCGCGAATTTCTCTTTGTAGTCTAATTTTTCGAGCAACACCAGTTTCGCTACACGTTGTTTTGCCAGATGAGCCCTTAAGATCAGCCATGTGCGCAACTGACACAGTTCCTTCTCTGCCGGCAGATAAAGGGCTATCTTCCGATAGTGAGTGATCGCATACTCGGCGATACGCCGGGCATCCACTCTGTCTGTTTTGCCACGGGCAATACCCATCGAATACTTGATTACCAACGGCGAGATCAGTGAAAAATTGAAATTCAGCGTCCTGTCGGAAGCACAAACCGCCATCTCGGATATGTAGCTCCCCATATCCTCGGCGCAGAAAATCACATCGTCGAGCCGAATACCATGCCGCTTCTCAACCCAGTGCAGACACGAGCAGATCCCTTTTCGGGAGTTGGCGAATTTGCGGTGAGCCATCTCGTTTGCATCCTCGAAGGCGACCAAAGACGCATCGAAAGTCTCTTTCGACACATCCAGACCCACATAATACAAATAGTGCATAACTTGTTAGTTTTGTGAGAGTCGTATGCTATCACATGTACCAGGTCTTCAAACCTACAATTCTAAACAGCCATTCTCTCTGGTTAATGGAGTCGCAGTCCAAATCTACCGCCAAGCCTCAAAGCTTACGACAAGCCCCGGTTCACTGCGACTCCATATCGAAATTACCTGTGATTACATCACGCTGCAAATCTACATGCGACCAGCAAAACGCCGAAGAGGGAAATACGCAAGGCTCGCCCTTTGGGCGATTCGCATGGCCTTGCGTATTTTCATCTCCGGCGTTTAATTCCCTGCCGG
>OGWT01001988.1_pt1 | contig 14571 bp, 11 predicted proteins | sample 1576101 | NCBI WGS metagenome assembly OGWT01 (sample SAMEA3541481, study PRJEB24748) | human gut metagenome | biome: human gut; feature: human-associated habitat; material: faeces | place: China | collected 2012 | reverse complement strand
TACGATGGAGCCGATTCTGGTCGATTTAGGCGAGGATGGGCGGACGTACGAGCTTCTACCGCATCAGGGCGAGGAATTCGGCTATGTGCTGTCGGGCAGCATCTTCCTGGTGGACGGCGAAACGAAAACGCGCATCCGGGCAGGAAGCAGCTTCTGCCTGCATCCGCATGAGACGCACTACCTGATGAATGCGGGCAAATCCCACGCGAAGGTGCTGTGGATTTCCACACCGCCGTCGTTCTGATTTTAAGTAATTGGAAGGAAGTGTTTTCCCCCATGGTGGAGAAAGAGCATTTGATTGACCTCGTCGGCATCTCGAAGGAGTTTGACGGCGTGCAGGTTTTGAAGAATATCAACCTTTACATCCGCAAGAAGGAATTCATTACCCTGCTTGGGCCTTCGGGCTGCGGCAAGACGACGACGCTGCGCATCATCGGCGGATTCGAGACGCCTTCGGAGGGGCAGGTGCTCTTCGGCGGGCAGGATATTTCCGCGCTGCCGCCCTACAAGCGCCGCGTCAACACGGTCTTCCAGAAATACGCGCTCTTCCCGCACCTGAACGTGTACGACAACATCGCCTTCGCTCTGAAGCTGAAGAAGCTGCCGAAGAAGCAGATTGCCGAAAAAGTCGGGCAAATGCTGGAGTTGGTGAACCTGAAGGGTTACGAAAAGCGCCATGTGGACGTGCTTTCGGGCGGCCAGCAGCAGCGCGTGGCGATTGCGCGCAGTCTGGTCAACGAGCCGGAGGTTCTCCTGCTGGACGAGCCGCTGGGCGCGCTTGACCTGAAGCTCCGCAAGGAAATGCAGCTGGAACTGAAAGCCATGCAGCAGCGGCTGGGCATTACGTTCATCTTCGTCACCCATGACCAAGAGGAAGCGCTGACCATGTCCGACACGATTGTCGTCATGAAGGACGGTACCATCCAGCAGATTGGCGACCCCAAGACCATCTACGACGAACCGGCAAACGCCTTCGTCGCGGACTTCATCGGCGAAAGCAACCTGCTGCGCGGCACGATGATTCACGATGAGCTGGTCGAGTTTGCGGGCACGGAATTCCCGTGTGTGGACTTCGGCTTCGGCGAGAACACGCCGGTGGACGTCGTCGTCCGCCCGGAGGACATCATGCTCGTCGGCGAGGACGTCGGGCAGATGGTCGGCACCATCAAGAGCGTGCTGTTCAAGGGTGTGCATTACGAAATGATGATTGACACCGGCGCGTACACCTTCAAGGTGCATTCGACGACGATGCAGCCGCAGGGCAGCCGCGTCGGGCTGAACATTGTCCCCTTCAACATCCACATCATGAAGCGGCTGGAGGACACCACGCCCGCGGCGGAGGTGGATGCCGAATGTTAAGCAACCTGTCTCTCCCGTGGTGGGCGTATGCGCTCATGGGCACGGGGCTGTGCGTCTTTATCGCGCTGATTGCCATCACCATCCACCGCAACCGCGGCATGCACCGTTCCCTGTTCGCGTCGCCCTATGCGCTGTGGATGATGATTTTTACCATCGTCCCGGTCATCCTGATTGCCTACTACGCCTTTACGGATTCCTCCGGCGCGTTCACGCTGGACAACTTCCGCAGTTTCTGGGATTCGAACTACGAATCGAACAAAATCATCCTGGACGCCATGGGCGAAGCCGGACAGGCATACATTTCCCGCGGCACGGTCAACGTGGATACGCTGGTTTACTCGCTGTGGATGGCGTTCCAGTGCACGGTTATCTGCCTGCTGCTGGGCTATCCGGCGGCGCTGATTATGGCCGACCGCGAAATCAAGCTCGGCCCGACCCTCGTCGTGCTGTTCATCATCCCCATGTGGATGAACTTCCTCCTGCGCACCATTGCGTGGATGAGCCTGCTGGAAGATAACGGCTTAATTAACACAGTGCTGCGCGCGCTGGGCTTTAACGGCGTACAGCTGATGTACAACTCCGGCGCGGTGCTGCTGGGCATGGTGTACAACTTCCTGCCCTTCATGGTTTTCCCGATTTACACGCTGCTGAGCAAGATGGACTACCGCCTGACCGAAGCGGCGGCTGACCTCGGCTGCAACAACTGGCAGACGCTGTGGAAGGTAACCATGCCGCTGTCCATTCCGGGCATCGTCAGCGGCATTACAATGGTCTTCATGCCTTCGGTGACGACATTCTTCATCCCGCGCGTCTTGGGCGGCGGCAACACGATGATGTTCGGCGACCTGATTGAGGCAAAGTTCCTGACCGAAGGCAACTGGAACGTCGGCTCGGCGCTCTCCCTCATCATGATGGTGCTGATTCTGATTTCGCTCTCCATCCTGCGCAAGGCCGACCCCAACGGCGAAGGAGGCGGCATCGCATGAAAAAGTTCTGCAAGCGCGCGTATCTGGCGCTCATCCTTATCTTCCTGTATCTTCCGATTATCGTGTTGATTGTGCAGAGCTTCAACGCGGGCAAGAGCCGCGCGAAGTGGGAGGGATTCTCCTTCCGCTGGTACACGGAGCTGTTTCAGGACACGCGCATCATGAACGCGCTGACTGTCACGGTGACAATTGCCTTGCTGGCCATGGTCGTCGCGACGATTCTGGGAACGCTCGCCGCCATCGGCATCCACGCCATGAAGAAGCGGCCGCAGTCGTTCATGATGACACTGACAAACCTGCCCAACACCATGCCCGACATCGTGACCGGCATCAGCCTGATGCTGCTGTTCCTCTTCACGAAGGTAGACCGCGGCTATGTGACGATGCTGCTGGCGCACATCACGTTCGATACGCCCTACGTCATCCTATCGGTGCTGCCGAAGCTCAAGCAAATGAACCGACACACCTACGAAGCGGCGCTTGACCTTGGCGCAACGCCGATGTACGCGCTCTTCCACGTCATCATCCCCGAATGTATGCCGGGCATCATCACCGGGGCGATGCTGGCGTTCACCCTCTCGCTGGACGACTTCACCATCAGCTACTTCACGACCTCCCCGCTGGTGCAGAATCTGTCCACGCTGATTTACTCCGCCGCCCGCCGCGGCATCGAGCCGACGCTCAACGCACTGTCGGCGCTCATGTTCGTCGCTCTGCTGGTGCTGCTGCTGATTGTCAACCGCCGCACCGCATCGAATAATGACTAAACCCCCAATTACCTTGAAGGAGGAACATCTCTGATGAAAAAGCTGCTTTCCCTGCTGATGCTCCTGTGCCTGGCGCTGACCGTCGCCCCCGCCGCCCTCGCGGAAGAGGTCGTCAACGTCTACAACTGGGAGGACTACATCGCACCCGAAGTCCTGACCCTCTTCACCGAAGAGACGGGCATCAAGGTCAACTACATGTGCTTCACCACGAATGAGGACATGATTGTGCAGGTCGAGGCGAACCCCGGTGCGTTCGACGTGTGCTTCCCGTCCGACTACATCATCGAGCGCATGATCGCCAAGGATCTGCTGGCGGAAATCAACTACGACAACGTGCCGAATTTCGAGCAGATTATCGACAAGCTCCGCAATCCCGACTACGACCCGGAGAACAAGTACTCCGTGCCGTATATGTGGGGAACGGTCGGCATTCTGTACAACAAGGACATGATTCCCGAACCCAACCAGTCTTGGAGCATCCTCTGGGACACGCAGTACCAGAAGAACGTGTTCATGCTGGACTCCTACCGCGACAGCATGGGCATCACGCTGAAGTACCTCGGCTATTCCATGAACAGCCGCGAAGTTCCGGAGCTGATGGCAGCGAAGGATAAGCTGATTGAGCAGAAGCAGTCCGGCGTTGTCAAGGCGTATCAGGTGGACGAAACGAAGGATAAGATGGTGGCTGGCGAAGCGGCGCTCGCGCTGATGTGGTCCGGCGACGCGCAGTACGCCATTGACCTGAACGACCATCTGGACTATTTCGTGCCTTCTGAAGGCTCGAACATCTGGGTGGACGGCGCGGTCATCCTCAAGTCCGCCCGCAACAAGGAGAACGCCGAGAAGTTCATCAACTTCCTCTGCCGCCCCGACATCGCGCAGATGAACTGCGAATACATCTGGTACTCCAGCCCCAACAAGGGCGCGATTGAGCTGATGGGCGAGGAATACGAGAACAACCACGTTCTGAATCCTTCTCAGGAGGTTCAGGATCGCTGCGAATTCTTCCACGACATCGACGACACCTTCCGCAAGATCTATGAAAACCTGTGGATGGAAATCAAGAACACAAAGTAAGAAAAAAATCGGGAGTCAAGCACGCAAATGAGCGGCTTGACTTCCGATTTTTTTTATGAGCAATGATTGCGTTTTCGCGCCAGTCATTGCTCCTTTTTCATTGCTATTTTTACTTTGCCATCATTGCCAGCAGCTTCTCCTTCACCGCCAGCGCCAGTTTTCGATGCTCTTCCGGCATCATATGAATCCCATCCACCTTTGACGGCTGCACAATCTCCTGCGTATTCATCATCTCCACACCGAGCCACTCACACAAACCCTTCATCAGTGCCGGGAATTTCCGCGATTCCTGCCCCTTCCCATGCAGCGTGTCCCATTCCGCCACATTCTCGCCAATCTCAATCGGCGTCAGTACCAGAATCCGCGGCTTGTTATCCCCGAACAACGGCACGCTCGCGGGGTACAGCTGGTCGAACGTCTGAATCGTGCGAATCAGCGTGCCGATACCGTTGACGCTCGCCTGTGCGGTGTGCTCCTTCAGGTCGTTCGTGCCGAGCATGATGATGATGGCGTCCAGCGGGCGCAGGGTATCCAGCGCGTAGGGCAGCGCGCCCAAGCCGGTCATGAAGTCCTTGCCGGGTTCAGGAAAGACGGTGGTTCTGCCGTTCTGCCCGTTCTCGTGGATGCGCCAGTCTGCGCCAAGTTCGTCCTGCAAAATGCCTGTCCAGCGGGTGTGTTCGTCGTAGCGCTTGCAGGTGCCGGGGATGAAGCCCCAAGTGTTGCTGTCACCGAAGCAAAGAACGTGTTTCATGCAAATTTCCTCCCCTTTGCAAAAAGGGCGGCATCCCGCGTGAAAAACGAGATGCCGCTTTTGCTTAAATTTCGATAGTCCCCGTGAAGTCGGTGTTGGCGTCGCCAGTCAGCCAGACTTTGCCGTCCTCCTGATAGCGGACGACGAGCGTGCCGCCGGGCAGGCGCACATCAATGTCCGCACCGCGGGTGCAGAAGGCGTTTTCGACTGCCGCGACTGCCACCGCGCACGCGCCCGTGCCGCAAGCCGCCGTTTCGCCAATGCCGCGCTCCCATACGCGCATCACGATGTCGTTCTTGTCCACAATCTGGGCGAACGACACGTTCACGCGTTCCGGGAACAGGCTGTCCGTTTCAATCTGCGGACCCACCTGCTCCAGCGGGATGCGGTTTACATCCTCCACGAAGATGACAACATGCGGATTGCCCATGCTGACGCAGCTGATTTCGCGCTTCTCGCCCGCGAGGAACACGGGGCGCATCATCACGCGGTCGCCGTCGAGCTTGACGGGAATCTTCGCCGGAGCGAATTGCGGGCAGCCCATGTCCACCAGCACGGAGAACACCTGATCTTCGCGGATGAACAGCTTCGCCGTCTTAACGCCGCTGCCAGTCTCGACCGCCATTTCGTCCTTGCGCACATGGCCGTTCTCGTACAGGTACTTGCAGACGCAGCGCAGGGCATTGCCCGCCACCGAGCCTTCCGTGCCGTCGGCGTTGAACATGCGCATCTTCGCATCAGCGATGGTCGAGGGCATAATCAGCACAATACCGTCCGAGCCGACACCCGTGCGGCGGTTGGACAGGCGCACAGCCAGCGATTCGGGGCTTTCCACCGTCTGGTCGAAGCAATCGAAGTACAGGTAGTCATTGCCCGTGCCGCGCATCTTGGTGAAAGTCAGCTTCTTGTGCTTGGTGCGCATGTTGTTGATGTCCACCAATTCGACGTTGCCCAGCGAGTAGCGGCTGGTCAGCGCGTTGGCGAGGGCATTCGCCGTGTCAAGGCTGGTGAACAGCGGGATGCCGCGTTCGACCGCCTTGCGGCGCATCCGGACGGATTCCAGCTGCGGCAGACGACCCTTGCTGGACGTGGAAATGACGTACTGCACCTGCCCCATTTCCAGCATTTTCTCCTGCGCTTCCTTCTTCACGACGGCGGCGTACAGCCCATGCTCCTGCATGGCGCGCGCCGTGCCGGGCGTGGCGAAAATGTTGAAGCCGAGCTTGGCAAACTTGCGCGCGCAGTCAATGGCTTCCGGCTTGTCCTTGTCGCGGACGGAGACGAGAATGCCGCCCTGATGGCGCATCTTGTAGCCCGCGGCGACGAGTCCCTTGAAGATGGCCTCCTGCAGGTTCGTGCCGATGCCCAGCACTTCGCCGGTGGACTTCATCTCCGGGCCGAGGTGAGTATCGACATCCGCCAGTTTCTCGAAGGAGAAGCACGGCACCTTGACCGCGTAGTACGGGCTTTGCCGGTACAGCCCCGTGCCGTAGCCCATGTCGCGAATCTTTTCGCCCAGCATCGCGCGGACGGCGAGGTCAACCATCGGCACGCCCGTCACCTTGCTGATATACGGCACGGTGCGGCTGGCGCGCGGGTTCGCCTCAATGACATAGACTTCGTTATGATAGACGATATACTGAATGTTGATAAGCCCCAGCGTACCGAGCTCCAGCGCAATCTGCCGCGTGACCTCAATCAGCCGCTGCGTCATCGCGCCGGTCAGGTTCCACGCGGGATAGACAGCGATGGAGTCGCCGGAGTGGATGCCGGAGCGCTCGACGTGCTCCATGATGCCGGGAATCAGCACGTCCGTGCCGTCGCAAATCGCGTCCGCTTCCGCCTCGATGCCCATCAGGTACTGGTCAATCAGCACCGGGTTCTCGATGCCCTGCGCGAGGATAATGCGCATGTACTCCATGATGTCGCTGTCCTGATAGGCGATAATCATGTTCTGACCGCCCAGCACATACGACGGGCGCACCAGCACCGGGTAGCCCAGCTCGTTCGCCGCCGCCACCGCTTCTTCGCTCGTCATGACCGTGCGGCCCTTGGCGCGCTTGATGCCGTACTTCTCCATCGCCGCGTCGAAGCGCTCGCGGTCTTCCGCCGCGTCAATCATATCCGCCGACGTACCCATGATGCGCACGCCCGCCTGCTCCAGCGCGTGAGTCAGCTTAATTGCCGTCTGCCCGCCGAACGCCGCAACGACGCCAACCGGCTTCTCCGTCGCAATCACGCCCAGCACGTCCTCCGCCGTCAGCGGCTCGAAGTACAGGCGGTCAGCGGTATCAAAGTCGGTCGAAACCGTCTCCGGGTTGTTGTTGATCATCACGACATCGTAGCCCGCCTGTTTGAGCATCCACACGCAGTGGACGGACGCATAGTCGAACTCGATGCCCTGACCGATGCGGATCGGGCCGGAACCCAAGACGACGACGCACGGCTTCTTCGGGCGCTCATCGAGGAACTCCTTCGCTTCGTTCTCGTCGTCATAGGTTGCGTAGAAGTAAGGTGTTTCCGCCGCGAATTCCGCCGCGCAGGTATCGACCATCTTGTAGACCGGGTCGCGGTGCATCGGCACTTTTTCGCCCGACAGGCGCTCAATCGCCTTGTCCGGATAGCCCATCTTCTTCGCGCGCAGATACGTCTCCGCGTCGATGTTGCCCTCTTTCAGGCGGCACTCCATGTTGTACAGGTTCAAGTACTTATGGAGGAAGAAGTAGTCGATTTTCGTGATTTCGTGCAGCTTTTCCAGCGTCACGCCGCGCGCAATCGCCTCGTACATTGCAAACATGCGCTGGTCGGTGCACTTGCCGATAAGCTCCAGCAGCTCATCCACGGTGAGATTCGCCATCGACTTCATCCGCAGTGTGTCGCAGCCGATTTCCGCGCCGCGAACCGCCTTCATCAGCGCCTGCTCGACGTTCACGCCAATCGCCATCACCTCGCCGGTCGCCTTCATCTGCGTGCCGAGGGTGCGCTTGCCGTACACGAACTTGTCAAACGGCCACTTCGGGATTTTCGCCACGATGTAGTCCAGCGCCGGCTCGAACGCGGCGCAGGTCTTGCCCGTCACGGCGTTCTTCATTTCATCCAGCGTGTAGCCGATGGCAATCTGCGCGGCGCACTTGGCAATCGGGTAGCCCGTCGCCTTCGACGCAAGGGCGGAGGAACGGCTGACGCGCGGGTTGACCTCGATGACGGCATAGTCGAACGTATCAGGATTGAGCGCGAACTGGCAGTTGCAGCCGCCCTCGACTTCCAGCGCGGTGATGATGTCCAGCGCGGCGCGGCGGAGCATTTGGTACTCCTTGTCCGCCAATGTCAGCGCGGGCGCAACGACGATGGAGTCGCCCGTATGCACGCCGACGGGGTCGATGTTTTCCATCGAGCAGACGGCAATCACGTTGCCGAGCTTGTCGCGCATGACCTCGAATTCGATTTCCTTCCAGCCGGAAATACACTTCTCGACCAGAATCTGCGTAATCGGCGACAGACGCAGACCATTCTCGGCGATTTCCGCCAGTTCCTTTTCGTCTTGGCAGATGCCGCCGCCTGAACCGCCCAGCGTATACGCCGGACGCACAATCACGGGGTAGCCGATGGTCTTGGCGAACGCGAGCGCATCCTCCACCGTCTCCACGACTTCCGACGGAATGACGGGCTGGTGGATGGAAAGCATCGTGTCCTTGAACTGCTGGCGGTCTTCCGCCTTTTCAATCGTCTCGCACTTGGCGCCCAGCAGCTTCACGCCGTGCTGTTCAAGGAAGCCCTCCTTCGCCAGCTGCATGGAGAGGGTCAGACCGCTCTGCCCGCCCAGCGTGGACAGCAGGGAGTCCGGCTTTTCCTTGAGGATGATGCGGCGCAGGGTTTCCAGCGTCAGCGGCTCAATGTAGATATGGTCGGCGGAGGAATGGTCGGTCATGATGGTCGCGGGGTTCGGGTTGACCAGCACGACTTCCAGCCCCGCGTCCTTCAAGGCGCGGCACGCCTGCGAACCGGCGTAGTCAAATTCGGCAGCCTGACCAATCACAATCGGGCCGGAGCCGATAATCATTACTTTGTGCAGATCGGGATTCAGCGGCATTCCTTATTCCCTCCCATCATGGCAATAAAGCGGTCGAACAGGAAGCGGGTGTCAAGCGGGCCGCCGCACGCTTCCGGGTGGAACTGGACGGAGAACGCGGGCATATCGGTATAATCAACGCCCTCGCAGGTGCCGTCGTTGCCGTTGACAAAACGCAGGGACGCGTTTTCCGGCAGCGTGTCGCAGTCCACCGCATAGCCGTGGTTCTGGCTCGTCATGTAGGACAGCCCTGTCTTGACGTCCTTCGCGGGCTGATTTGCGCCGCGGTGGCCGTACTTCAGCTTGACGGTCTTTGCACCCTGGCTGAGCGCCAGCAGCTGATGCCCCAGGCAGATGCCGAAGGTGGGGATGCGGTGGCGCATGAGTTCGCGCAGGTTCGCAATCACGGCGGTGTTATCCGCCGGATCGCCGGGGCCGTTGGACAGCATCAGTCCGTCGGGATTCAGGTTCAGGATTTCCTGCGCCGTCGCGCTCGCCGGAACAACCGTGACCGCACAGCCGCGCTTTTCGAGTTCACGCTGGATGTTCGCCTTTGCGCCGAAGTCCCAGAGGACGACGTTGTGGATGCCCCGCTTCTTCGCGGGCTGAACGCCGTCGCAGGTCACGTCCTGAATCGACGGATGGAACGGCAGCACCTTCAATTGCGCGCAGATTTCCTCCGGATTCTCCGGCTTTTCGGTCAGCAGCGCGGCATTCATCACGCCCGCATTGCGGATAACGCGGGTCAGCGCGCGGGTGTCCACCCCCGTCAGGCAGGGAATGCCCTGCGCTTTGAGGTAATCATCGAGCTTGCCTTGGCAGCGGAAGTTGCTCGGCTCATCGCAGAGTTCCCGGACGATATACGCGGACAGGCGCGGGCGCGGCGACTCGAAGTCCTCCGGAATCACGCCGTAGTTGCCAATGGTCGGGAACGTCTGAATGACGATTTCCCCTTCGTAGGACGGGTCGGTCAGGGTTTCCAGATAGCCTGTCATCGCCGTGGTGAACACCAGCTCTGCCATGACCGGCTTCGCAGCGCCCATCAGCGTGCCTTCGTAAAGCTGACCGTTGGCCAGCAGCAGATAGCCCTTCATGCTCGTTTCCTCCATTTTTCTATTGGGGCAAAAACCGCGTGTTGCTTACCAGTCTTTCTTGTCCGCCATAACAGCAACCATGACTGCCTTCTGCGCGTGCAGGCGGTTCTCCGCCTCGTCGAAAATCTGGTCGGCGTGGGATTCAAACACATCCGCCGTGATTTCCTCGCCGCGGTGCGCGGGCAGGCAGTGCTGCACCATGCAGCCCAGATGCGCCTTCGCCAGCAGCTCCGCGTTAATCTGATAGCCGCGGAACGCCTTCTCGCGCACCGCCTTTTCTTCCTCCTGCCCCATCGAAGCCCACACGTCAGTGAAAATGACGTCCGCATCCTTCGCCGCTTCTTCCGGGCTTTCGGTCATGAAGAACTTGCCGGGGTACTGCTCGGTGAACGAGAGCACCTGCGCGTCCGGCTGATATGCCTTCGGGCAGGCGATGGACACATGCGCGCCCATTTTGAGGAAGCCGACAATCAGCGAATTGGCCATGTTGTTGCCGTCGCCGATGTAGCACATATTCAGCCCCTCAATGCGCCCCTTGTACTCGCGCACGGTCTGCAAATCCGCCAGCACTTGGCAGGGGTGGCAGAAGTCCGTCAAGCCGTTGATAATCGTGATGCTGCCCACGCGCGCCAGCGTTTCCACTTCTTCCTGCGCAAAGGTGCGAATCATGATGCCGTCCAGATAGCGGCTCAGGACGCGCGCGGTGTCCTCCACCGGTTCGCCGCGGCCAATTTGCAGATCGCGGCTGGACAGGAACAGCGCATGACCGCCCAGCTGGTACATGCCCGTCTCAAAGCTGACGCGCGTGCGGGTCGAGGACTTCTCAAAAATCATGCCCAGCGTCTTGCCTTTGAGGATGTGGTGCTCCACGCCGGCTTTGGTTTCCGCCTTCAGGCGGTCAGCGAGGTCAAGCAGCTCCGTGATTTCTTCCTTGCTCAGGTCGAGGAGCTTCAGCAGATGCTTCATCGGGATTCCCTCCATCATTATTCGCGTATGTTGCAGTGAACCAGAGAAACTGTATATTGATGCACAATTCATGTATACGCATCATGGTTTCTTTCGTTTTCCCGCCCGAACCGAGGCGCACCGAAATGTGTCGGGTTCAGGGGAAACAACCAGATTCTGGTGAAACTTAGGCACACGAAAATCGGCGCGTCAGCACACCTACCGAACATTATAGCATAGAATAGCAGCGAGGGCAAGGGATGAAACCACTGCCCGGCGCATAAATTTTGAATGGTGGGCGCAAAACCCGCCGAAAAGTGCAAACAGGAGGGAAACAGGCATGGAACAGCAAGGTCGCAGAGCCATCGGGCGCGTCTGTCCGCGCGGGGCGGAGAGCTACACTTGGCAGGAGGGCGACACCGCCGAGCGTATCGCCCGTACATACGCCACCACCGTGCAGGCGCTGCAGGTCATCAATCCCGGCGTCGATTTCGCCACGTTGACCGCCGGGGAGGAAATCTGTCTGCCCAATTTCATCTATACCTGCATCAGCGGTCAGCCGTATGTGGTTGAAGACGGCGACACGTTCGCGTCGATTGCCGCGCGGCTGGACATCACGACCTTCGAACTCGCCGAGCGGAATCCCGGCGTGTCACAGAACAATCTCACGGTCGGGCAGGTGCTGTGCGTTCCGGCAAAATCAGACGATGCCGACGACGCGCAGACGCCCGTCATCCCCCTGCCGGACGATGGCGAATATCCTGCCCTGCCTGACGACGCGCAGACGCCCGTCATCCCCCTGCCGGACGCCGGTGAGTACCCCGCCCTGCCTGATACGCCGACCCGTGTCTGTCCGTCAGGATATACGCTGTCCGCGGTGCAGTCCGGGCAGAGTTACGCGGATTTGCTGGTGCAGCACAACGTCAGCTATCGGGCGATGCGCAGCGCGAATCCGCAATTGATGCCGGGCTACCTGATTGCGGGCACCGCATACTGTGCGCCGCCGTCCGGCACGCGGCAGACGTGCGCCGGCTTGCGCTCGTACACCATTCAGCCGAGGGAGACGCTGGACACGCTGGCGGTGCGCTTTCGGACGACGCGGGGGCGGCTGCTCTCGCTGAACCCGACGCTGCTGCCCAGCGACTTCTCGTCGGGAACGGTGATTTGCATCGGCTAAGGTAACACCGCACAAATGAGGTGGTCGACTGGCGAATGGATTTTTCGTCAGATGCAAATGCAAATTTCGAAGGTTTACTGGATGTAAATCGAGGAATTTGCATGCCGCAGATGGCGGAAAAGACATCGCAAGACGTGCCGCCGAATTGTGCGGTGGTGCCCTAAGCAAAAAGGGCAAGGATGCGTTCTGCACCCCTGCCCTGCTTATAGCGTTAGTTCTGATAGCAAATCCCCTGCTGCTTTTTCAGTTCATACGACACAACTTCGCCGCCGTCCAAATCCACCTTGTGCATGTCCACCGCGCAAATCTGCTGGTTGCCGTAGGTCGTGTAGTAGTAGACCCCCGTGTCGGCGTTGCAGCAGCTTGTGTACACCGTGATTTCATACCCATGCGGCAGGTGGGCGCAGCCGCGCGGGTGTGCCACGCCGCCTAAAATATGGAAGAACTGCCCGACGCTCTCCTCCTCGCTGTCCCCGGAGACGGAGTTATTCGTCAGGAATGCTGCACGGACGAACCGCGACCACGGCGACCAGTCGCCCGGCAAGCCAATCGCGCCCGTGCAGCGTCCGCCCACCTTCAGCGGCAGCGTGGGCGCAAAGCGATTCACCGGCTCTTCCGGCGAAAGCGCCTGATAGTGCGCCAGATTTTCCAATTGCAATGGCAGCGGCGGTTCGTTCGTCATCACGTTCGACCAGTTGTCGTAGACGTGCAGCCCGTCCGCCATCGACTCGACGACGATGCAGCCCTCGCGGTCGTCAATCATCCAGTGCAGCGGCGACGGCGGGAGCTGCTCGCTGAAGCCGTCGCGGGTGATGTTCAGGCGCTGGAGCAGCGTTTTCGCCTCTTGGACGCTTTCGCACTGCCCCAGAATGTACGGAATCAGCTCAAAGCTGGCGATGTTCGCGCAATCCGGCTTCACGTCGTGATACACGGCACTCGCGGGGAAGTTCAGCCCCGCCATGCTCAAGCCCTTCTCGTTCGTCGCTTCATAATATAAAGGCATTCCGCCAACGACGAACGCCATGCCAATCATGGCGAAATGGTCGCTGTTCGTCCCCTCGTGCCGGAAATGGAACGGATAGCGCCGCGGCGTGATGGCAACGGTCTCCTGATAGCTGTACTCCAAGTCAAGGTTTCTGCCGAAATAGTGGTCGCGCGTGGTCAGACGAATCGCGGTACACATGATGCTTATCCTCCTTCTGCTGATGAGAGTAGTATAGCCCGAAATGCGCGTTTGCACAAGCGGGTTCGCGGCTTCTTGCGGAATTTTCCAGCCATCAGCGGCGGATTTTCACCTGATGCGCGAATTTTGCATTTTCGTCCGCAATGTTCATGCTGAGTACACACGAATCCGCTACAATGTGCATAAGAATCGACAGAAGGAAGGCTTTCCGCATGGTGGAAAAAGTACTGGTATGCCTGCTGGCGGGCTTAGGCGCTGGCTTAGGCACGGGATTCGCGGGCATGAGCGCCGCGGCGGTCATCAGCCCGATGCTGATTACGTTCTTGGGCATGGAGCCGTATGAGGCGGTCGGCATTGCGCTGGCGAGCGACGTGCTGGCGAGTGCCGCAAGCGCGTGGACATACGGCAAAAACAAGAATCTCGACATTCGCAACGGCTTGCTGATGATGGCGGCGGTGCTGGCGTTCACGGTCGTAGGCAGCTACGTCGCAAGCCTTGTGCCGAGCCGAACGATGGGCAGCTTCAGCGTATTGATGACGATGCTGCTGGGCATCAAGTTCATCATCCGCCCGGTGATGACGACGCGCGAAGCCATGCAGAACGTGAGCAAAAAGAAGCGCATGGTGCAGTCGATTGTCTGCGGCGCGTTCATCGGCATGATTTGCGGCTTCGTCGGCGCGGGCGGCGGCATGATGATGCTGCTGATTCTGACCTCCGTCATGGGCTACGAGCTGAAAACCGCCGTTGGTACAAGCGTGTTCATCATGGCATTCACGGCGCTGACAGGCGCGGTCAGCCACTTCACCATCGGCGGATTGCCGGACGGATGGACGCTGGCGCTGTGCATGGCGTTCACGCTGCTGTTCGCGCAGATTGCCGCGAAAATTGCGAACAAATCGAAGCCGGAGACGCTTAACCGGGTGGTCGGCGTGGTTTTGGTGGTGCTGGGCGTTGTGATTCTGGCGGTGCAGTATCTGAAGTAAGTGCAGATTGCAAAAAGACATGCTTGACTTTCAACATCAGGCATGTCTTTTTTGCTGCTCCAGCCGCGTCTGCGGACGCGGTTCTGTTACTTTCTGTTGCGACAGAAAGGTTCCAAAGAACGCCCAGAGGGGGCTGAAAAGCTAACATGCGGGGATTTCAGCCCCCTCTGGACTCCCCCC
>OGWT01001984.1_pt1 | contig 14587 bp, 10 predicted proteins | sample 1576101 | NCBI WGS metagenome assembly OGWT01 (sample SAMEA3541481, study PRJEB24748) | human gut metagenome | biome: human gut; feature: human-associated habitat; material: faeces | place: China | collected 2012 | reverse complement strand
GCCAATGTGAGGTAGCGAGAGCGTGCCTTCGGGGAATTCGTTCATTTGCACATTCTAAAACCTCCGCAAATTTTTATTTGGCACTTGAAAAGATCCCACGGAACTTTTTCTTGTAAGCTGTCTTTTTATTTCTTGGCACTTTTACTGCCGCTTTCTTATGGATTCCCTTAAATGCCTGTTTTCCAACTTTCTTTAAAGTGGTTGTTTTCACAGTGATCTTTTTCAGATTTTTGCATCCGGAGAATGCTTTTGCACCGATTGTGGCAACATTTTTGCCAATCGTTACGCTGGTGATTTTCTTTTTGCCTTTCAGGGCATTTGCCTTGACGGAGGTGATGCGGTATGCAGTATTGTTGATCTTCACGGAAGCGGCGATCGATACTTTTTTCACATTCTCATCGACAAGACCTGCAAAGGCAGCGGTTTTCTTTGCGGTATTCGTGATCTGATAAGAGTACTTGCCAACAGCAACGATGTCTCCCTTTTTCAAAACCTTTGTTGTATCGGAAGTGCCAGGGTTGGACGGTTGATTGTCTGTCGGCTTATCCGGAGTAGGAGTTGGTGTTGGATCCGGAGTCGGATCTGGTTTTGGTTCCGGATCTGGTTTTGGTTTCGGATCTGGAATCGGGTCCGGTGTGATTTCTTTTGTAAGTTCAGAAACGAACGTTACTTGTTTGCTGGTTGTTTTATCAGTTCCGGTGACACGAAGGGTGTAATCTTTTGTTTTATCCAATGTATCCAGGGAAATGCTGCCGTTTGCATCATAAGCTGTTGTTTTGGAAATGGATGTTCCGTTCTGGGCGGTCAGTGTCAGAGTTACATCACGCAGCCCATTTGTATAAGAAGCAAACTGATTCATGGCAAGGGAAGCCTGATCATCTTTCTGCTCTGCAACGACTTTGATATTGGAGGCATCTGTCCAGTCACTCAGTGCATAAGAGAAATTTGCCAGTTCGGAATTTGCCTGATACAGGTTCAGCTCTTTGATGATCTGCTGGAACATGGCGATGTTGCCGCGTCCGTTTGGATGCAGGCCGTCTGGTGAGAACCAGCCACAGTTGAGGCTATCTGCATCTGCGTAGTTTGGATTGCTCAGGTTGTCATTGCGAACCGTATCGTGATAATTGTTCCAGTTTTCAAGATGATTGACAACAGCGATCTCCAGTCCCGGTATTTCTGTTTTCATTTCTTTTGCTACTTCCAGGATCGAAGCAAAGAACGCCTCGAAAGTCTCCTGACGCTGACCATAATTGATCATTGCACATGGAACACGCAGAACAATGCGGGTATTGGCATTGTTTTTGTGGATTTCACGAATCAGAGTTTTATAACGATTCTTGAATTCGGTAACGCTGATCGCACCGTTGCTGGTGGAGCCGGTAGCTGCGACGTTGTTTTCACCATTTTTTGCACAGTCGTTTGTGCCGAGCATAATGACAGCGACATCCGGCTGGTAGCGTTTCAGCCGCGTTTCAATCTGATCCAGAGTCGTTGCGATGGTGGCGTTGGAAACGCCGGTATTGATTACAACGTCATCTTTTCTTCCGAGTTCATCCAGATATTTGGCAAAAAGCTGCGGTACGTTGTCGTAGCCGTTTGTTACAACGCCATGAGTGATACTGTCGCCCATAAACAAGTAAGTTAACGATTTTTTGGATTTCAGCAAATCGGAGAAATCGTACTCAGAATCGGAAGTTTCAGAAATAAGTGTACCGGTAGAGCCATCCGTAATCTTGATGCTGACCGGTTTATAGGTTTCCGTTACACCATCGGAGCGGCTGTTGTCGCTGACCGTCAAAGTGTAAGTTTCTCCTGCCTTCAGACCGGATACCGTGAAATCAGAAGCAGAAGCACTGCCGGAGAAAATCTGTCCGTTACTGTCCGTCAGAGTGTAGGTAAGTTTTGCACCGGAGTCAGAAACGCCGCCTGCATGAACTTCCAGAGTGGTGCCGTTTGCTTTTGCGGTGATCTGATCAGCATTTTCCTTCTTTTCTGTGCGGTAAGAGCCTGGTGCGAGGTTTTTCAGGTGAAAATTGTAGGAAGTTGTACTGCTTCCGAAGCCAAGTGCGTTTTTCAGAAGGTTTGCAGCCGCCTGATGACCTTCCAGTGTCAGAGTGCCGTCATCGTTGATATTGGAAACTGCGATAGAAGAGAAATCTACGATTTTTGCATCTTCAGAGACAACAGCATCAATGGCAGCTTTGTAAAGAGCAATGTTTGTATTCTGCACAGGGTCTTTGGATGGATAAGGGGTGATCACAACGGCAAGTTTTCTGGAAGCATTGATTTTATCCACCAGTTTTTTCAAATTTTCTTTGAAGGTATCCAGTCCTGCCTGGCCTTTGCTGTAGTCTTCGGCACCAACTGAGATGGCTACTGCCTCCGTGTGGTAAGCATCGATCTGTCTGTCGTAATCTGCAAGAATAGAAGCAACATCGGAACCGCGACGGGCTGTATTGAATACGAAACGTCCTCTTTCAATATAGCTGCCGCCGCTGCGCATGGTATCCTCAAAAAGCCCAATCCAGTTACGGATGGTAGAGGAGTTTTTAAAATCGGCAACCGCCTCTGTACCGCCGGTGAAGAGCCATGTCTTGCCGGTTCCGCTCTGACGCATGGCATTGAGTTTGGCAGTGACCGAGCTGACCTGTTCGTAGGAGATGGATTTCAGGTCATCCATGCTGTAGGCTTTGTCGATTACGGTGATAAAATCAATCTTACCGTTAAAATTGGCAGAAGCGTAGTCGTTGTTGTTGACACCGACATAAGAACCGCCGCCGATCTGAAGCAGGTTGTAGTCTGTCCCGGCTCCCTGGTTAAAGCCTGCTTTCCAGGAACTGCCCCAGGTGTTGGAAGCATAGTTCAGATTCGTGCCGTCCACGGCGATGCGTACGTTGTCATTGACATAATTAAGAGACGGCAGGAAACTGATAGCAACGGTATGCCAGTTTCCATCGGCAAGGTTGACATTGAAAGAACCCTTCAGGCCGCCGGCAGGTGCACCATCTGCTTTTTTTGTATTACGCATCACAAGACGCAGTTTGCCGTCACGGATCGAGACCGTCATATTTTTACCGGTGGTGGTCAGTGCATCGGTACCGGCACCAAAGAGTAGACCATCGGATGAAGTCTTAAAACGAAGGATGATCGTCTGATCGTTCTGAGTCGTTTTCAGATTTTTCAATACATCCATGTACTTGGCATTTTTGGAGTAATCAATTCCGCCGGAACCATCAAATGACTGACCGGACAGATCAAGATCAAATGCTCTTTTGCTGCTCTGAAGCTGCAAAGCCTCGCTTCGGACAGAGGCAGAGGTTATGCTCTCTTCTGATACCGATGCCGGGATCTGTGACCGGATATAAGCATCAGAGAGCACATTTCTGGCAGAATAGTCGCTGGCAAGAACAGAAACAGATGCAGGCGAAACGACGGATGAGGTCAGTATGCCGAAAGCAAGCCCCATAGACAAGAATCCATGTTTTGTTTTTTTACTTAAAATCATATTTTTCTCCCTTATTTTTGTGATGTCATGAGCACTTCATATCAGATATGCACTTCACAGACATTGTTTTGGTGAATTATAACAAGAAACATAAGCAGAATGCCTTGGAATTGAAAAAAATAAACAATGTTCCGATTGTAGTATCGTAAAATGATGCCAGGGTCAAAAGCCTGAAACACTTACAATACCGATAATTATGCACATATAATAGCATATATTCTGTACATATTCCACAAAAATATATTTTGCATTATATAGAAAGAAAAATAGGCTTGCAATTTAAAAAGACAGGTGCTATACTGATATTCGGACTTTGCGGAATTACGCAATTTTTATGTCCATTTGCACCTGATTTTAGGGGTAACATTGGTGAAAGGAGGCAGAACCATGAAGGTTAGATCATCTGTAAAACCGATTTGCGAAAAATGCAAAATCATCAAGAGAAAGGGAAGCATCAGAGTCATCTGTGAGAACCCGAAACATAAACAGCGTCAGGGTTAATTTATAACAAACTGAGAACTGTTTATTTGAATTAAGTGCGGCTGCAGTATGAACCGCCAGGCGGCGTTGTTTATGCTGATAACAATATATATGGGTGAGAAAGGGACGACAGTCCCGTGTGTCAGAAGATATCGGCTGACTGTCGCAGACCATGATATATTGCTTGTAATACCGGATTTGTGAGTACCGTCGCAAATACGGAAAGGCTGTACGGTTTTTGTGCGGCTGGGCGGACGGTTTTGCCGTAAGCCTCAATTAGGGACAATATAAGGAAGAATGAAAATGTACACATCATTTCAGACGTTATCATACCCGGATGGCGGGCTGTACATAACATTCTCAAAGAAAATGGAGGAATAATTACATGGCACGTATTGCTGGTGTAGACTTACCAAGAGAAAAACGTATCGAAATTGGTCTGACTTACATCTACGGTATCGGTAGAGTAAGCGCTAACAAAATCCTTGCAGATGCAAAGGTTAATCCGGATACTCGCGTAAGAGATCTGACTGACGAAGAAGTAAGCAGAATCCGTGACGTAATGGACGAGCATTATACAGTAGAAGGTGATCTGAGAAGAGAGATCGCTCTGAACATCAAGAGACTTCAGGAGATCGGATGCTACAGAGGAATCCGTCACAGAAAAGGTCTTCCGGTTCGTGGTCAGAAGACTAAGACAAACGCAAGAACAAGAAAAGGTCCTAAGAGAACTGTTGCAAACAAGAAGAAATAAGACCTGAGCAGGAAATTGCAAAGCAGATCAAGTTAACTATAGAAAGCGAAAAGAAAGTAGGTTAGTTTAAAATGGCTAAAAAAGTTACCAAAAAAGTGACAAAAAAGCGCGTTAAGAAAAACGTTGAACGCGGACAGGCACATATTCAGTCATCTTTCAATAATACAATCGTAACTCTGACAGATGCAGAAGGAAATGCTTTATCATGGGCAAGTGCCGGTGGTCTGGGATTTAGAGGTTCAAGGAAATCTACTCCGTATGCAGCACAGATGGCTGCAGAGACTGCAACAAAAGCAGCTCTGATTCATGGACTCAAGACGGTAGATGTATTTGTAAAAGGACCGGGTTCAGGTCGTGAAGCAGCAATCCGTGCTCTTCAGGCATGTGGTCTGGAAGTAACAAGCATCCGCGACGTAACACCTGTTCCACACAATGGTTGTCGTCCACCGAAACGTAGAAGAGTCTAATTAGGAGGTTAGCGAAATGGCAGTAAATAGAGTTCCTGTTCTTAAAAGATGCAGATCCCTGGGTATGGATCCGATTTACTTAGGATATGATAAAAAATCCAATAGAGAGCTGAAGAGAGCAAACCGTAAAATGAGTGAGTACGGTCTGCAGCTTCGCGAAAAACAGAAAGCAAAATTCATCTATGGTGTTCTGGAAAAACCTTTCCGTAACTACTACAAAAAAGCTGAAAAAATGCCGGGTATGACAGGTGAAAACCTGATGGTTATGCTGGAATCCAGACTGGACAGCGTAGTATTCCGTCTTGGTTTTGCAAGAACAAGAAGAGAAGCAAGACAGATCGTAGATCATAAACACGTAACAGTAAACGGTAAGCAGGTAAACATTCCATCTTATCTGGTAAAAGCTGGCGACGTTATCGAAATCAAAGAAAAATGCAAATCTATGCAGAGATATAAAGATATCGTAGAAGTAACAGGCGGCAGACTGGTACCGGAATGGCTGGATTGCGATATGGAAGCACTCAAAGGTACGGTAAAAGAGCTTCCAGCAAGAGAAGTGATTGATGTTCCTGTAAACGAGATGCTTATCGTCGAGCTGTATTCTAAGTAATAAATAGCACCGTACTACGGTGCGTAGAACCCCTCATACACCAAATAACCCAACAAGGAGGGACTATATGTTCGATTTTAATAAACCTAAAATTGAAATAGCTGAGATTTCAGAAGATAAGAAATACGGAAGATTTGTTGTTGAGCCTCTGGAGAGAGGTTATGGTACAACACTCGGCAATTCACTTAGAAGAATCATGCTCTCATCTTTACCTGGAGCAGCAGTAAGCCAGGTAAAGATCGAAGGTGTACTCCATGAATTCAGCTCAATTCCGGGAGTAAAAGAAGACGTTACAGAGATCATCATGAATATCAAGTCCCTTGCTATTCAGAACAACAGCGAAACAGATGAGCCGAAAGTTGCATACATCGAGTATGAAGGCGAAGGCGTTGTCACCGCTGCTGATATCAAGGCAGACTCCGATATCGTAATCATGAATCCGGATCAGGTTATCGCAACCCTGAACGGCGGTACAAACTGCAAACTGTATATGGAACTGACCATCACCAAGGGCAGAGGCTATATCAGTGCGGATAAAGGTAAAACAGATGATATGCCGATCGGTGTGATCGCAGTAGATTCTATCTACACACCGGTTGACCGTGTAAACTATAAAGTCGAGAATACCCGTGTAGGTCAGGTAACCGATTACGATAAACTGACCATGGATATCTGGACAAACGGAACACTGGCTCCGGATGAGGTAGTCAGCCTTGCAGCAAAGGTTCTGAGTGCTCATCTGAATCTGTTTATCGATCTGTCTGAGAATGCGAAATCAGCAGAGATCATGATTGAAAAAGAAAGCAATGAGAAAGAAAAGGTTCTGGAGATGAACATCGACGAACTGGAACTTTCCGTACGTTCTTACAACTGCCTGAAGAGAGCAGGTATCAATACAGTAGAAGAGCTTTGCAGCAAGACTCCGGAAGATATGATGAAAGTTCGTAACCTCGGACGTAAATCACTTGAAGAAGTACTTGGCAAGCTGAAAGAGCTGGGATTACAGCTCAACCCGAGCGAAGAATAAAATTCAACCCGAGTTATATACAGTGCAGGCGGATAGCAGCCTTGGCAATCCCGGCACTGGACATTATGGACAAGACAGCATCTGTCAAGTAAGCCCGAAGAGCATTGGCAGATGTTCCACAAATGGAGGAAAATAAAATGGCAGGTTATAGAAAACTTAGCAGAACAGCAGACCAGAGAAAAGCCCTGATCAGAGGACAGGTTACATCTCTGCTGTATCATGGAAAAATCGTTACTACAGAACAGAAAGCTAAAGAAATCCGCAAAGTTGCAGAAGGTCTGATCGCTCTGGCTGTTAAAGAAAAAGACAACTTCGAAACGGTTACCGTTACTGCTAAAGTAGCACGTAAAGACAAAGACGGTAAGAGAGTAAAAGAAGTCGTAGACGGCAAGAAAGTAACTGTATACGATGAAGTACAGAAAGAAATCAAAAAAGACAATCCTTCCAGACTGCACGCTCGTCGTCAGATGCTGAAAGTTCTGTACCCGGTAACAGAAGTTCCTACAGAAGCAGCAGGAAAGAAGAAAAACACAAAACAGGTAGACATGGTAGACAAACTGTTTACAGAGATCGCTCCGAAATACGAAGGACGTAACGGTGGTTACACAAGAATCGTTAAGATTGGTCTTCGTAAAGGCGATAACGCTATGAAAGTTCTGCTTGAGCTGGTATAATCCGGACATCAATTTATAAAACGATAACAGAGCCGTTTCGAATTCACAGGATTCGAGGCGGCTTTTGTGCTATCAGGATGTAAAGCTGCCAGGCATTTTGCCCTTAACATCATTTAGAACATAAAATGGAAACGAATCGTATTTATCGGAAAGGAGACAGAAAATCATGATTTATATAGGAAACCATATTTCATCATCCAAAGGCTATGCGGCCATGGGAAGACAGGCCTTGAAGCTTGGGGCAGATACCTTTGCTTTTTTTACCCGCAATCCGAGAGGCGGAAGTGCGAAGGAAATCAGACAGGAAGATGTGGATAAATTTTTGAAAATTGCAGAAGAGGGTGGATTTGGGAAACTGGTGGCACATGCACCTTATACTTTAAATGCCTGTGCAGCCAGAGAAGAAGTACGTACCTTTGCCAGAGAGGCATTTGCCGATGACCTGAGGCGTATGGAATACATTCCGGGAAATTATTATAATTTTCATCCGGGAAGCCATGTCGGTCAGGGAACCGAGGAAGGAATCCGCCTGATTTCGGAAATGCTTAACGAAAATCTGAAAAAAGAACAGACGACTACCGTACTTCTGGAGACAATGGCGGGAAAAGGAACAGAAGTCGGCAGAACGTTTGAAGAGCTGCAAAGTATCATGGAAAAGGTTCAACTTTCCGACAAACTGGGCGTGTGTCTGGATACCTGCCATGTATGGGATGCCGGTTATGATATCGTAAATGATCTCGATGGAGTATTAGAAGAATTTGACCGGGTGATCGGTCTGAAGAGATTGAAAGCGATCCATATCAATGACAGCTTAAATGAGAGAGGCAGCCACAAAGACCGCCATGCAAGGATCGGAGAAGGTAAGATCGGACTTCCGGCATTTGAGAGGATCGTGCGACATCCACACCTTCAGGGGCTGCCGTTTATCCTGGAAACACCGAACGATGAGGAAGGCTGGGCAAAAGAAATTGAGATGCTCCGAAGAGCATCCCAGGATCAGTAAATATCCGGCAGTGTCAGATTAACATTTTTCCGGTTCCGGATAATCAACGCCGAATGTATCAACGGTGATTGTGCGGATTACCTGAGGATCGAGCGGAGCATCGTTCCAGTCGGTATCTGTCTCAGCAATTTTATTTACAACATCAAGACCATCGGTCACTTTACCAAAGGCAGCATATGCACCGTCGAGGTGTGGTGCTGCTTTGTGCATGATGAAGAACTGAGAGCCGGCAGAATCCGGATGCATAGCACGGGCCATGGACAGAACACCTGCTTCATGTTTCAGCGGATTATGGAAGCCATTCTGGGAAAATTCGCCGCGGATGGTGTAGCCAGGACCGCCGGTACCATTTCCCAGAGGGCAGCCGCCCTGGATCATGAAACCTTCGATGACTCTGTGGAAAGTCAGACCGTCATAAAAGCCTTTTTTCACCAGGCTGATGAAGTTGTTTACAGAAACTGGTGCGATTTCCGGATAAAGCTCAGCTTTGATCACATCGCCGTTGTCCATGGTAATTGTAATAACTGGATTTTGAGCCATAATTGTATACTTCCTTTCTAAAATGCGGTATAATGATAAAATATAGAATTGTGGGAGTTACATTGTAACGGAGCAATTCGTGGGCATTTTGTAGGATATACCTTCAACAGATATATCCTAGAAAGTATATCATGCAAATTTGCAGGAGACAAGGAGATTTTCAGAGGGGACGCTATCTATGAAAACAGTCGTATTTCATTTACAGGCGAAAACATGTGAAAAAGACATTTCAAAGTTAAAAGAAGAAATTTTATCTTATAATATAAGAATCGAAGAAAAAGAACTTTCCGAGGTAAAAGAAGAAAAAGACAGTATTCTGGCGATTACGGATCAGTTTTCGGATGTTGATTATGCGAAGGAACACAACATCGCAGTTATTTTCTATGAGACACCGGGAACGAACCGCAGTGTGTCCGGTGTGGACATGGTCGTGCAGGGATTTGAAGAGCTGAATGTAGAGTATCTGCAGCTTATTTATATGCGACATCACGGATTGCCGTGGATCATTGCAAAGACGGATCGGATCTGCATCCGCGAGAGCGTGGAGGGGGATCTTACGGCTTTCCGGAAGCTCTACCAGGAAGAAGGGATGCTGGATTATCTGCCGAATCCGGAGTTTGAAGGTGAGGAAGGAAGAGAAAACTTTCGTCATTATATCCGCAGCATGTACCGTTTTTATAATTACGGGATCTGGACAGTGCTCGAGCGAAAAAGCGGTGCAATTATCGGAAGAGTCGGCATTGAAAACGGAGAATATCAGGGAGAGAACGTACTGGAACTTGGCTATCTGATCGGGAAAGACTGGCGGCGACAGGGATTTGCAAGAGAAGCCGTTTCGATGACGGAACGGTTTGCAGCGGAAGTTTTGCAGGCGGATTCACTTCATGCTTTTATTCACCCGCAAAATGAATCATCTATTGCATTTATTAAAGCAATTGGATACGAAAAACTGGAACTGCCAGGAGAGGACGGAGTTCTGGTCTGGCAAAAAAATCTGCAAAAGGGCAGAATTTAGAAAAGGTTTAGAAAAACTTCTCCGGATTGTTTAGAAAGAGCGATTAATATGAAATAGCTCTCGCAGATGAATGAGCTTAAAAACAAAAGAGGTGGAAAGATGCAAATCGAATTTCAGATTTTAGATGCACTGCAAAAGATACATACGCCAGTTCTGGATGGCGTGATGTGTCTGATCACATCACTTGGAAATGCCGGGATCATCTGGATTTTACTGACCATTGCCCTGCTGATTAATCCAAAGATCAGAAGAAGAAAAGACGGAACAGCGTGCAGACTTTTCGGGGAATCCGGCAGACGAAGTGGATGTATTTTGCTTGCAGCACTGATTCTTGACCTGATTCTGTGCAACGGTATTTTAAAAAATCTGTTTCACAGAGTACGGCCGTATGACATCAGAACATCCATCGAACTTCTGGTAAAAAGACCGCTGGATTATTCGTTTCCGTCCGGACATACGGCAGCTTCCTTTACTGCAGTGGTGGCACTTTCTTTTGCCGGTGAGAAAAGGGCATGGAAAGCGGCACTGGTTCTTGCATGTCTGATCGCATTTTCCAGAATGTATCTGTATGTACACTATCCGACTGATGTACTCGGCGGTGTGCTGGTTGGGATTGCAGCAGGATATGGCGGATACCGGGTGGTGAAAGCACTGGAACAGTATAAAAAGGAAAAATAATACAGCATTTTACGAAAGCCCCGTTCTGTGGTATGATAACAGTCAGATTATTACACTACAGAAAGGGGCATTTTCAATGGGAGATACCTCAAAATATAAAGAAGAAAAACAGATCGCACTCGGGATCCTGGCTCATGTGGATGCCGGAAAGACGACGCTCTCCGAATCCATGCTGCACAAGGGCGGTATTGTGGACAATATAGGCAGAGTCGATAAAAAGAATGCCTTTCTCGATAATTACGAACTGGAAAAGGAGCGGGGCATCACAATCTTTTCCAAGCAGGCGGTGTTTCGGATCGGAAATATGAGAGTAACGCTTCTGGATACACCGGGACATATTGATTTTTCGGCGGAGATGGAGCGGACGCTTCAGGTGCTTGACTATGCGGTGCTTGTCATCAACGGGGCGGATGGTGTGCAGGGACATACCAGGACGCTCTGGAGACTTCTGGAGCGTTATCAGATCCCGGTGTTTTTGTTTATCAACAAAATGGATCAGTTCAAAGGAAATGATGAGGAAAAGCAGGAAGAGCAGGAGCGTCTCCTTGCCAGTCTTCAGAAAGAGCTGAGTACTTCCTGCCTTGATTTTGGCGGAGAATGGGATGCGGCATTTCTGGAGAACCTGGCTTTGTGTGAGGAAGAGGTGCTGGAGCATTATCTGGAATCGGGAGAAGTAGAAGAGGCAGATATTGTAAAAATGGTCGCACAGCGGAAAGTATTTCCATGCTATTTTGGTTCTGCATTGAAAGAGGAAGGTGTGGACAAATTTCTGAAAGGTGTGGAAACTTATACGGCAGAAAGAAAATACGGGGATAAGTTTGCAGCCAGAGTTTTCAAGATTGCAAGAGATGCACAGGGAAACCGGCTGACCTACCTCAAAGTGACCGGCGGCGTGCTGAAGGTCAAGATGCTGCTCAAAGGTGAAAATCGCAATGCAGAGGAGACGGAGATCTGGGAAGAAAAGGTCGATCAGATCCGCATTTATTCCGGGGCACGTTATGAGATGGTAAAGGAGGCAAAGGCAGGGATGGTCTGTGCGGTCACCGGACTGGATCATACGTTTGCAGGGGAAGGCCTGGGACTAGAAGAAGAAAGCACGATTCCGCTGCTGGAGCCGGTGCTTTCCTATAAGATCGAACTGCCGTCGGAATGTGATGCCCATCAGATGCTTCGCAAACTGCGTCAGCTGGAGGAGGAAGAGCCGCAGCTGCACATCGTATGGGAAGAACAGAGTTCGGAGATTCATGCAAAGCTGATGGGAGATGTGCAGATCGAGATTCTGCAGAGTCTGATCAGAGAGCGGTTTGGCGTGGATGTCTCATTTGGAGAGGGCAGCATTGTCTATAAAGAGACGATTGCAGGACCGGTGGAAGGCATCGGACATTTTGAGCCGCTGCGTCACTATGCGGAGGTGCATTTGCTTCTGGAGCCTCTGGAGCGTGGAAGCGGCGTTCAATTTGATACGGATTGCAGCGAAGATCTGCTGGACCGGAACTGGCAGCGGCTGATCCTTACGCATCTGGAGGAAAAAGAGCACATCGGTGTGCTGACCGGTTCGGCGATCACAGATATCAAGATTACATTGATCGCAGGAAGGGCACATCAGAAACACACCGAGGGCGGTGATTTCCGTCAGGCGACGTATCGGGCCGTGCGTCAGGGACTGAAGCGTGCCAGAAGTATTCTGCTGGAGCCGTGTTATGAGTTCTGTCTGGAGATTCCGATGGAGAATGTCGGAAGAGCGATGACGGATCTTCAGAATATGGGGGCAGATTTTGAGCAGCCGATGATCGAGGACAAGATGGCAGGCATCAAAGGCCGGGCTCCGGTTTCTACAATGCGTGGTTATCAGAAAGAAGTTATTTCCTACACAAGAGGATTTGGAAACCTGGCCTGCAGTTTTGGCGGTTATATCGAATGTCACAATGCAGAAGAAGTGATCGCGGCATATGATTATGATTCGGAGCATGATCTGATGAATCCGACCGGATCGGTATTCTGTGCACACGGAGCCGGATTTGTCGTTCCGTGGGATCAGGTTCCAGACTATATGCATCTGGAAGAACGCAGGATCGCAGATACGCAGTCAGCAGATGGGGAACAGGCATCTGATGATAAAAAGAGAAGCGAAAGTGGACAGGCAGACGGCAGCTGGATCAGTTCCGCAGAATACAAAAAGCGACAGGCAGATTACTGGAGGGGCGAAAAAGAGCTGGAAGAGATTTTTGCCCGCACGTACGGAGAAGTTAAAAGAAGGCTTCCGTCCGAGCAGGAATATCGCAGAGTACATGTCACAGCTTCCGAGCCGGTCTATCGTCCTGCAAAACCGAAAAAAACGGAAAAAGAATACCTTCTGGTGGACGGTTACAACATTATTTTCGCCTGGGAAGAGTTAAAAGAGCTGTCAAAGATCAACATTGACAGTGCGAGAGACCGCCTGAAAGATATTTTGTGCAATTATCAGGGCTATCGCAAGTGTACGCTGATCCTGGTATTTGATGCTTACCGTGTGAAAGGACACCGGGAGGAGATCACAAAATATCACAATATCCATGTGGTCTATACAAAAGAGGCAGAAACAGCCGATATGTTTATCGAAAAGACCGTCCATGCGATCGGCAGGAAATATCAGGTTACAGTAGCAACTTCCGACGGACTGGAACAGGTGATCATCATGGGACAGGGCGGAAAAAGGCTGTCCGCTGCCGGACTCAAAGAAGAAGTCGATATGGCGGCCGCTCAGATGAAAGAACATCTGGAGGCGGCAAAGCCAAAAACAAAAACCTATCTTGGAGAATATTTTCCGGAATCTTCTGGAAAATCAGAGTGATAATCCCACGATATGCGAATACTGGGGTGCTATGTGCCAGTGGCACATGTTTAGCACCGACCGAAGCGGAGCGTAGAAAGGATTGTGGGAGTGCAACGCACGGAACAATCCGTAGGCATCATAGTTGGGGACTTTTGACACCTACATCATCATATAAAAAATAATATAAAATGTTATGCAGAGAGGTATAAAAAATGAAAATGGCAGAAGAGCTTCAAAGAGAGCTCCGCAGTATCAACCGTAAAAGTTATCCGGCGTACAAGGGGCTGAAAGGGGCATATCAGTTCCCGGATTACCAGCTTTTTATCGAGCATGTGCAGGGTGATCCATTCGCAGCACCGTCCGCACTGCGGATTTTTGTGCCGCACAGCAAGGCAAAATTTCCGGAAAGATATTATTGGGATAAGTGCAGCAAGGTTGCATTGCAGGATGCTTTGCTCCGACGTTTTGCGGAAATATCCGCAAAATTCTGTTACCAGGCAAAAGGCTCCGGTAAGAGCGGTGTGATCCAGGTCAGTCACTGCGGACAGGAAGTTCTGGAGCGAACTGCCTGTGAGATCACAAAGGAAGGCATCCACATCCGCTTTTTTGTCGGTTTTCCGGCAAATGGACGCACGATCAATTCCGGCGAACTGGAAAAGATTCTGTTTGTGTATCTTCCGAAGTGCGTGGAAATGTCACTGTATCACAGAAAAGTTCCGGAAAGAGAGACCGAGCAGGTGATCTGTTTAAAAGAGGATCAGAGGGTAATAAGGGAAGAATTAAAGAAAAGAGGTCTGATCGCATTTGTGGCAAATGGTTCGATTCTGCCAAGACAGAGCGGAAATTCTGATCTGCCGATGAAGGATGCCGTCCCGTTTCAGTCCCCAAAGAGCATGGAAATCACCATACAGCTTCGACATCGTGGTTCGATCACAGGTATGGGTATCAGAAAAGGGATCACGCTGATCGCCGGCGGCGGTTATCATGGAAAATCGACGCTGCTTGAGGCACTCGAAAAAGGC
>OGWT01001978.1_pt1 | contig 14630 bp, 23 predicted proteins | sample 1576101 | NCBI WGS metagenome assembly OGWT01 (sample SAMEA3541481, study PRJEB24748) | human gut metagenome | biome: human gut; feature: human-associated habitat; material: faeces | place: China | collected 2012 | reverse complement strand
AATACAGTTTTCCGTATATTGCCGGCTGGAGCAGTGGAAAAGAACTGAGAGAACTGAAAGCCTCTATGGATGTGATCCGTAAGACTGCAGGTGATATGATTGATGAACTGACGGAAAAAATAGAAATGATGCTGGAACAGAAACAAGAGAAATTACTTGCTGCCGTAGAAGCTGCCGGATACCGCTTTGTAAAAGAAGAAGGTAATTCCCGACATCTGCAGTTTATTCCGGACGGCACTCATAGGGGGCAGGGAGATTTATTTGCAAAATCCTGGAATGAAGTGGAACGATGGGTAGAAGCAGTCATAGAAAAAGGAGATTCGATCCAAAAGGAACGCGTGGAACGAGTATTATATCCGGAGCGCTTTGAACAGAGTTTTGAAGAAATGATGTTTACCAGGAATGAATGCAGGCTCTCAATCTATCATTTAGATGAAAATGGACCAGGAAGAGATCAGTTATTTGTGGGAATGGAAGACCTGCAGGAAAAAGGGATCACGGTAACTGCTGATCCGTACCGATGTGTTTATTCCAGCTTGTATCTGCCAAATGAAGATATGAATGCGATTTACAGTGTTTTTAATGATGATCCACCGGCAGATTATAAGTCACATTCCCTGTCTGTCAGTGATGTTGTGATCATGAATCAGAATGGGGAGATGAGGGCATATTTTGTAGACCGCTTTGGATTCCAGGAACTTCCGGATTTTGTGGAAGAGAGAAAAAAGATACTTGGAATGGAAAGTGATATTCAGAAGAAGGATATTTTAGAACAAACGAGCTGTATCAGTTTTTATGCGGCAGAATGTTCAGAATTTCCGGTGTTAGGAGAAGTTCATCATGATCTTAGTCTACCGAAAGCCTTAGAAGCGTATGAGAAGATACCAGCACAGAGGATGAATGGAATCAAATCTGTTGGATTTAACTTGCAGGAAGGAAGTGATTACGATGGAATGATGGATCTGATGGTTGCCGGAAGATCACAAAGAGAGATTTTAGATTCCATACCATTTTACAGGGAGAACAAATTGGTACAGACTGCTTTGAAACGTGTAGAACAATATATCGAAGAGAAGTCCCGGAATGAAGAGAAAACCAGACCAAAAGAAGAAAAAGGAGAAATGCAGAAAACTAAATCTCAAAAAAGAAGGGAGGATATGAGCTTATGAGTAAAGTGAAATTTGAAGAAGATGAATTAGCGATTGTGGCTCTTTTTCAGGCAAATACAAGAAAAGATACGATAGATATTTTGAAAGATACCTTAGAAGCGCTGGAAGAAACGAAAGAAGATCCATTGGGAGACGATCTACTGGAAACTATTGTATCTGCGATCAGTAAGTTACAGATGATCGAAGATAAATACTATTATTCTCTGGATCTGAGTACCTATCTGAATAATCTGGAGGATGATGTGTATGAAGAATAATCAATTTGCAGTTTACCGTGTAGATCGTCATTCAGAAGGAAGAGAACTCTGGCATCTTTCCTATCAGGAAGCGGTGAGCAGGAAACTACCAATACGGATGGAACATTACCGGCAGATGGATATCAGACCATTATTGCCGGGAGAGACCGCGATTGCTTTGTGGAAACGCATGAAAGGGTCCTGTGAAGTCAGTGATGTGCTTGTACTGAACCAGAATGGGGAAATCCAGTGTTATTATGTCAATGAAGATTATCCGCAGCTTTTATCAGGTTTCATCCGATTAAACCCGTCAGGTACATTGGTCACGCTGGACACGGAAAATTACCGCATTAGTGGAAAGCCGGGAAACTGGATGGCTACAGATGATATCATTATTGATGGAAAGCAGTTTTATCTCATGGAACATCAGGAATATCACAGGCAGGTCGCATATATCATTTTAGATAGTTATGGAAAGATGATCATGGAGGAATGTCAGAATGGATTCGATGAAGAAACCAAACAGAAACTCCATGAATTTGTAAAGGAACCGGAACAGAAAAAGGAAGAAACGAAAAATCGCAGTGTTCGGTTGGAGCATTATCAGAAGTTTTATGAGAATGGGACTTATGAGAGAAGATGGGAATCCGGAACAGAAGGAAATTATAATATGGTGGACGGCCAGATAAATAATCTGAAAAATGCAGAAGAGAAAAGGATAGAAAGAAAGCTGGCACAGAGGCCAGAACAATTAACAAAGAAGAAAGCAAAGAAAAGAGAATCGGTAATCAAGAGATTGAGAGAAAAACAGATCGCAATCGCTGTGAAATCAGGGAAGCCGGTACCGAGATATTTGGAGCAGGATATGGAAAGGAGGAGAGGATAAATGCTATGAAACTGTCAAAGTATGAAAAAGAAACGATTATCCTCACAAATGAAGAAGATCAATATTATAGTGTCTATACATTTAATCAGGGATTACAGAAACGACTAAAAAATTTCGCAGAGAGATATCCGGAATGCTGCTATCTATGCAATACAACAAAAGAAGGAAGTGAAACATATATGATCCAAAAGGGCCGGTTATCATTGAATTTAAGACCTCCCTATGCAAAGGAACGAATTCAGAAAGCATCCGAAACGATTCAAATAGCACGTGAAGAGAAGTTGGATGGTTCATAAGACACGATTTAAGCGAAAAATGCTTCATGACCATGAGGAAAAATGAAAGCAAAAAGTATTCTGCGATAAAGTATAAAGGCTTAGAAGAGAAACTGTTTCTTCTAGGCTTTTTCTTTACAAAAATTGTTAGTTTTTATGATGTATGTGCAAAAAAATATATACAAGAAATACCGAATAATATATAATACTATTATGAATTATTAACAAAGAAATGGGGCGTAATTTTTAATGAAATATATAAGGCTTTATACGGAATCAAAGTCAATGAACAGTTATTATTATGAGGAACAGACCGGAGAAATGTTCCTTCTTGAGCAAAAAAGAGGGAACGGGCTTTCTGTTGGAATCATTGCCGGACTTTCACTTGTGCTATATGCGTTTGTAAGGAAAATAGAAAAGCCAATTTCTTTTGATGCAAATCTGTTGTATTGGATTTCTGTGGGGATCGGAGTTGCGTTAGGCGTACTTATCGCTGGATATATGCTAAAACGTGCAAAAAGAAAAATTGAAAAAAATGTAAGAATCTATCCCTGTGGACTAGAAGAAAAGCAGGCAATGGCAAAACAGAATCACAGATATTTTTTTACATACATTTTTCTGATTCTTGTCATGATTGGGATATGTGCAGTCTCTCATTTCTTAATGATATGGATTGTCCCATCTGTCCTGGTATATGCTTTTTTAAATTCATTGATGTGCTTATTGACGATTTTACTAACAATCGCTTTTATAGGAAATCATCCCATAAAGGGATGGAAAATTGCAAGTAGAATATTGAGAGGAGAGGGGTAATGGAATGTTAGATGTGTTTGCGTCATTTATATAAATTGCGGGAAAGATGATTTTGATAATAAGTGGAAAATATTTTGGAGGAATGATTATGATCACAATGAATGAAAAAGATAAAAATGAAATGTTAGACTCTATTTTAAATGAAAAGGAAGAGTATCTATGCAAACTTTGGGGAGTTTTAATGGCTGATGCCAAAACTTATGCAGCAATCGGGGGACTTTCTGCGATAGTAGGAGGTGGAGCCGCCGCATTAGGAGCATTAAGCAATGCCTATTGCTATATAGGTGCTACAGAGCAGCATTTGAATTTTGTTGTTGTTGACTCTGTAAATGTTCGTAATATTAAAAACAGAATTTCTATCCCAATGGAATGTATCACAAAAGCAGAAGTGAAGGGTGGATTCTTGCCGGGAAGAAAAGTTGTAATGTTATATTTTGGAAAAGAAAAATTAAAAATTTCCCTTATGAATAATGCAATCGGTTCCGATATCCAAGGACAAAAAGAGAATGTAGAGAGATTTTGCCAGATGATTCAAAAAGTTTGTAAAAACTAAAAATCAGCCGTTGGTCATAAAGAAAGTGATTCATGATGCGTGATAAATTGAAAAAGGAAGAATTTTTCAGAAAATCATTGCTTTTTACAGATGAGTGTATCAGTGAGTTTGAGAAAATACTTCTGGAAATTATGAAACAAGATGGAACTAAGTCTCAAAGGGCGATAAATGGCTGTAATGCACTGGTTGTATATTATATAAAAAAAGTAAATTTAGAATATTCATTGGGTGAAGAGATTTCTAAAGTCAAAGAAAGTTATGAACGACTGCTGATCTATTATAGCCAAGTTTGGGATATGGGGCAAGGATATATTGAATTAGTCAGAATATTATCATTAGGTGTGCTGCTTAGAATAGATAAAAGTCAAATGGAAACTTTGGAAAATGAGATCAGACAGGAAAAGTTAAATGATTATTTTGTAAATTTTCTTTTGAAAGCGATAGATAAGGAATGGGAGATGACAACACAAAAATTCGTGTTTTCCAATTTATATGAAAGTGTAAAATCTATCATTGAGGCAAAAGACGATCAAGAGCGCATCTTCTTATTAAAAGATTATTTGGAGAACAAATGGTATCGGATTCATAACGAGACAGCCTGGCACAATAGTCATCTTAGTGATCAGAATATTTATTATGGATATTGGGCTTATGAAGCAGGTGCCGTAGCTAAGATATTAGATTTGGAAGATGGAGCTTTAAAGGAAGAAAGATATTATCCCTTTGATCTTGTACATTGATTTATATTTGAAATTCGTCATTGAATAACAGGAATTGGTTGTGCCGGGAGGATAGAATGCTGAAATTATGTTATAAAAACGATGATAAAAGAACAGATGAATATTATTTTGATTTACAATCGAGGAAAGTATATAAAATCTGTCTTTCGACATATTATGCAAAGCAAAATACGAGAGGTATTCCACTACTTTTAATCTCGGGAGGGATATTAGCGACACTTTTAGAGCAGGTATCTCAACGTGTATTATTACCTAAAAATGGTAGGATGCTGCTGTTGTTTCTGGTAATTGGAATATTAGTTCTGATTGATAAAAAAGTGAAAAAATCATTCATAGAAAAGTATCAATACATAGAGGAACATACAATCACAATCTCTATGGAAAAAGCGGAGGTATTAAAGCTATATACTTTGGGAAAATGGAATAGAAGAGTATTAGGTGTTCTTGTCCTTATAGGTCTGTTCATTTTTCTTATGGGGATGTTTCTTACCATACAGACTGCTCGGCTTACGGGGGTCTTTCTGGTTTTATTAGGCGGCATAATTAGTGTTGTCTTTTTTCATTACGGAGAATTTATGGAAGTGGCAAAAGTAAAAAAATATTTACGGACAAGTGATGTTTGAGATGAGGGTTGCGGCAGAGAGGGAGATGTTATTTTTGGAACGAAACAGATATATTCAGATATGCAGAGAAAATGAATACGCCATTTTATATTATGACAATAAAGAAGGGAAAATAATACGATATAAAACAGGGAAAAAATTTTCATTTTCCTTAAAATATCAATTATGTATTTTGGTGACGCTGTATTTGGGATATTTATTAAATGCTAAAGTTTATACGGTATTGGCTCAAAATAGTTGCTTGAAACATTTTATCGTTTTTTTGTGCCTTGCCATCGGTTGCATTGGTTTATTATTTTTTGAAAATGTTATAGCAAAAAAGATAAAAAATGAGGGAGTAGAAGTGCCATATATCCTATCTGATGAATTGCTGCAGAAAGGACAAAAGGACTTAAAAACGCAAAAAATGATTATGTATCTATGGACTTTGATTTCCATAGCAATATTGTTGATCTTTTACCTGACGAATTTTGTTATGGTTTTGGTACTATTTTTAGTCAGTATGATTGCTTTATCTACTATGGCTGCGGCAACAAGACCTGTTTTACGGGCAAAATTATATTAAGCATATACTAGGAGTGGTATGGTGAAACAAAAAGTAGGAGCAATATTAGTTATTGTAGGAATGCAGTTGCTTATATTTGGAGTAATATGTTCACAACGGGTTTATATACGTATAGGATTAGGGAATCAATACATATTAGTGAGAGCAGTATTATCGACACTCGGAATCCTGTTTATGATACTCGGAAATGTCTTTTACAGAGTGTTGTATAGACCATATGAGGAGCATGCCTCAACCAAAGAAAAGTATGGAAAACAAAAGAACGTGCTATTACGAATAGAGTGGAAAAAGTGGTATCCATTAAAGAAATTTATTGCTTTTCTGTTATGGAATATCTGTTTGTTTACAGTATTGATAAGTACGATATTTTATTGTTCTGAGCAAGAATCAGTTTCTAAGACATTGTTTGGCTACATCATTTTTATAATCACTACAATTGCTACATTTTCACCTATGAGAAAGTATGTAAGTCCCAAATATCGTTGCCTTCCTCACATCGGAGATGTGCTTAGCAAAACAGAACTGAACAAAATGTTGGGGAATGAGGATTTTCAGGGAATAGAGGAATTTAAAGAAATGTCCATCTATCCATACGTAAAAGAAAGTAGAAATTGGTTCTGGATTGGTGGGTTGTTGTTACACAAGAAGATGGTGGTGGCAATTGATTTCGGATTGAGGACAGCCCCTAATCATATGCATTCACGAATTAAATTGATGTATGTGGATGGAGGGATTGGAGAAATCATTTTGTCTGACCTATATTATGAAAGAAGCACAGAACTATATGCGTATTTATGGAAAAGGGCAGGGATTTTAGGAGGCAACGCTGCGGGAATCCCGTGGCATGAAAAAAATACGGAAATAGCGAGAAAATATCTTAACAACAGTAAGTTTGGCAAAATGAATTTTTATGAGAGAATGAAACATGTAGACGAAATCAGGATGTTGTTGATGGAGAAATTTGGCGATGAAGAGGATAAAATAAAATATCAAATCGGTGAAGAAAAAGCATCCAAGGCTATAAGGCAGGGGAGGAATAGAAAGAGTATCAGAAAGTAAAACAAATTTGTAAGGGATAGAGTTTATTTTGGAAGAAATGTACAGCACCCCAAATTTACAAGAGACAATGGAACATACTGAAGAATGGAAAAAAACAAAATCAGCATAATGAAACAAATACTGAATGAAAAAGGGAGTGGTAATAAGATGGGAATTTTGGATAGATTGAAAAGAGGAAAACGGATATCAAAGGAAGAATGCAGTGGAATTGTAAGCAATGCAAAGAAAAACAGTATGACAGCAGTTGAGTATGCAAAAAGCTTTCAAAAGGAATTTAATTACTCTGAGATGAGTATAGGTGATCTGGAAGAAATTCTGGATTATTATTCAAAGGACCTGTTAGAAAGCAGACCGACAGAAAATCAAGTGTGGAGTATGTCCCTTATTTTTGGTTCTTATCTGGGCGAAGTTATGCTAAAAAATGGTCTTTCTGAAAGAGGGTATTGTTGGGGGATACAGAACACAGGAGACATTCCCTTGTTAATGGCTGGAGATGAAAAATATATTACTCCTGTTGACAAGGTTTACAAGAGACTAGTACATGGGACAGAAGATAATGTGGTTTCGTTTTATCAGATGATGATGGAAGAAGGATAATTGCTGTGAAGACAAATTTCAACAAAAATATATTGATTTGCGTCTACGGTTTTTTCTTCATGTGCATATTATGTGGTCTTGTTGTGTGGGGCTCCTACAGGGAAAGAATGTTTTCACAGAAAGGATGGAGGAACTGTGATCCGGCGAAAAGATATCTTTATATTGAAGATTTTGAAGAAAAATATGATGTGGTTGGGATGCAACGAAGTGAAATAGAGGATTTGTTAGGTTCCCCTACCTGGACAGAAACAGAGCCAGATACCGAAGAAATCATATACTACGAGTACCGTATTCAAGACCATATCCTAGCAGGATGGAAGGTATATCAAATAAGATTTCAGGATGATCTTGTTGCAGATACAAGCATTATAGTAGAAGATTGGTAGGAATATGACATGATACATCATATAAACTTTTTCTTTAATAAATAAGAATATGATGAGAATTATAATAGACCGCCAAAGGAGATAGAACCGATTCCTGTCTGGTAGTTGGAGAAAAAATGCAGGAAAATGGGAAGTTACATCGTTTTGAAAGTAAAATCAGTTATTGATATTGTGCATTTGATATGGTAGGTGTTAGCGTAAGCACATCTTTCCAAAAGGTGGGAATAGAAGAAATGAAACATATCATTGAATTTAATAGGGATGAACTAAGGATTGATAAAAAAATAATGAAATTTGGCTATGATATTAGAGATATTAAGGTGATGGACAATCAAGTTATTGTTTTATTATCCATACCATTTCATGAGAGTGAAATAGATAATATATATGCGGTATCCTTAGATTGTAAAATCAATTGGAGAGTAGAAAGTCTAAATATCATAAGTCCGGATGGAGATAATCTTCCATATGAAAATCTGTTTTTTCATAATGGAGAATTAACAGCAACAGATTTTTATGGAAGAAGATATTTTATAAATATTACAAATGGAAGGATAGAAAAGACGGATATCGTAAAGTAAAACATGGAGGGATTTATGTTAGAAGAACGGTCATATTTATGCGGAAATAAAAATGAAAGAATTGTTCAGGCGTTGAGAAAAGCTGGTTGGTATGATGGGCGTAAAGCAGAAATTTCTTCGGTTTTAACTTATTATAAAAAATGGAATATTGAATTGAACGAATATGTAATCCTTTTTTTTGAGGAATATTATGGAATAGCCGGAAGGTGGTATATAGAGGTTGAGAACTTAGCCTGGAGTTCGGACTTTGAATTTCTATTATTCCCCTATCCTAAGAGCCAGAAAATGGAGATTGTAGATTTTATGTACGATGATTCAGAATACCGGATGGAATCAGAGGAATATAGAGCTGTAAAAGAGTATGCGAAGGAAAATATAATTTTAGTTGGCGAGATTGGCTATTATTACCCTGCACGTGTCTGGATCGGCAACAGTGGCACATTCTATTGTACCCATGATTATGAAGAGGATTGTTTAAAATTTGATTCGGTGATCGCACTGATTTCCTATGAGTTATCCGCACATGAGTTTTCTTCAGTAGCAATGCGGAGGTAGTAAATGAGAGAGACAAAACGGACATCAAAGGATATTTTGAAGGATATGCTGTCAGGTGATATGCAGAAAATCTGGAATGCAAGCTGCGAAATTGTATCATTAAGTCAAAACCATGAAAAAATTATGGAACTTGTTCCGCATACAGATGAGATGTATCGTGCAGTAAAAAAACTTGAGCCGGGCGGTTTCATCATTCCACACCAAAGAGTCTTAGATAAGGTCTTTCAAATTTTGCAATTACATAAAGAAGGAAAAGAATGTCCATGCAGATTATTAGGAGGAGAATCCAATCCAAAGGACTTGATAGAAAATGGATATTTTGAACGTGTTAATATGGTATATTGCGATAATAAGGATTGTATAGATCCTTATATGGTTTTATGTAAGCATTGTCACAAGATATATCAGGTAGAAGAAAGAGAATATCATTTCACATGGTGGGAATGGACAGAAATCGGAGAAAATAGTTTTTAAATATAGAGCTGATTTCAGAAATTCACAGTTTCATATTTGTAGGAGGTAGAGAGTTGAAACAAAGGTTATATAAAATCGCATTATCTGCAACTATAATGATATCTATTTTGCTATTGTCGAGCTGCGGATCACATGAAGATGAGATTTCAATAAAAATTGAAACCTACTTACAAGAAGAATATGGAGAAGAATTTGAAGTATTGTCTTGGAATCAACCCAAACTTTTGCCATCAGACAATGGTGCAATCTATGCAACTTGTATTTCAAAAAATGATCCCAAGCATCCGTTTGAGGGTAGCTATTTTAATCCCGAAGAATCAAACTCAAAAATAGAAATTATTTATGATGGTTATGCGGAACGCCTTTTGGCAAAACAAATGGAGTCCATAATAGAAGAAGCTGTTTCACAGGTAGCCGAAAACTATTATATTAAAGGACGCATCTGGTCACAAGAAGAAGAATGGGAAAAATGGCAAAGCATGCCAGTAAAAGAAGTTTCTAATTGGAATAAGTTTGTTAGTATTCGTAATCTTGCAGATGATCCAGATAAAAGAACATTGGGAGCTGTTAGAGTTTATATTGACACTTCTACAATGACTGGAAAAACTGATGAAGAAGAATATCAAATGTATGAAGAAGTCTTTCGTGATAAATTAGGTGGCGAGGCATTGCTTTATGTTTATTATTTAGACCATAAGAGATTTGAAGAAGCAGAAGCAATATTAGAAAGAACAGCCCCAAGAAATGGCGGAAGCGATTTAGATGAAATAGAAGAAGGTCAGCCATACTTCGGAACAATTATGCGATATGATTCAGATAAGTTTGATGATAGCTTAGAAATATTTAAAGCTGCAAAACAAGGTCAAGAACAAGAAAAATATCAGTAAAGGAAAAGACGGAAAGAAAATAAGATGGGATTATTTGATAAATTCTTTAAGAAAAATGTGCCTGTAAAAGAAAAAATATTTGAAGATTATTTTACAGAAATACAAGCGGATATGGTTTCTATTTGTTTGGAATATGTAGAAAATAAAGCTGATAAAATCTATCTCTATGCATCATTTGAATCGAATGTTATGACACCTAATTATTTCTATGATATCGGTGGAACTATATTAAACAAACATAAGCTAAATGATGCAAATAATGGGTTTGTCTATGATGTATCACCTGACCGGCAAAAAGCGTGTCTAAATATTTTAATGGAAGATATCAAAAAAATGGTAAACTTGTGCAAAGAATATAACAGACCAATGCCAACAGAAATAAAGATGATTTATGATGTAAATACAAAGAAGCTTCATGCGGATTATAAATATGAGTCTGTTTATAGTACCCATAAAACAAAAACGGCATACGATGTTGTGAATGAATGGATGGAACAAGTAAAAAATCGGAAAAATGAAAAAGATGCGGACTTTTGCATTAGATTATAAAATCTGGAAAGGATGCAGAATTTTATGTGGGAAATTTACTTACAGCAGATAAGAGAAGAGAAAGAACTATATGATGAGGGAAAAACAGACGAAGAATATGCAGAAGAAATTTCTGATTTAATGCAAGAAATTGTAGAAAGTGATTTGGTTTTTAATATTTCAGTATATACAAATGATGATAACCTTATTTTCTATTCTCTACCGGAAGAACATAGGCGATCTGATGTGGACTTTATTTTGGAAGAAATGTATAACATCAAAAGTTTACAGGAGTCAATGGAACATGCTGATGAATGGAAAAAACAAAACCCAAATAATGCAAAAGATTAAGAGTGGAAATATTTGAAAAAAATGGTGACTATTTGTATTTAAGAGAAGAAGGAGGATTTTGGTATGCAGAGAAATAAATCAAATGAAATAGCAAGAGATATAATTAGAACAGCCAAGGAAACATTTAATGAAAGGATAAATAATATAAGCCTGCGTTATATTATATTGATAGTTCAGACCAAGAAACAATGCTTAAAGCAGGATTTGTAGATGTTCAGCCCTGCTTATGGGTCAAAGTATTAACCGATGAGGAATATAATGAAATTACTAATACTTTGGATCAAATAGACAGCTTCTAAGTTAATGAGATAATTTTCGTATAAATTTAATTGATAATTCTCAGTTTATTGGAAGAGAAAAAATGGTATGACAAAATTTATAATACTCAAAAATATAATAATTGGAGGAACAAAAAATGGGTTTATTCGGACTGTTTGGAATAAAAAAAGAAGTTGAACTAGATAAAGTAAAAGATGATAATAATACAGAAGGAATCTTACAGTTTGAAAATTTAAATTTTAAACTTGCAGTAATTCAAGTTTTGATGTACGACTTGAATTTATTAAAGCCTTGTTTTGATATTTATGATTTTGCTGATGAACATAAAGAACTAGAGATAAATACAGATAGCTATACCGTAATTGAACCGGCGCTTAATTTTTTTAGAGAATTGTCTATTCCAAGGGAATTTGCACAATATGTAGAAAAAATTGACATGGATGGTGGGAATGAAGTGTATATGAATATAATTCCACAATGGGATGGAGAAGATGAATGCTTTGATTTAAACAACATAACTTCCTCAGAAATAAGACAATTTCCAAATCTTAAGGAAGCAACAATAATGAGCAGTAATTTTGATAAAGTAAAAGAAATTTTTGATGCTGAAAATATTGATGTAGAATTGCTTTAAATTAGTTCTTCTATCCAACTTCCAGTTTGTAGAACTGTATTAAATCATCAAATCACATAGAGGTGACGATTATGCGATATAAAAAAATTTTATTAGGTGTTATAGCAAGCGTGCTTTGTCTAGGACTATTAAATGGTTGTAGCGGTTATTCGCATGATTTTAACTCTAGTGAAGACGCACAAAAATATGTATTGGCAAAATTAAAGGACAAATACAATGAAGAATTTATCATTACAGAAGTGAAGAAGTACAAAGAAGAAAAAATAGGATTAAACTGGATTATGGCAGAAGTTTCCAGTAAAGAAAATTCTTCTCAAACTGCTACTGTATATACACGAAATACTGGACTTTTTGAGGATAGTTACCATATTTATTACTATTCTGATGAAATAAAAGAACTTGCAACTCCTTTATTTCAAGATAAGCCTTTTATAAGAGGCTATCAATTTGAAGTTCAAGGGTATACAACCACGACAGAATGGAATGGTAAGGAAAGTGTAGAGGAATATCTGAAAAAAAGGGAATATGAAATAGAAACAAGTATATATCTTAATGAGGGAAAAACTGATAAAGAATATGCAGAAGAAATTTCCTATATCATGCAAGAAATTGTAGAAAGTGATTTGGTTTTTAATATTTCGGTATATACAAATGATGATAACATTATTTTCTATTCTCTACCAGAACAGCACAGTCAACCAGATGTAGAAGTAATTTTAGAAAAAATGGTTGATGTTAAAAGGCAACAAAAAACGCAAAAAGATTACAAGGAATGGAAAAAACAAAATCAGATCAATGAAACAAATTCTGATTGATGTAGCAATAAAGGAGTGAACTAAAATGATTAAAAGAATTTGGACATGGTGGAGAATTATTTCTGTTATAATTTTGCCAATGGTAATTTTGGTGTTTGCTTGTTCATTATTTCGTTCGTTTTCTTCTGGTGATTTAGGTATAGTGTTATTCTTTGTGGTGACATTAATATTTTTCATACATCTTTTTATAGAATGTGCTTTTCCAAAACGATTTGAGTGTATGAAAATCGTGAAAAAGTATTTGTCATTCAAAGAATTGAAAAGTTGTATAAAAAAAGAGCAATTTACTGAATTTGAATTTAATGATAGTTCAGATTCATTTCGCTTTTACTATTCTAAAAATTGGCTTTTTGTTCGTGATGTATATATTCCCAGGAAAATGATTTTGGATATAGTTTCGGCAAAAGAGCAATGGTATTCGACTTATACAGTTATAGGTATTATTACAAAGAACGGATTATTTGTTTCAATTGCAAAAGTAAACAGTGATATAGAAGAAAAAGCGGTTACTTCTTTGTTAAAGAAGTTTCCTGAATTTAAGAATAGTATAGAGGTTCTTAAAAATGTGTTCAGGAAATCTTTTTACAAAATGCTGGAAGAGGAGTTTGAAAAAGAAGTAACAAATAAAAAAGAATTTATGGAATATTGTGAAATTTAATAAATCTATTGCTTTAGAAAGCGAGATAATTCAGATATAGAAGGAGTTTGTAATATGGGGTTATTTGATAAGTTCAAAAAGAAAAACAAACAAATTACGTTTATCGAAAACGCTGGTGGAGTCATTATTACGAAATCAGTTTATGAGGGAACTTCTAAGTTGAAATGGTTTTTTAGAGAGGAAAGTGTAAATCCCTCTGATAATGGCTGGCGGGCAATCGGGGATAATGATACACAGGAATACTTAGATAACCCGGAAAATTCCATAGTTGTAGACTTTAATACTCTTGCAAATATTGAACCGGCAGTTTTGGCTGTATATGATATGCCGATTGGTACGGATTTGGAATTCTGTTTTGACAATGCAGGAAGATATTTTATCGACACGAATACTGGGAGACGGATATAACCAGTATTATAAAGATAGAGGAATCAGAGGATGAAAAAAATCTTAATTGAACAGGTTGCCAGGGACATGGCAGATAACATCAAAATTACCACCACAACCCATTTTGAAAAAGGTTGGATTAACAGAAGAAGAAAGTAAACGAAATGTTTTGAAACTCTCTGGCGGACAGCAACAACGTGTGGCAATAGCACGTGCGTTAGCGTCTGACGCACCAGTCATTTTAGCTGATGAACCCACTGGGAATTTAGATGAAGATACGGCACAAGAAATCATGGAGTTATTAAAAGAATGTGCTCACCAAATGAACAAATGTGTTGTGCTTGTTACACATTCAAATGAATTGGCAAAAGAAACAGATATGATATTTCATTTAAAACGGGGTACATTACAAGGTACAGCAAATAAGGAGGGATTGTCATGAGTACAAGAATAGGGAAACTGACAGTATTTTTTGAAGAACCATTTTGGGTAGGTGTTTTTGATTGACAAACCACGTTCTCCATAGTATTATTAAAAATCAAATACGAGTATGTGGACGGTGCCGCACGCAGCTCCAAC
>OGWT01001974.1_pt1 | contig 14645 bp, 9 predicted proteins | sample 1576101 | NCBI WGS metagenome assembly OGWT01 (sample SAMEA3541481, study PRJEB24748) | human gut metagenome | biome: human gut; feature: human-associated habitat; material: faeces | place: China | collected 2012 | reverse complement strand
CGCCAAAAACAAGACGCCGATCATCGGCGTCTTGTTTCTCTATCTGCATATGTGGAGAGTTACCGAAGTGGTCATAACGGGGCGGTCTTGAAAACCGTTAGGCGGCAACGCCACAGGGGTTCGAATCCCTTACTCTCCGCCATGAGTCCACCGTGATTTTGGATCACGGTGGACTTTTTCCATGCCTGAAAACCGCTTGAGATCAGGGGCTTTCGGCTGTTTCAGCTTATAACAAATCCCCGCTGCAGAGCGATTCTGCGGCGGGAATTCGTACAGCCGAAACAGAACTGAATTTTGATCATCTGCTCGAGTTCACGGTTTTTTGTCCGGCCTTCTTATTCTGCGATGTAGCCGAGCTTGTCCAACAGCGTCTGGTCGATGCGCAATGTGTACCGGCTCAGGTTGTCTTTCATTTTGCCGACCCTCCGTGACGAAGTATTGACAAAATTCTGGCGTCATATGGTTGCAAAATGCAGAAATGACGCATATTTGACGCATAACGGTAAGCGCGAATGAGCGTTCTATACAGAACTTCGCTTTGCATGCGCGCGCCTTTCCGTTAGAACGCAGATTTTTTTGCAACGCCTTGTCATGCCGCAATCGCGTGCGCTATAATCGACACACTATGAGGGCTTGCCTGTCGAATACACAGACCACTACAAGTGCCCATGAAAGGAGAAATCATTATGAATCCCAGACTTTCCACCAAAATCCTGCGTCCCGACTTTCAGGGCGAGTTTACGGCAAGCATTCTTGCGGCAGCGGCATCTCCTGACCTGATTTCTTTTGCGGGCGGTCTGCCGAACCCGGTCTCTTTCCCGGTCGAGGCGATGGACAAGGCAACGCACAAAGTTCTTGAGAAAAACGGCGTCATGGCGCTGCAGTACAGCGGCACGCAGGGCTATCTGCCGCTGCGCGAGTGGGTCGCAAAGCGCTATGAAACGATGGGCGTCTACGGCGTGACGGCCGACGACATCATCATCACCAACGGCTCGCAGCAGGTGCTGACGATGATCGGCGCGTGCATGCTCGACCCCGGCGATAAGGTGATCGTCGAGAACCCGACCTATCTCGTCGCGCTGCAGTCGTTTCACTTCTTCGACCCCGAGATCCTGCCTGTCACCATCAACCCCGACGGCATCGACTGCGACGAGCTGGCGGCGACCGTGCAGGCCAACCCGGATGCGAAGTTTGCTTATGTCATCCCGAACTTCCAGAACCCCACCGGCCTGAGCTACAGTCAGAAAGTGCACGACCGCGTTGTGGAGATCTTCCGGGGCACGGACATCGTCGTGCTGGAGGATAACCCGTACCGTGAGCTGCGCTTTTCCGGCACCGCGACCGACAGCTTCGGCAAGGAGCTGGGCGAGCAGTGCTGCATGCTCGGCACGTTCTCCAAAATCGTCGCTCCCGGCATGCGCATCGGCTGGGTGTGCGTGCGCAACAAGGCGCTGCGCGAAAAGCTCCTGAGCTACAAGGCGACCGCCGACCTGCACACCAACATCTTCTCGCAGCTCGTTCTGGCGCAGTACCTCGCGGACAACGACATCGATGCGCACATCGAAAAGACGAAAGTACTCTACAAGCACAAGGCGGAGCTGATGATGGACTGCATGCGCAAGTACCTCCCGGAGGGCGTGGAGTTCACGCCGACGGAGGGCGGCATGTTCCTGTGGGCCAAGCTCCCGAACGGCATGTCCGCGGTCGATCTTTACCGCGTCGCGCTCGCGAAGGGCGTCGCCATCTGTCCGGGCGACCCGTTCTATGAAAAGGAGCGCAACGTCAGCACGTTCCGCATCAATTACTCCAACAGCAGCGACGAGGTCATCGAAAAGGGCATCCGCATCCTCGGCGAAGCCTGCGCGGAGCTGATCGCGCAATGCCCTCCGGGCTGGTGATGGCCGTCAGGTTCACCTTCTGGTTGTAATCCACCAGAATTTCCGCATAGCGGTCCAGCAGGTCCAGCTGGGCACCGCTCAGCACAATGTTCCACGTGGAACATTTTTGTGCAAGGCGTTCTTTATCGATCATATAAGCTCCTTTATTGGCTTTTGCGTATTATAAAAAGGAAGTATCCAGCCCTTATTCTGCCGCCGCAGTCTTCCCTGCTTTCATCAGGGCAATGCTCAGCTGGGCCAGGTCGCTGGGGCTTACACCAGGAATGCGTCCGGCCTGTGCCAGCGTGCGGGGGCGAATCTTCGCCAGCTTTTCGCGGGCTTCCAGCGTCACGGTTTCCAGCGGGGCGTAATCAAAGTCATCGGGGATCACCACATTTTCGTGGCGCTGTACCTCGTGGATAGCGCGCTGCTCACGGGCAATATAACCGGCATAGCGGATCTCGGTTTCAATGCGCAAGGCCATGGCAGCACTCACATCCTGCCCGCGGCCAATCACCTTGGCCAGCAGCTCATAGTGTACGCCGGGCCGCTTGAGCAGCTCCGCCGCCGTGCCGCCGGATTCACCCAGCGTTTCCAGCACTTCCGGCGGGGCAACGGTGCGCAGCTCCGCCAGCGGAACCTTGGTGGTTTCCAGCCGGTGCAGCTCGGCCTTTTTCACTTCCATGTCGTGGGTGAACGCCGCCCAGCGGGTGTCGTCCACAAGGCCGTATTCCCGGCCAATGGGGGTCAGGCGCTCATCGGCGTTGTCCTGCCGCAGGCTCAGGCGGTACTCGCTGCGGCTGGTCATCATGCGGTAGGGGTCCATCACGCCCTTGGTTACTAGGTCGTCCACCAGCGTGCCAAGATAGGAAGTATGCCGTGCCAGCACCAGCTCGCTCTTGCCCAGAGCCTGGCGGGCGGCGTTCAGGCCGGCCAGCAGGCCCTGCGCGGCGGCTTCCTCATAGCCGGAAGTTCCGTTGAACTGCCCTGCCCCGTACATGCCGCCGATCACTTTGCTTTCCAGCGTGGGCAGCATGCTGGTGGGGTCCACACAGTCATACTCGATGGCATAAGCCGGGCGCATGATCTCCAGGTTCTCAAACCCCTTGATGGTGCGGTACATGGCATTCTGCACGGCTTCCGGCAGGGAGGAACTCATCCCCTGCAGGTACATCTCCTCGGTGTCCTCGCCGCAGGGCTCCACAAACACCGGGTGGCGTTCCTTGCCCTTAAAGCGCACCACCTTATCTTCAATCGAAGGGCAGTACCGCGGGCCGACACCCTGAATGTCCCCGCCGTACAGCGGCGAGCGGCTCAGATTGTCCAGGATGACCTTGTGGGTCTCCGGGTTGGTGTAAGCAATGTAGCAGTCCACCTTGTTGTGCATCGGCTTGTGGGTCATAAAGCTGAACGGCTGCAGCAGCTCGTCCGGGTCGCCGGGCTGGCAGTCCAGCTTGCTGAAGTCAATGCTACGGCGGTGTACGCGGGCCGGGGTGCCGGTCTTGAAGCGGCGCAGCGGCACCCCGTGGGCCGTCAGATCCTTGGTCAGCGCGGTGGCCGCATGGGTGCCGTCCGGGCCGCCGTCATAGTGGGCTTCGCCTACAAAAATGCGCCCGCCCAGCGCTGTGCCGGTGGCAATCACCACGCACTTGCAGCTGTAATAGCCGCCCAGCGCCGTTACCACCCCGCACACATGGCCATCCTGCACATCCAGCCGCACGATCTCTGCCTGGTGAATCTCCAGGTTGGGGGTCAGCTCCAGCGCATGCTTCATCCACATGTGGTAGCGCTTGCGGTCGGTCTGCACGCGCAGGCTGTGTACCGCGGGGCCTTTGCCGCGGTTCAGCATCCGGCTCTGCAAAAAGGTGGCGTCCGCCGCAATGCCCATCAGACCGCCCAGCGCATCGATCTCCCGCACCAGATGCCCCTTGGCTGTGCCGCCAATGGACGGGTTGCAGGGCATGTTGCCGATAAAATCCAATGTCAACGTAAAGATCGCCGTCTTGGCGCCAAGCATGGCTGCCGCATGGGCGGCTTCAATTCCGGCGTGTCCGGCACCCACCACGACCACATCATAATTTCCCAAAAAATCCATAATCTCTATGCCTCAAATCAAAACTCTTTGATGGAAGAAATTTTCGTCACTTCATTGTATCACAGCCGCGCCCGGAACACAATAAAAGAGCGCCTGCCCCCGCAGAAAATAGCGGGTAAACAGGCGCTCTTGAAACGCAGAAGAACAGGTGGGTTATTTGCCCACACAGAAAGTAGAAAACACTTCGTCAATGGTAGCTTCGGTGGCATCCTCACCGGTCAGGCGGGCAAGGGCACGCTGCGCATCGCTGATGCACACCCCGGCAGCATCCAGCCCAAAGCCGTCCTCCTGGCTGTTCAGGGCTTCGGCCAGGGCATCGCGGGCTTCCTTGGCGGCGCTCAGCTGGCGGGCGCTGCACAGCGCGGCAGCGTTGGGGTCCAGGTTGGCGGTGCCCAGCAGTTGGGCGACTGCCTGACACAAAGGCTGCAGGCTGGCGGCGTCCCGCGCGGTCAGCGGAATGATGGCCTTGAAGTAAGGCGCTAACTGCTGCTGTGCGGCCGTGAATGCTTCCCCCTGCCCGGCCAGATCCTGCTTGTTCAGGATGGCCAGCGCAGGGCGGCCCTGGCAGCGGCGTGCAATTTCCAGGTCTTCCTCATTCAGCGGGGCGGCCAGGTCGAACACGGCCAGCACCAGCCCGGCTTCCTCCAGCTTTTTCCAGCTGCGGCGGATGCCCTCGGCTTCCACAGCATCGCCGTGTTCCCCCACATCCCGCACACCGGCGGTGTCAAACAGGTTCAGCCGGATGCCGGTATCCCCCAGCATCACGGCCTGCTCCAGCACATCGCGGGTGGTGCCCGCAATGGGGGTCACAATGGCGCGGTCAAACCCGGCCAGCAGGTTCAGCAGGGTACTTTTGCCCACATTGGGGCGGCCCAGCAGCACACAGTCCACTCCGCGGCGCAAAACCGCCCCGGCCCCGTACCCGGCAATCAGCTGGTCCAGCGTGTCCCTCTGCTCGCTCAGAGTGGTAATCAGCTCTGACTGCGATACCTCCGGCACATCCTCCTCCGGGTAGTCAATCCAGGCGGTCAGGTGGGCAGCCAGCGTTTGCAAAGCGGCCTGGATGCCCGCAATGCGCCGTGCCAGCGCGCCGTCCAAAGCGGACTTTGCCAGCGCTGCCCCCTGCCGCCCTTCGGCGGAGATGATCTCCATCACGGCTTCGGCCTGGGTCAGGCTCATGCGGCCGTTTTCCAGTGCGCGGCGGGTAAACTCGCCGGGGCCGGCGGGCGCAGCACCGGCCAGGTACAGCGCTTCCAGCAGGCCCTGGGCCATGGCGTTGCCGCCGTGGACTGAAAGCTCGATCACATCCTCACCAGTGTAGCTGTGCGGCGCGCGGAAAAACAGGGCGATGGTCTCATCTATCTCCTCGCCCCGCAGATGGTAATGCCCCAGCATGGCGGTGTAGCCTTTGGCTTCCGCAACCCGCTTTGCCGGGTTGCGCGGGGTGAAGATCTCCTCCACCACCGCATACGCTTCCGGTCCGGATACCCGAACGACCGCAATGCCGCCTGCCCCCGGTGGGGTGGCAAGGGCGCAAATAGTAGAACTCATATCAATACCTCGAACTTATCTGTTGTTGGCTTTATGCTGGCCTTGGCTGCGTCAGCAGCGGTAACTCTCCCGCGGGCCAAGGTAGGATTCCGGCAGGGTGGTGCCGTCCGGCCAAAGCACGATCTTTTCCAGAATGATGGCCGGGCTGACCGCATAAAAGCGCAGTGTGTTGACCCCCGCATGGCACAGGATGACGGCCTCGGTCAGCTTTACATTGGCAAAGCCCTCGGCGTACCACTGTTCGCTGCCAAAGAACGGTCGGTTCTCCTCGTGCACGGTGTTTACAACCGGTACCGCTCCGCCATTGACCGAATAACCGATATACTGCTTTGGCTCAAAGGTGACCGGTGTGGTGGCGGACATATGGAACTGTACATGATAGTCTCCGTCTTTTGCCGCAGCAAACGTATATTCCAGATAGGGGCGCTCTTCGCTGTTTTCAAAGTTGGCGGTAGCCGGGAACACTTTCAGCGCGGTGCCCAGGCGGCCATACGGCTTGAGCAGCGCAAAGCCGCCGCCGGGAACATCCCGCTTGGCAGTGTAGTGCTGTGCTTCTATGGCAATGCAACCGTTAGCTTCCACAAAAGTTCCTTTGGGGTAACTGACCGGCGTATTGTCCATTTCCACAATGATGTTGGCCGCACCGGTCCCCTCCTGGATATGCTCATTCACCACAGCGAACTGTCCAGCCGCTTTGCCGGTGATCTGGCTGCGGTCAATCGTCAGGGTCACGCGCTGATTTTCGGTCACGGTGCCGCCGGTGCAGCTGAACTGCATCCAGGGGCAGTCGGTCTCAATGTGCCAGCTGATGGGGCACTTGCTGCCGCAGGCAACGTCAAACGCAACCTGGCTAACATCCGGCCGCAAAAAGTCCTGCCATACCTGCGGCTTGCGGCCATTCCACCAAAAGCCGGTGGCGTACTCGGTATCTTCCACGCGGGATACGATCATCCGCGGCCGGTTGGCCGGGGTGATGTACATCCGGATGGGCAGCTTATTGTCCTCGTCGTTCCAGTACACAAAGCCGATGTGCTCCGATAACCCGAACCCGTAATACTTGCCGCCGTCCACGGTGTGGTATTCGTTCACCAGCGCTTCGTCTGCTTCAATGCAGGCCTGCACTTCATCGGCCAGCCGGTTGGCGGCAACGCGGTTCTGTTTGGCGTACAGATGGTTGCGCCCGGTCAGGATCCACATCTTCATCAAATTGGCCGTGCCGCACGCCGGGAAGTAGATCAGCGAGATAAAAGCGCTCAGGTCCTCTTGCAGGCAGGCGGTTTTCAGCGCATCACATTCGGTAAGGATATGCTCAGAAATTTGCAGCACTTCCTCCGCCTCGCCGTAATGGGTCGGGTGGTAGGTGTTCTCCCCCATCTTTTCGTGCTTTCTGCGGGCCAGCAGGCGGGTGTAGTCGGTGATGATGCCCTCAATGCGGGGCAGGTCCGCCGGTGCAAAAGCCGCGCCAAAGTTGCGGCGCACCCACTGTGCGGTGTACTGGGTGGTAATGGCAGCATCCTGCCCGCCCCAGACGTCAATATCATAAGCCAGGTCCAGGAAGTAGGAAAGCCCGAACTCCTGCGTGCCAATATCACCGATGTTCGTTACCCAGATCTCCCGCACGCCGTATTCGTAAGCGGCGGTCATCTCCTCCCACACTTTGGGCAGGTAGGTAGCACCCACCCATTCAAATGAGTGGGGCCCGCCGTGCATGTCCATGTGGTAGTACATGCCGTACCCGCCGGGGTGGCTGCGCATTTCCGGGCTTGGCAGCGTGCGGGTGGAGCCGTGGTTGTTGTCGCTCAGCATCAGGGTCACGCCGTCCAGTTCCGGATCACCGATTAGGCCTGGCGTTTCCTTGCTGCCGTAAAAGAACTCTTCGGTTTCTGAGAAGAAAACGATCTGCCGCGGCACCTGCCTGACATCCGGGTTAATAATCTCCCGGATCAGCTGGTTCTGGGTTTTCAGCACATTGCGGATCAGTTGAATGTTCTCTTCCAGCGTGGCATGCTGCATAATGGCAGTGTCATTTTCGCCGCGCATGCCAAGAGTGATGACGTTCTCAAAATCTTTGTTGCGGGTCAGGCCGTCACGCCAAAAGCGGGTAATGCCTTCTGGGTTGGCAATGTAATCCCAGGCATCGCCGTAAATGGAACCCCTGCCCCGCACCATGCTGTATTCCTGCCCGCTGCGCATACAGGGTTCGTGGTGGGAGGTGCTCATCACCACACCCAGTTCGTCCGCCAGTACGGCGTTTTCCAGCCCAGGGCCGTCCAGGCTGAAATTGGAATTCCACATGGCAGGCCACAGGTAGTTGCCTTTCATGCGCAGCAACAGCTCAAATACCGGCGCATAGCAGGCGGCGTTCATGCTGCCAAAATGGGCCTTGGCCCAGTTGCCAAAGGCGGGCCATTCATCGTTGATAAAAAAGCCGCGGTACTTGACGGACGGCACCCTGGATACCATGTTCACCCGATCATCCAATACCACAGTGTCCTGGTGCCGCGGCAGGACATGGTTCCAGTTGACCAGCGGGGAAACGCCGATCAGCTCCGAAAGATGGAACAGCCCGTAAATGGTGCCGCGCTTGTCGTTCCCCGCAATCACCAGCGCGGTGCCAATGCCCGCCAGGGGGGTCTCAATGACCTGGAAGCTGTAGCATTCCCATTTGCCCCGGATGGCATTCAGGTCAAGTTTGCCCGCGGCTTCCAGCGCATCCAGCATGGGGCTGTGCCCGATGGTACCGTACAGCACGGCACAGCCACTCCCCTGCCCGGAGGTGATTCCGGCGGGCGAAACGCCCGTCACCAGTTCAATATCCTGCTTTACCATTCCGGCAACCCGTTTTACACCGGGCAGGGCCTGTGCTTCCTCATAAAAAGCAAGCCCTTTGCCGATCGTGATCTGCGGCATAGTTGGTTTCCCTCCTGCTTTTATCAAAATATAATGATTTTGTAAATCAAAAATGCTATTTTTACCCTGTAGAGACCGTGGGGGCGCACATCGTACGCCCGCCCACCTAAAAAATACAACGGTGCCGTTTTAGGCTGCCACGGGCCAAAGCCCCAAAATAATCATCACCCGTATTATATCATAGTGCGGCACGATATAATAGAACCGCCCACAAAACGGAAAAGAAAAAAGCCCGTGCACAACGCACGGGCAATCTTTCAACAAGAAAAACAAAACTTGTTTAAAACTTAATTTGATTTTTTGCGGCGGTGCAGAACCATGCCCAGCAGCTTTTCCACCATGGCAAACACCTCGCGGAAGTTCAGCAGGCAGATGGCAAAGGTTAGCACCGTGACCGGCAGCACCCAGTGCTCCAGCTTGAACAGCATGGCAATCTCCACAAAGATCAGCCCCAGGTTCAGCAGCATCCAGGCGGGGTGAAAGTCGATCTCCAGCAGCCCGTGGGTGGAGTAAGCACGCAGCAGGAAAACAATCAGCAGGGAGATGAAACTTGCCACCGTAACGCCCCACGGCCCAAACCAGCGGATGAACAAAAAGTTCAGAACCAGATTAACCACGGCACCTACCAACATGGTGTAGAACGAACTGGTGGACCGCTTGTATACCACATACACGCTGTTCAGGAAGTTGTTCAGGCAGGTGCACATGGAAGCCAGTGTCAGGAACGGCACAAACTGCCAGCCAAGGAAGTAATCCTCGCGGAAAACGTGCATCATGGGCTGGCACAGCCAGATGACGCCCGCCACACAGCAGAACATGACCGCCGCATATACCCGGAACACCTTGCTGAAGAACGCCGAACGCTCGGATTCCTCTGTCACAGCCGAAAGCTGCCATGCCTCATAAAAAATCTGCCCCACAATGGTAATGATCTGCGGCAGATAATACCCGGCTTTCAGCAGGCCCACCCACCAGGTGCTGCTTTTGCCGTCAATGCCGTCACACATGCCCTGTACATAGAACAGGTCCGAAGCGTTGATGATCCAAAAGCTGATGGAAGCCGGGATCATGGGGATGCAATAACGCAGCATGTCCTTCCAAAGGGCTTTGTTGAACTTTTTGAAACTGAAATACTGGTGGCAGTGCCCGGCAATAAAAACAAAGATTGCCGAAAGCGCATCCGAACAGGCCATGGCAAGCAGGTAGCCGTTCGCGCCCAGATCCAGCACATCCAGGAACAGATAATAGAACCCAAGCAGCGTGGCGGAAGTCAAAATGCCATCCGCCGCAACCAGACGGTTCAGCATACGGGAGCGGATGAACTGGGTGCAGAGCGTGCGCAGGCAGCTCATCAATACACAGGCGTAAATCAGAACCAGATAATCCGCCGCATTGGGGATCAGCCGCACCAGCGGCCAGCAGACCGCCATTAAGGCAAAGCCCAGCAGGATGGTGGCAAGGCCGTTCATGAATACGCTGGATTTATCCACCTTGCGGTCCAGGCCAAACCGGATCACCGCAAAGCTGACGCCCAGGCTGACCACCGGAATCAGCAGGTTGGCCACCGACTGCATCAGGCTGGTCACACCCATCACATCCGGGCTGGCCAGCGCGTAACTCAGGTATGGCTGAATAATCAGGCTGATGATTTTGGAGCCAAAGTTGGAAATGGCAAACAGGATGGTGTTGTTCACCAGCGTGGAGTAGCGTTTGGAATCTGACAAAGTGCAGAGCGCCTCCTCGATATTAAATTTGAATTAAAAAAGAATAAAAAGCGGTTTAGAAAAGAATTTAGAAAAGAATAGAGAAAAAAGAATAATGTTGGTGGATCGTCGCGTGTGGCGCGGCTCAAAAATATCAGGTGGGATATGCGCCACATGCTGTGGGTAAAGAGTAGAAGCACTCAATAATTAGAACCTGTTCGATAGAACTCTTCAATCACGGCAGCCAATATATGGGGAATGGAAACCAAATAATGGTACTATCTCCCTTTCAGCAGCGCCTGCCGTGCCTTATAGTCCGGCATCACCCTGGCCACGGCGGCCCAGAAAGCCGGGCTGTGGTTGGGGTGGGCAAAGTGGCAAAACTCGTGTACCACCACATACTCCTGCGCGGGCAGCGGCATCACACACAGCCGCAGGGCAAAACACAGCGTTCCTGTTTTTAGGGAGCAGCTCCCCCACCGGGTGCTCATGTCCCGCACCGCTATGCGGGGCATTTCTCCGCGCGGGCAGGTGGCGGCAAACAGCGGGTAATACTGCGCACATAGTGCCTGCATCTGGTGCAGGGCGATGGCTTTGCTCGGCAGCGGCGGTTCGGCGGCACGGTTTGCCATGTGGACCGCCATCCGGCCCTGCGCCGCGGCAACCCATCCGGCATGCGCCGCCACAAAAGCGTCCACACTGCTCAAGGGTACCCGGCGCGGCGCGCTGACGGCTACACTGCCATCCGTGCGGACCCGTATGTTCAGGTTGCGCACCCGGCGGCGCGTCAATTCATATTCGACCCCGCCCGCAATGCGGCGCTGTGAGTCTGGCTGGTTCATCTGCCCACCTCCCGACTTAGCTGTTAAGGTGTACCTGATACCCCCAAAAACAGCTGCCCCCATTGTACGCTATTTTGCCGCAAAAGGAAAGTGAAAACTTGACCTTGCGTGCAGCGGTGCAGCACGGTTGCTGCACTGCCTGCCAAAATTTTCGCAAAATCGCCTATTGTAGCCATTGGCAGGGTATGCTATAATACCAATAACAACAGTTTTTTGAACTTTACCCACGCAAACTCTGTACATACTGCCGGGGCGTGGTGCCGTATTCCGCGCGGAACGCGCGGTAAAAGTTGGCGTAATCCCCAAACCCGCAGTAGGTACAGACTTCACTGGGGGCAAGCCCGCCGGCCAAAAGCTGCTTGGCGTTCAGCAGCCGCTTTTGCAGGATATACCGGTGCACCGTGGTGCCCACCTGCGCTTCAAACTTGCGTAGCAAATGGTACTTGCTGATAAAAAAGCGCTCTGCCAGCGCATCCAGCGTCAGGGCTTCGTTGTAGTGCTCATTGATGTAGCTCAATACCCCGTCCACCACCCGGTCAGACGCCATATCGGCCGAAAGCGCGCTCTGCATGCTGCGGTCCGCCGCGCTCTGATTGATGGCAACCATCAGCTCCACCAGGCTGCAAACGGCCAGCAGGTCGCTGCCATAACTTTCCTGCATGTGCAGGCTGCGCAGCTTGTCCAGCTCACGGCGCATTTCGGCGCTGCGGGGGCCGGGCAGGCGCAGCAGATTGGTATGGCCGGGCACCGTGGTGTCAAAGCAGCGGGTCAGGCTGGTGTGCGGGCTGGAAAGGGATTCCAGATACCCGCGGTCCACCCACAGCACAATGCGCTCGTAAGGTTCATCATTGCTGTCAACCCGCGCTTGGTGCAGCTCCAGCGGGCTGATCAGCATCAGATCCCCCGCGCGCATGTGGAAGATGCGGTTTTCGACCGTATAAGATACACTGCCGCGCAAAAGCATGTAGATTTCATAAAAATCGTGGTGATGCAGCTCCACTTCATCCATGTAGCGGTAGCGGTAAATTTCAAAATCCCGGCGGATCATGGTCTGCCGCCGTGTAAAGGGTTGAAAGCTGTTTTCTGCCATAATCCTGTCATCTCTCTTTCCACTTTCATAGTACCGCAATTTTTGCAATCTTTCAAGCAATTACGCCAATTTAATTTGCAAAAAATAAGGGTTATACTTATCCACGGTTTGAATGAACAACACCGGCCGTGCTGCAAAGCAAGGCCACCGAAGATATCACAAAACAAAATCTGAAGGAGTGTTTCGCCATGAAAATGAACGCTGCATCCATCAAGAACCAGAAGGCTGAATGGGAAGCCCTGGGCGTTAAGCTGCCCGCCTTTGACCATGACGCTATGACTGCCAAAACCAAGGAGCATCCGGTTTGGGTCCACTTTGGCGCAGGCAACATCTTCCGCGGCTTTATCGCAGCTCTCCAGCAGCGCCTGCTGAACGAAGGTCTGCAGGACCGCGGCATCATTGCAGCCGATACCTTTGACTATGACATCATTGATAAGATCTACACCCCGTTCGACAATCTGACCATGATGGTCACCCTGAACCCGGATGGCTCCACCAGCCGCGAGATCATCGGTTCTGTTGCCGAGGGCCTGCGCGCTGATTCTTCTGACGCTGCCATGATGGCACGCTTCAAGGAGATCTTCACCGATCCCGGCCTGCAGATGATCTCCTTCACCATCACCGAGAAGGGCTATGCCCTGTACCGTCCCGATGGCAGCCTGATGCCCGTTGTGCAGGCTGATATCGACGAAGGTCCGGCACACGCACGCCACGCCATGAGCATGGTCGCTGCCCTGCTGTTCGAGCGTTTCCAGGCTGGTGCCGCCCCGCTGGCTGTTGTCAGCATGGACAACTGCTCCCACAACGGCGAAAAGCTGCAGTCCAGCGTGATGACCGTTGCCAAGGCATGGGCTGAAAAGGGCTATGTCGGCCAGGACTTCATCGCTTACCTGGAAGACGAGAGCAAGATCGCATTCCCCTGGTCCATGATCGACAAGATCACCCCGCGCCCCCACAAGATCGTGGAAGAGCAGCTGGTCAAGGATAACATCGAGGATATGGAGCCCATCGTTACCAGCAAGAACACTTTCATTGCTGCCTTTGTCAACGCAGAGCGCCCGCAGTACCTGGTTGTTGAGGACAAGTTCCCCAATGGCCGTCCCCCGCTGGAAAAGGCCGGCGTCTATATGACCGACCGTGACACCGTCAACAAGACCGAGCGCATGAAGGTCACCACCTGCCTGAACCCGCTGCACACCGCCATGAGCGTTTACGGCTGCATGCTGGGCTACACCCTGATCTGCGACGAGATGAAGGATGCCGATATCGTTGCCCTCATCAAGCGCCTGGGCTATGTTGAAGGCCTGCCCGTTGTGGTCAACCCCGGCATCCTGGAACCCAAGGCATTCATCGATGAAGTTGTTGAGCAGCGCCTGCCCAACCCGTTCATGCCGGACGCCCCGCAGCGTATCGCTACCGATACTTCCCAGAAGGTCGGCATCCGCTTTGGCGAGACCATCAAGAGCTATGTTGCTGAAGGCCGCGACCTGAACACCCTGGTGTCCATCCCGCTGGCCATTGCTGGCTGGCTGCGTTACCTGCTGGCTGTTGATGACAACGGCAACGCATTTGAAGTTTCTGCAGACCCCCTGAAGGATGACCTGCAGGCTAAGCTGGCTACCATCAAGTTCGGTGCTCCCGACAGCTGCACCGACCAGCTGGACAGCATCCTGAGCAATGCTTCCATCTTTGGCTCTGACCTGACCAAGACCGTTCTGGCCGACAAGGTCAAGGCTTACTTCAAGGCTGAGATCGCAGGCCCCGGCGCTGTCCGCAAGACCCTGCACGAGGCTGTCAACGCCTGATTGCTTTATTGATTCTCAATCCGATGATTGCGATATAAACAACAACCAAGGAGGAAACACTTATGCCTATGCAAATGGGTTGGCGTTGGTATGGTGAGGGCAACGACCCCATCACACTGAACGACATCAAGCAGATCCCCGGTGTCAGCACCATCGTTTGGGCTCTGCACCACAAAATGCCCGGTGAGATCTGGGAAGAGAGCGAAATCAAGGAAGTCATGGATCAGATCCACGCTTACGGCTTCAACGGCGACGTTGTTGAATCTGTGAACGTCCATGACGATATCAAGATCGGCCTGCCTACCCGCGACCAGTATATCGAAAACTACAAGCAGTGCATCCGCAACCTGTCCAAGTTTGGCGTTAAGGTTATCTGCTATAACTTCATGCCTATCTTTGACTGGACCCGCACTGACCTGTTCCACCCTGTCGGTGATGGCTCCACCGCCCTGTTCTATCAGAAGGATATGATCAAGGACGATTACAAGGCTATGGCCAAGTATATCCTGGACTTCACCGAGAAGTACCACATGACCTTCCCCGGCTGGGAGCCGGAGCGTATGGCTAAGCTGGACGAGCTGTTTAAGGCCTATGCCCCTGTCACCAAGGAGAAGCTGTGGGAGAATCTGAAGTACTTCCTGGAAGCCCTCATGCCCACCTGCCGCGAGTGCGACATCAAGATGGCCATCCATATGGACGATCCCCCATGGGATATCTTCGGCCTGCCCCGCCTGCTGGTGGACGCCGAGAGCATCGACCGCTTCCTGTCCAT
>OGWT01001973.1_pt1 | contig 14661 bp, 12 predicted proteins | sample 1576101 | NCBI WGS metagenome assembly OGWT01 (sample SAMEA3541481, study PRJEB24748) | human gut metagenome | biome: human gut; feature: human-associated habitat; material: faeces | place: China | collected 2012 | reverse complement strand
CACATCCAGTACATAACCCGCTACCGGTTGCATGACCGTATAAGCAGCAGAATAGGCTGCGATGATATAGGAATACTGTTGGGTGGAGATGTTTAACTCTTCCATCAGAGTTGGCGCAGCTGCCGCCACAGTGTTACGCGTCAGGTAACCAAGCACGGTGCCAAGCGTCACCAGTGCGATCATATACCAACGTAACCCTTTAATTTTACGCATGTAAAACCTCATCGTTTTGTTATATCCGCAGGAAGCGCGGCCATCATCCCGCCAGAGGCTGAAGATGTTAGTTACGACCGGGTAACCGAAAAAAAACCGGCACGCCCCGAACGTTGCCATGAAAGTTTCGTGCTAATTCGGCTTCCGTACCGGTTAACCCGATTCATCTAACAAATGAATGAATCGGCAATTTGCATTCCGTCGACTTATGATTTGCGACGGCAGAAAGATAACTTGTCATACAACTTTAAAAGGTGAGAGCCATCACAAATGTGCGAATATTTGTAGGGACATTACCTGACGACAGCGAGGCCAGTACTGGCGCGGCCTGCAGCGAGATTTACCACTTTGAGAGTAATTTTTTTAACTACGTTTATTGATCTAACTCACGAAAATATCTTCGGACTCTGGAAATTGGTGTGATAACTTTGTCAGCATCGCACCATAAGCAAGCTAGCTCACTCGTTGAGAGGAAGACGAAAATGACTCCGTTTATGACTGAAGATTTCCTGTTAGATACCGAATTTGCCCGCCGTCTGTATCACGACTACGCAAAAGACCAGCCGATTTTCGATTACCATTGCCATTTGCCGCCGCAGCAGATTGCGGAAGACTATCGTTTTAAAAACCTGTATGACATCTGGCTGAAAGGCGATCACTACAAATGGCGCGCTATGCGTACCAACGGTGTGGCCGAGCGTCTGTGTACCGGTGATGCGTCTGACCGTGAAAAATTTGACGCCTGGGCGGCGACTGTTCCGCACACTATCGGCAACCCGTTATACCACTGGACGCACCTCGAACTGCGTCGTCCGTTTGGTATCACTGGCAAATTGCTTTCTCCGTCAACTGCCGATGAAATCTGGAACGAATGTAACGAACTGCTGGCGCAGGATAACTTCTCCGCGCGCGGCATCATGCAGCAGATGAACGTGAAAATGGTCGGCACCACCGATGACCCGATCGATTCTCTGGAGCATCACGCAGAGATCGCCAAAGACGGCTCTTTCACCATCAAAGTGCTGCCGAGCTGGCGTCCGGACAAAGCCTTCAACATCGAACAGGCGACCTTTAACGACTACATGGCGAAGCTGGGCGAAGTTTCCGATACCGACATTCGCCGCTTTGCTGACCTGCAAACTGCCTTGACCAAACGTCTGGATCACTTCGCCGCTCACGGCTGTAAAGTGTCTGACCATGCGCTGGACGTGGTGATGTTTGCTGAAGCGAACGAAGCGGAACTGGACAGCATTCTGGCGCGCCGTCTGGCTGGCGAACCCCTGAGCGAGCACGAAGTGGCACAGTTCAAAACTGCGGTACTGGTGTTCCTTGGTGCCGAATATGCACGTCGCGGCTGGGTACAGCAGTACCACATTGGCGCGCTGCGTAATAACAACCTGCGTCAGTTCAAACTGCTGGGGCCGGATGTAGGCTTTGACTCCATCAACGACCGTCCGATGGCGGAAGAGTTGTCTAAGCTGCTGAGCAAGCAGAACGAAGAAAACCTGCTGCCGAAAACCATTCTCTACTGCCTGAACCCGCGCGATAACGAAGTGCTGGGCACCATGATCGGTAACTTCCAGGGCGAAGGTATGCCGGGCAAAATGCAGTTCGGTTCCGGCTGGTGGTTTAACGATCAGAAAGACGGTATGGAACGTCAGATGACCCAACTGGCGCAGCTCGGTCTGCTGAGCCGCTTTGTCGGTATGCTGACTGACAGCCGTAGCTTCCTGTCATACACCCGTCACGAATACTTCCGCCGCATTCTGTGCCAGATGATCGGTCGCTGGGTGGAAGCGGGCGAAGCACCGGCGGACATCAACCTGCTGGGCGAGATGGTGAAAAATATTTGCTTTAACAATGCGCGTGACTACTTCGCCATTGAACTGAACTAAGGTCTGGGGTTGATATGCAATACATCAAGATCCATGCGCTGGATAACGTCGCGGTCGCTTTAGCAGATTTGGCTGAAGGCACAGAAGTCAGTGTCGATAACCAGACTGTTACGCTGCGCCAGGATGTTGCTCGTGGACATAAATTTGCGTTAACGGATATCGCAAAAGGGGCCAACGTCATCAAATATGGCCTGCCGATTGGTTATGCATTGGCGGATATTGCGGCAGGTGTTCACGTTCACGCCCACAATACGCGCACGAATCTGAGCGATCTGGATCAGTATCGCTATCAACCTGATTTTCAGGATCTGCCTGCGCAAGCGGCAGATCGTGAAGTGCAGATCTATCGTCGCGCTAACGGCGATGTCGGGGTGCGTAATGAGCTGTGGATCCTGCCAACCGTGGGCTGTGTCAACGGCATCGCGCGGCAAATCCAGAACCGTTTCCTGAAAGAGACCAACAACGCCGAAGGTACCGACGGCGTGTTCCTCTTCAGCCACACCTACGGCTGTTCACAACTGGGCGACGATCACATCAACACCCGCACCATGCTGCAAAACATGGTGCGCCACCCGAACGCGGGCGCAGTGCTGGTGATTGGTCTGGGCTGTGAAAACAACCAGGTTGCCGCATTCCGTGAAACGTTGGGCGATATCGATCCTGAACGCGTTCATTTCATGATCTGCCAACAGCAGGATGATGAGATCGAAGCCGGGATCGAGCATTTGCATCAGCTGTATAACGTGATGCGCAACGATAAACGCGAGCCAGGCAAACTCAGCGAACTGAATTTTGGTCTGGAGTGCGGTGGTTCTGACGGTTTTTCTGGTATTACTGCTAACCCGATGCTGGGGCGTTTCTCTGACTACGTGATTGCTAACGGCGGTACTACCGTACTGACCGAAGTGCCGGAGATGTTTGGCGCAGAGCAGTTGCTGATGGACCATTGCCGCGACGAAGCAACGTTTGAAAAACTGGTCACCATGGTCAACGACTTCAAACAGTACTTTATTGCCCATGATCAGCCGATCTACGAAAACCCATCACCGGGGAACAAAGCGGGCGGTATCACCACGCTGGAAGACAAATCACTTGGCTGTACCCAGAAAGCGGGTTCCAGTGTCGTGGTTGACGTGCTGCGTTACGGCGAGCGTCTGAAAACGCCAGGGCTGAACTTGTTAAGTGCGCCGGGTAACGATGCCGTAGCGACCAGCGCCCTGGCGGGTGCGGGCTGCCATATGGTGCTGTTCAGTACTGGTCGCGGCACGCCATACGGTGGATTTGTGCCGACGGTGAAAATCGCCACCAACAGTGAACTGGCGGCGAAGAAAAAACACTGGATCGACTTTGACGCGGGTCAGCTGATCCACGGTAAAGCGATGCCGCAGTTGCTGGAAGAATTTATCGACACCATCGTTGAGTTTGCCAACGGTAAGCAAACCTGCAACGAGCGTAACGACTTCCGCGAACTGGCGATCTTCAAAAGCGGCGTAACGCTATAAAGTCGAAATGAGTTGTTAATAAAAAACGGCGTTTCATAATGTGAAGCGCCGTTTGCTTTTCCATACCTGCTAAGGATTTATCATGACCGCGTATTGGCTGGCCCAGGGCGTGGGTGTCATCGCCTTTCTGATTGGTATCACAACATTTTTCAATCGTGACGAACGTCGCTTCAAAAAGCAGCTTTCGGTCTATAGCGCCGTTATTGGCGTACATTTTTTTCTTCTGGGCACCTATCCCGCTGGTGCCAGTGCCATCCTTAATGCCATTCGTACATTGATTACCTTACGCACGCGCAGCTTATGGGTAATGGCGATTTTTATTGTGCTGACTGGCGGAATTGGCCTCGCGAAGTTCCATCATCCTGTCGAACTATTGCCGGTTATCGGTACGATTGTCAGTACCTGGGCGCTGTTCCGCTGTAAAGGGCTCACCATGCGCTGCGTGATGTGGTTTTCAACGTGTTGCTGGGTGATTCACAACTTCTGGGCGGGGTCGATAGGCGGCACAATGATTGAGGGTAGTTTTCTGCTTATGAATGGCCTGAATATCATTCGTTTCTGGCGGATGCAGAAAAGGGGAATTGATCCGTTTAAAGTTGAGAAAACCCCTTCCGCCGTAGACGAAAGGGGTTAAACAATTAATTACGCAGGGCGCTATTTGCCAGACGATCGTCTTCTGCCTGGCAAGCTGCCGCAGTGAATAGCACGTCAGTTGAAGAGTTCAGCGCGGTTTCGCAAGAGTCCTGCAATACGCCGATGATAAAGCCGACGGCAACCACCTGCATGGCGATATCGTTCGAAATACCGAACATATTACAGGCCAGCGGGATCAGCAGCAGAGAACCCCCCGCCACGCCGGATGCGCCACAGGCACACAGAGAAGCCACTACGCTCAACAGCAGCGCTGTGGGCAGATCGACCGGAATACCCAGCGTATTAACCGCAGCCAGCGTCAACACGGTAATGGTGATTGCTGCGCCCGCCATATTGATGGTGGCACCCAGCGGAATAGAAACGGAATAGGTATCGCGATCCAGATTCAGCTTTTCACACAGCGCCATATTCACCGGAATGTTAGCTGCAGAGCTGCGGGTGAAGAAGGCATACACGCCGCTTTCGCGCAGGCACAGCAGCACCAGCGGGAACGGGTTACGACGAATTTTCCACCACACCAGCAATGGGTTAACCACCAGCGCCACCAGTAACATACAGCCCACCAGCACGACCAGCAGTTGCGCGTAGCCCCACAGTGTGGAGAAACCGGTGGTTGCCAGGGTAGAAGAAACCAGCCCAAAAATACCGATCGGTGCGAAGCGAATGACCAGTTTCACCATAAAGGTGACGGCATTCGACATATCGTTGACCAGGTTTTTGGTGGTTTCGTTACCGTGACGCAGTGCGAAACCGAGGCCAATTGCCCACACCAGGATCCCGATGTAGTTACCTTTCAGCAGCGCGTCAATGGGGTTGGAAACCATGCTCATTACCAGTCCACGCATCACTTCGACAATGCCTGACGGCGGCGAAATATCACCCGCGCTACTGGACAGGTGCAGGGTAGAAGGGAAGGCAAAGCTGAAGACTACTGCGGCCAGAGCTGCAGAGAAGGTGCCCAGCAGATAGAGGAACAAAATAGGACGGATATTGGTTTTCTGCCCGTGCTGGTGGTTAGCAATAGATGCCATCACCAGCATCAACACCAGGATGGGGGCAACGGCTTTCAGTGCGCCGACGAACAAAGTACCTAACAGACCAACAGCTTCCGCCGCGGGTTTTGAGATCCATGCCAGAAGAATCCCCAGAACAAGGCCGACCAGGATTTGTTTTACCAGGCTGCCATGAGCCAGACGCCGGAATAGCCCCGGTGAACGTTGCGTAGTCATTTTTCGATCCTTTCATTGTGTTGTCGCACATCCCTGGTGCGTTCTGTCGACGCATCTTTCAGGATGTAACAAAGTGTTTGCAAGGTCGAGTATAAGGAAAGTTACAGCTTCGGGAAGCGAAAAATGCTGGATTTTAAAGAGAGATCATATTTTGCAACTTAATTGTTACATTTGTTTGACATAAACAGAGGGAAGGACTGGCTACTAAGGCTGATTAGATAACATATGGGCAAAACTATTTGGAATATGAGAACGGTTGCGCTCCTTTAATGTGCTATGCCATATAAAGTCACTGGCGCAGGGAGCGCGCAGGGGGCGGCCAATCGCCGCCGCCCCCTGCACCCCCGGGCTCTGGCGAACAAAATCGCCGCTGCGCGATTCCCTCAGCTTATCCCTTGCGGCTACCGGGTCGGGCGCAAGGGAACGTCCCTGTAAGATGCGCCCTCGCCGCGCATCCATGCGCGTCGCCCCGGCCTCCAGGGAACGCTTCGGCGATTTTGACGCCACCAACACCCGTGCGGTCTTTTTGTAAAGAGCTACAAGCCGATTACATAATTAATAGCTCACCTTTGTCTGGAATGAGTTATCTCTAGGAATGGCTTAATATACAGCGAATCATTCTCCCCGCTGCTTATCATGCCGATAATTCACCCAGGCGTTGATAATAAACGTCATCACCAGAATGCCAAACACCACGCCCAGCGAGACGGCGATTGGAATATGGTAGAAGTCGACAATCAGCATCTTGATACCGATAAACACCAGGATCACCGCCAGGCCATATTTGAGCATCGAGAAACGCTCTGCTACGCCCGCCAGCAGGAAATACATCGCACGCAGGCCGAGGATCGCAAACAGGTTTGAGGTCAGCACAATGAACGGGTCAGTGGTCACGGCGAAGATAGCCGGAATGCTATCCACGGCGAAAATCACGTCGCTCAATTCCACCAGAATCAGTACCAGCATCAGCGGTGTGGCGTACAGCAATCCATTCTTACGCACAAAGAAATGCTCGTTGTCGATGGTGTCGGTCATGCGCAAATGACCGCGTAGCCAGCGCACCAGCGGCTTGTCGCCAATGCCTGATTCATCTTCATGGGCGAGCGCCATCTTCACGCCGGTAAACAGCAGGAAGGCACCGAAGATATACAGGATCCAGTCGAACTGCGAAATTAGCCAGCTGCCAGTGAAGATCATGATGGTACGCAGAACAATCGCCCCGAGCACGCCATACACCAGCACGCGGCGTTGTAATGCCGCCGGAACAGAGAAATAGCTGAACAACATCAGCCAGACAAAGACGTTATCGACCGCCAGCGATTTCTCAATCAGATAACCCGTGAGAAAGGCCAGTGCCTGTGGATCGGCAACGGCGCGACCTTCAGTTTGCACCAGATACCACCAGAAAGCGGCGTTAAACAGTAACGACAGCGTCACCCAGACCAGCGACCAGGCCGCAGCCTGTTTCATGGTCATGGCATGTGCCCCACGACGCCCCTGCAACAACAGGTCGATAGCCAGCATAATGGCGACAACAACAGCGAATCCGCCCCATAGCAACGGCGTGCCGACAGTATTCATAGAAGTTCCTTACACATAAAAAAACGGCCAACGTCGGAAGACGTCAGCCGCTGCTTTTTATGCATAGACCTCGCCTTCCGGCAAGGTCTCACTTACAACAAAAAAGGAATACGTCTGCGTATTCCTTTCGGGTTGCCCGGTGACCGGATGTGGTTTTTCACACATCGTAATGACGATCGACCGGCAATGAAGTTACTCCCCTTTGCAGGTAACAAAGTATGACAGACCATTCAGCCAGTCAATGGTCTGTTACATACCTTTTACACTGTTTTACTTTGGCAATTATAGTTTTACGCTATCTGCCGGAAAAATCACCCCAGTCTGGCGGCGGATCTCGGTCAGCAGTTTGGCGGTGATGCGACTGACCGCCAGCCCCGGATGATCCACCAGATGCTCATCCACCAGGGTAGCGAACAGCTCTGCTTCGTAGAGCATGGTATTAATATGCTGCGGCTGGGTGAGATCCTGCATTTGGCTGCCACGCGGCACGAAGCACACTTTCTGGCATTCAGACAGTTTTTCAATCACCAGCGATCCTGCTTCGCCCTGAATCTCGCTCGCCAGGACAGAATCACTGACTTTTGAGTGCTGCAAGGTGACGCTGAAATCACCGTAATCCATCACCACCACGCCGTGGGCATCTACACCGCTTGCCAGCAAACTGGCGGTTGCCTGCACGCTTTTCGGCTCACCAAATAACGCCACCGCCGACGCCAGGCAGTAAAAGCCGATATCCATAATTGAACCGTTAGAGAATGACGGATTAAAGGTGTTGGGATTTTCACCGTCCAGGTAACGTTGATAGCGCGAGGAATACTGGCAATAGTTGAAAAAGACTTTACGCAATTTGCCGACTTTCGGCAGCGCCTGGCGCAGCAAATGAAAGTTCGGCAGGCTGGCGGTTTTAAATGCCTCAAACAGCACCACCTGATTTTCCCGCGCACAGGCAATGGCGGCATCCACTTCCGCCAGATTCGACGCCAGTGGTTTCTCGCAAATCACATGAATTTTATGGCTAAGGAAAAGTTGTGTCTGGGAAAAGTGCAGGGAATTCGGGCTGGCAATATACACCGCGTCAATGGCATCACTTTCTGCCATCGCTTCCAGCGACGTAAACAGATGCTCGACAGAAAAATCATTGGCGAAGTGCTGGGCCTGTTCAAGGCTGCGGGAATATACGGCGGTTAACTTGTATTTACCGCTCTCATGGGCGGCCTCGACGAACTGGCGAGTGATCCAGTTCGTACCAATCACAGCGAAACGTATCATAACGCGTGGATACTCCATAAAGGGATTCTGTCGTCAATGTAGCACGCCTTTTTCATCTTCGACGTGCGCAGATACGCATTATTTCTGCGCCGGACAGCCATGCTCACTAAACGGCCCAATCATGACCGAAGGCCCGAGATATTTCGGCTGGCGATGGAGGATTTTGGCGTCAATCACGGCGCTGACACGAGCGAGTTTCTCCCGCAGTTGAGTATAAAAACCGTGCTTCATATTGAGGTCTGGCGCGTTAAAACCGATAGCGTCGATGCCGTACTGTTTTGCCAGCCAGATGGCGCGTTGATTATGAAATTCTTGCGAGATAATGGTGATATGGTTTTCACCAAAAACCTTTTTGGCACGCACTACCGAATCCAGCGTTGAGAATCCGGCATAGTCGCAGAAGATCACTTTCGCCGGTACGCCTTTAGCGATCAAAGCCTGCTGCATACCTGAGGCTTCATCGTAATTTTTACGTCCGTTATCGCCACTTACCAGTAGCCATTTCACTTTTCCGGCGTGGTACAACGCTGCTGCGGTATCATTACGTCGGGTAAAGTAGCGATTACCCGGCCTCGCCCCCAGCAATAAACCCACGTTACGCGCCGGAACGGCGTTGACATCGCTCCAGGTCAGCTGCTTGCTAGCGTTGACCATAACGCGATCGGCAATAAAAATGGTCGCTCCTGCCACAAGTAACAGTAAGCAGGTAATCTTTAGAGTCCGGCGAGAAAAACAAATACGGAGAAGAAGGCGGGGCTGCATGGTCGTTATCCTTAACGAAAGGGGGGAGGTCGATTTTAGGCGCTAAAGAAAGAAAAGATAACGCCTGACATCATTTTCAGATTTTGTCCTGCCCAAGCGACAACTGCGTTAGCCACAGCCGGGTGTCGAACTCAAGCTGGTGGTACTGCGGCTCCATATGGCAGCACAACTGGTAAAACGCTTTGTTATGCTCTTTCTCCTTCAGGTGCGCCAGCTCGTGCATCACGATCATGCGCAAAAACGGTTCCGGCGCGTTGCGAAACACGGTAGCGACGCGGATCTCCGCTTTTGCTTTCAGCTTGCCGCCCTGCACACGAGAAACAGCGGTATGTAACCCGAGCGCGTTTTTTAGCACATGGATCTTATTGTCATACATCACTTTATTGATCGGCGGGGCATTGCGCAGAAACTGATTTTTTAGATCCTGAGTATATTGCCAGAGGGCTTTATCGGTGGCGTAGTCGTGTGTTCCCGGATAGCGTTTTGCCAGCACATCGCCCAGACGCTGTTCGTTAATCAGCGTTCGCACCTGGGAAAGTAGCTGCTCGGGATAACCCTGAAGATAAGTAAGATTGTTCATAACCGCCCACGAAAAAGAGAAAAAGGGTATACTCACGCACCCTTTTCAGGGGCAACGTCGAAATTTTATCATTCAGGAGGGCCGATGAGCCACTTAGACAACGGTTTCCGTTCACTGACACTACAACGTTTTCCGGCGACGGATGACGTTAACCCGCTACAGGCGTGGGAAGCGGCGGATGAATATTTGCTGCAACAGTTGGACGACACAGAAATCCGCGGCCCGGTGTTGATCCTGAATGATGCCTTTGGCGCGTTAAGCTGCGCGCTGGCGGAACATAAGCCGTACAGCATTGGCGACTCATACATCAGTGAACTGGCGACGCGCGAGAATTTACGCCTCAACGGGATTGATGAGTCGAGCGTGAAGTTTCTCGACAGCACCGCCGACTACCCGCAACAGCCGGGTGTGGTGCTGATCAAAGTGCCGAAAACACTGGCATTGCTGGAACAACAACTGCGTGCGCTGCGCAAAGTGGTCACGTCGGATACACGTATTATTGCCGGTGCCAAAGCCCGTGACATTCACACTTCCACGCTGGAACTGTTCGAAAAAGTGCTCGGCCCGACCACCACCACGCTGGCATGGAAAAAAGCGCGCCTGATTAATTGCACGTTCAATGAACCGCCGCTGGCCGATGCGCCGCAGACCGTTAGCTGGAAGCTGGAAGGTACTGACTGGACTATCCATAACCATGCGAATGTCTTCTCCCGCACCGGGCTTGATATCGGCGCGCGCTTCTTTATGCAACATCTGCCAGAGAATCTCGAAGGGGAGATTGTCGATCTCGGTTGCGGTAATGGCGTTATTGGTCTGACGCTGCTTGATAAAAACCCTCAGGCGAAAGTGGTGTTTGTCGATGAATCGCCGATGGCGGTTGCTTCCAGCCGTTTGAACGTTGAAACCAACATGCCAGAGGCGTTAGATCGCAGCGAGTTTATGATCAACAACGCGCTCTCCGGCGTGGAGCCTTTCCGCTTTAATGCTGTGCTCTGCAACCCGCCGTTTCACCAACAACATGCGCTGACCGATAACGTCGCCTGGGAGATGTTCCACCATGCCCGCCGCTGCCTGAAAATCAACGGCGAGCTGTATATTGTTGCCAACCGTCACCTGGATTACTTCCATAAACTGAAGAAGATTTTCGGCAACTGCACCACTATTGCGACGAATAATAAATTTGTGGTACTGAAAGCGGTGAAGCTGGGACGTCGTCGGTAAGATTGGGAGTTACCTGCCGGATGCGGCGTAAACGCCTTATCCGGCCTACGTTCAGCACGTTACTCCAGGCCGGATAAGACGCGGCAAACGTCGCATCCGGCAATGTCTGCCCAGTTCTGGAATCGCGCTTCCATAAAACAAAAAATCCCTGTCACCATCGTCTACATTCTCTTGTTTAGCGTTTTTCTACGTTTATTCTTCCGTCACACAGATAAATTCATCCGTTGCCAATCTGGCAACGGATGTTATCATATTGCCAATTTGTCAACGGACGTGATGAAGAATGCACCTGATAACTCAAAAAGCATTGAAAGATGCTGCGGAAAAATACCCGCAACATAAAACGGAGTTGGTGGCTCTGGGGAACACGATTGCTAAGGGATATTTCAAAAAACCTGAGTCATTAAAAGCAGTATTCCCATCTCTGGATAACTTCAAATATCTGGATAAGCATTATGTTTTCAATGTTGGGGGCAATGAATTACGTGTTGTAGCAATGGTCTTTTTTGAATCGCAAAAGTGCTACATACGTGAAGTTATGACGCATAAAGAATACGATTTCTTTACCGCTGTTCATCGTACTAAGGGGAAAAAATGATTGCGATTGCCGACATCTTGCAAGCAGGAGAAAAGCTAACTGCTGTGGCACCTTTTCTGGCGGGTATTCAGAACGAGGAACAATACACCCAGGCGCTGGAACTGGTAGATCATCTGCTGCTCAACGATCCTGAAAACCCCTTGCTGGATCTGGTGTGTGCCAAAATAACCGCGTGGGAAGAATCAGCGCCCGAATTTGCGGAATTTAATGCCATGGCTCAAGCCATGCCTGGCGGTATAGCCGTGATTCGTACCCTTATGGATCAATATGGTTTAACCCTTTCCGATCTGCCGGAAATTGGCAGTAAATCTATGGTGTCACGCGTTTTGAGCGGGAAGAGGAAATTAACGCTGGAACACGCTAAAAAATTGGCAACGCGATTCGGCATTTCTCCCGCCTTGTTTATTGATTAACGCGACGTGCCGGATGCGTTGCATCCGGCGCTTCAAATAACGATTTAAATCTCCAGCGCAAGCCGTGTCCCCTGGGCAATTGCCCGTCGTGCGTCCAGCTCCATAGCCACATCGCAGCCGCCAATTAAATGCACCGTTTTCCCGCTATCAATCAGCGGCTGCGCCAGCGCGCGGTTTGGCTCTTGCCCTGCGCAGATCACCACATTGTCCACTGCTAATACCTGCGTTTCGCCGTTGATCACCACATGCAGCCCGTCATCGTCAATCTTCTGATAACTTACGCCTGGGATCATTTTCACACCCCGCGAGAGCAGGGTGGTGCGATGGATCCAGCCGGTGGTTTTGCCTAACCCCTGTCCCGGTTTGCTGGCTTTGCGCTGGAGCATCACGATCTGCCGTGGGCTACGAGGGATCTGCATTCCCTGCGGGCTTAAGCCACCAGCCTGTTGTAGGCTACTGTCGATCCCCCACTCATTACAAAACTCAGCGATATTCTGGCTGGTGGATTCGCCCGGCTGACTTAAATACATCGCCGTATCAAAGCCAATCCCACCACAACCGATGATGGCAACTTTGTTGCCCACCGGCGCTTTGTCGCGCAGTACATCGAGATAACTCAATACTTTCAGATGATCGATCCCGTCGATAGGCGGAACGCGTGGCACGATCCCACTGGCGAGGATCGTTTCATCGAACGCCTGTAACTGATCCGCCGTCACGGTGTGATTGAGTTTTAGCGTCACGCCCGTCACTTCGATCATCCGGTGGTAATAGCGCAGCGTTTCGTAAAACTCCTCTTTGCCGGGGATCTGTTTGGCGATATTAAACTGCCCGCCGATCTCGCTGTGGGCATCAAACAATGTTACCTGATGCCCACGCGCCGCCGCGTTAATGGCAAACGCCAGCCCAGCTGGTCCCGCACCGACCACCGCCAGATTTTTTTTCTGCATGGCGGGAAGGATCGGCATTTTGGTTTCATGGCAGGCACGAGGATTCACCAGGCACGAGGTGACTTTGCCAACGAAGATCTGATCGAGGCAGGCCTGGTTGCAGCCAATGCAGGTGTTGATCTCATCGGCTCGCCCTGATTGCGCTTTTGACAGCAGTTCCGCATCAGCGAGAAACGGTCGCGCCATCGATACCATATCGGCATCGCCGCGCGAGAGAATGTCGTCGGCAACCTGCGGATCGTTAATTCGGTTGGTGGTCACCAGCGGCAGCGAAACGTGGCCTTTCAGTTTGCGCGTGACCCAGCTAAATGCGCCGCGCGGCACGGGCGTGGCAATGGTCGGAATACGTGCTTCATGCCAGCCAATGCCGGTGTTGATAATGGTTGCGCCAGCCGCTTCGATGGCCTGCGCCAGCTCTACCGTTTCGGCAAAAGTCCCGCCGTCTTCGACCAGGTCGAGCATCGACAGCCGGTAGATAATAATGAAGTCGTTGCCAACGCGTTCGCGTACCGCACTCACCACTTCAACCGCAAACCGCATCCGGTTGTGGTAATCGCCGCCCCACTGGTCACTACGCTGATTGGTGCGCAGCGTCAGAAATTCGTTGATCAAATACCCTTCGGAACCCATCACCTCTACACCGTCGTATCCTGCCTCCCGCGCCAGTTGCGCGCAGCGGGCGAAATCGTCGATCAGTTGCAGGATCTCTTCATGGGTGAGTTCATGAGGAACGAAACGGTTGATGGGGGCCTGCAATGCGGAGGGCGCTACCAGATGCGGCTGGTAGCTGTAGCGTCCGGTATGCAAAATTTGCAGGGCGATTTTGCCGCCTTCCTGATGTACGGCTTCGGTAATGGTGCGATGGTGTGGGATCTGGCTGGCGTCGTTGAGCATTGCGCCACCTTCCATGCCAACGCCTGTTAAATCTGGTGCAATGCCGCCGCTAACAATCAGCGCCACGCCGTGACGGGCGCGTTCGGCATAAAACGCCGCCAGTCGCTCGGCACCGTCTGGATATTCCTCCAGACCAGTGTGCATTGAGCCCATTATGTGAATGAGTTGACAAAGGAACCCATTGCGCAGGCTAATGCCAAGGCTTTGAGTGATGCCATTGCTATCGTAGTTCCGGGATTCGATAACAATCCTGCCGAAGCCCCTGAGACAATAGAACTGGAAGGTGCTACCTATAAAATATATAAAGCAACCAAAGGCGGAGAATTTATCGGTGCAGCCGTAGAATCTTCTGCTAATGGTTTCGGTGGTGCACTGAATGTGTTGGTTGGTTTCGATAAAGACGGCAATATTATTGATTATTCTTTGTTGAGCCATGCGGAAACTCCGGGATTGGGCTCAAAAGCAGCCGATTGGTTTAAGAAAGGCGGTAAAGGCGATATTACCGGCATGAATCCGGGACAGAAAGCCTTGACAGTGAGCAAGGATGGCGGACAGGTGGATGCCATTACTGCTTCTACCATTACTTCGCGTGCATTCTTGCAGGCAGTGAATAATGCATACACTGCTTACAGCGGTCAGCAGGTAGACGGAGCCAGTGGAGCTACTCAGCAAGTATCGGCAACAGTGGAAAAGGATACAACAGCTTGTAGCGGAACTCTCTGTAAGGAAGGACAGACTTGTGATGCAAAATGTGATTCATGCAAGGTTGCTTGTGGTGAAAAATGCGATTCTGTTGACTGTAAGAAAGCCAACTGTGCCAACGTTGATTGCAAGAAAGCTGAATGTCCTAACAAAGATTGTAAAAACAAAAAATAAGGAAGGAGCAGACTATGAATAATT